>Ga0209048_10003426_pt1 | contig 15400 bp, 12 predicted proteins | sample FrelakmetCRP12CR_FD_187146 | JGI IMG/M metagenome (GOLD analysis project Ga0209048, IMG submission 187146) | Freshwater lake sediment microbial communities from the University of Notre Dame, USA, for methane emissions studies - CRP12 CR (SPAdes)... | ecosystem: Environmental > Aquatic >... | reverse complement strand
CCCAGCCAGAACGATACAGTATCAGGCCCGCCATAGCCAGACCTATCATAGCAATACCATCGGTCAGTCGTTCTGCTACGATGATTGGCGATGAGCGACTGACAGGTACGTCCGTCGATGTTTTCAGGAGATAGGACTTTAACAATTCACCAATTTTGCCAGGAGTGATTGCCATAGAAAGTCCAGAAAGAAAGATTAACAGGCTTTGTAACCAGTGAACATGGATCTCGAGCCGTCCAAGATAGTATTGCCATTTGATAAAGCGCCAGAAGTAGTTGAAGAGCGTAAGTCCCAGAATCAGTGGAAGAAATTCCCAGCGAAAATTGACCAGTGCCTTCAGCATTTGTGGGAGGTCAGCGTACAGGGCAATAGCAGTCATGACTATGACTGCTAGCACGAAAGACGATATTATTCCTGTCCTTATTTTGCGGGTAAGCAACCGCCTGCTCCCTTATTTTGGTAGTCCATAGAGCACAATAATAATTAGTACTGTACACAACACAACGGTTCCAAGCATGTGCCGGTCACGCAACAGTACTTCTTCGGGACTTCCACCCTCCATTCGCATATGCATCAGGTAGAGGTATCGGAACATCCCGTATAACACCAGTGGGATCGTGATCATCAAACGATGATTCCCGGTTGGTCCTTGAAAAGTATAAAGGCTGTAAGCCATAATTGTCGCAGCAATTACAATCGTAATCAACTGATCGAGAAGCGGCAAGCTGTACTCTTTCAGAATCTGGCGATGGTTGACCGCATCACCTTGCAGTAATACTAATTCGTGTCGTCGCTTGCTTAATGCCAGGAATAACGACAAAAGTATCGTCACAAAGTAAAGCCAAGGTGAGATCATGACCGGTATCACGACGGCACCCGCCAATATGCGTAGAACGAAGCCACTTGCAATGATGAATACATCTAGCAATACAATATGTTTAAGACACACGCTGTACAGTGCCATCAGAAGTATGTAGGAGGCAACCGTAAGGGCAAAGAGAACATTTGCTCCACCAAGCGAAGCAAAGATGTCAGTTTGCTGAATCGGTATGCTAAAAATGAACAACGTTAATCCCACACAACCAAGCATCAAGATACCTATGGACACAATCGCCCACGAGACAGGAAGATTACCGCTGGCAAGAGGACGTTTACTTTTAGTGGGATGCTGGCGATCGCGTTCGAGGTCAAGGAGATCATTAAAAATATAGATGCTACTCGATGCAAGGCAGAATACAGCAAAAGCTACCAATGCACGCTCAAACGAGGTAAGATTGAACAGTTGTTGCGCAAAAACGATACCTACAAAAAGAGCCAGATTTTTTGTCCATTGTCTGGGCCGCATTGATTGTATGAGTGCGTGAAAGCGACCCCCACTTCCCTGTTTAGTAGCTTCAGGGCTGGCCTTAGTAGTTGTAGAGGAACGTAAACCGTTCCGTTCTGTAAATTGTAGCTCTTGCTCAATCGTCATACTAATAGATGCGTCGTTTCAAATCATTTACACGATGAATCGTGATGCGATGTTTGTCAGTACTGATAAATTTCTTGTCGGTAAAATAGCCCAGCACCTTATTGACGCTTTCGCGAGAAGCTCCGACCATTGAGGCAAGTTCTTGCTGTGTCAAACGTACATCGATGATGATGCCGTCATCGGTTTTGACACCATGCGCGTCGGCTAACTCCAACAGTTTTTTCGCCACGCGCCCATACACATCTAGAAAGATGAGATCTTCAACCATATTATCGGTGGCACGTAGACGTTTACTTAAAGCTTCAAGAACTAAAATAGCAATCTTGGGATTTTTCAATATCGCGTTGAGAAAGTCGCTGCGCTGTAAGGTATAACATTCAACTTTTTCTAAGGCTACAGCGTCAGTAGAGCGAGGCAAACCATCGAGGAGAGCGAACTCACCGAAGTATTCTCCTTTTCCAAGTACAGCTAGAGAAACTTCTTGACCGTCGGGGCTGATAATGCAGATTTTGACTTTCCCCTCTTTAATCATGTAGAGTACCTGTCCGGGATCGTCGCGGTGGAAAATGACCTCACCAGAGCGAAAAGTACGTCGTTTCGTAGCAGAACTTAGTGCTTGAATCTCTTCTTCGGGGAGATCGGCAAAAAAAGATACTTGTTTAAAATATGCGGTCTCTTTATCTGGCTCCATACTCTCTTTTTCCTTTATGAAGTACTGATATTGTCTTCTATCGTTCGTTAATCCCGTGCATTTGGATAGCTTATACTAACTCACTTTCGGCTATCATGCAAGAGTGCTCGACTACTATTATAACGATCCGGGCAGGCATAACGAACAAAGGAGTGAAGATAGGAAATGTGGCTTGCACCTGCTCAAGATGGGCGGTATACTTACACACACATATTTTGATCTTCTGTCTATCGAAATAACGGTTTGAGATAAAGGTGATCTCGTGGTCACCTTTATAGGGAGGAACAACCATGGCTGGAGATGCTGGATCCCCAACATCGATGTCGCTCTTTGGCGATATTTTAGTTCTTGATCTTACCAGCACCACTCGCGGCATGCATTGTACAAAAATGTTTGGCGATTATGGCGCTGAGGTCATCCTGGTAGAGCCAATCGGGGGGAATCTGGCACGGCATATCGGCCCCTTTGCCAACGGAAAACCGGACCTCGAAGCAAGTCTTCATTTTGCACATCATAACTTGCAGAAGATCAAGAGCTAGCGGATGACCCCGTTTTACAAAATCAATTCGAGTGCCGTGCCCGAGCCGATGAATTTGAGCCACGCCTGATCGCAGGATACATGAAGTATGGGAAATCAGAACTCTTCCACAAAGGCCAGGAATTAGGATGTCCCATTGGCATGACGACCGATGCTCGTGATTTAGCTACTGATGCTCACTTAATTGCAAAGAGTGATCTCGTGCTTGAAAATTTTAGCGCGCGGGGGATGAAGGCCATTGGTATTGATTATGAGCGCCTGCGCGAGATCAATCCACGTATTATCTACTGTTCTATGGCTGGCTTTGGGCATCGAGGCCCTTATAAAAACTACGTCGCGTATGGCCCAATGCAGGAATCTCAGGCTGGTATTGTGAACCTCACCGGTTGGCCAGATGGACAACCTTCACGTGTTGGGACAAGCTATCCAGACGCCGCTGGTGGAGTAAGTGCAGCGTTTAGATTGTTGGCGCGCTTCGTCACGCCAGGCGTACAGGTCAGGGACAGTGGATCGATCTGGGGCAGACTCTCACATCAGTCGCGCTTACCGATACCGCCGTGATCGAATACGCTGTCAATGGTGATATCCAGCAACGTAATGGTGATTATAATCGCTTCTTTGCACCGCATAACGTCTATCCATGCAGTGGAGATGACCAGTGGTGCCATTTAAGATGTCGCTGACTTCTGGTTACATCCATCGCCCTGCTCCATGCCTCGGCGCTGATACTGAGTATATTTTCAAGAATCTGCTTGGAATGAGCGATGAACACATCAAGCAACTGGATGACGAGGGAATACTTATGTAGAACTTCAATGGGGATATGGCACCAGAAAGTCAACTTCTGGGGAATTCACGGGTCTTGAATATGCTTCGCAACTGTGAGGGAACCGTTCAGGTGCCATGCCTTAAGCATACTATGATATATCTTGAAACGCAATGAAATAGTACTTACTCGCTTTATTGAAGCTAGATGCCTCATATGCTATAATATCAGAGTACAGAGGTCGGATTTATTTATTATCTCCGCTCTATCGTATACCAGATCAAAATTCATAACGAAGAGCACTTGCATCCATTGTTGATAATTGCTGAGAGTGCTCGAAAAGGATATTGGACATGGCGGAAACAATCACTTCCGATATGATTATTCACGATGTTGTCACAAAACACCCGGAAACTGTCAAGGTTTTTCATGGACATGGGCTTCCCTGTACAGCTTGCGCTGTCGGATCACGTGAAAGTATCGCGGGAGGCGTGCGCACCCATCGCTTTAATCCCGAAAAACAGGCGCTTTTGCTCAAAGATCTGAATGCTGCCATCCATGGAGAACCGATCTCGGTTGCTCCTAAGAAGGCCCCTCTTGGGCGTGGGGTGCCTTTGACTATGGCTCCTGCCGGTAAAGATGGCACGATCAAGCAGGTGATCGCTATTATGAGTGGCAAAGGTGGCGTTGGTAAGTCGCTTGTTACAGGCTTGTTGGCTGTTTCGCTGAGAAGTCAGGGATTACGGGTTGGTGTTCTGGATGGTGACATCACGGGTCCCAGTATTGCGCGTATGTTCGGCACGCGGGGTCAACCAAACAAATCGGCTAGCGGGGGTATTGAGCCGCTAAACAGTATGGGCGGCATTCGTATCATGTCGATGAACATGTTCCTGGAAGACGAAAGCTCTCCCGTTATCTGGCGCGGGCCGATGATTTCTGGCGCGATCAAACAATTCTATAGCGACGTAGAGTGGGGCCAGCTTGATTACCTGCTGGTTGACCTCCCACCGGGCACTTCTGATGCTCCTATGACGGTTTTGCAATCCTTGCCAGTTGATGGTATTGTTATCGTCTCCTCGCCACAATTGCTGGCAACGATGGTCGTGAAAAAATGCATCAATATGGTGCAGCAACTCAAAGGCGTTATCGTGGGTGTTGTTGAGAATATGGCCTACTTTGAGACACCCGATGGCGAGCGCTACGAGATTTTCGGTCAAAGCAATGGCCCAGACTTGGTCGATATGACCGGCGCTCCACTACTGGCCCAACTGCCAATAGATCCCGTTTTGACAAGCCTGTGCGATGCTGGTCGCATTGAAGAGTATCGTGGCCCGGCATATGAGATGCTTGCCGAGAATTTCATCAAGACACTCAAAATAAAACGCTAGCTACTCCATTACGAGATAGGGGCAAGTCATCTTTATAAAAGTGGCTTGCCCCTATTCTGTCTCCTGATGTAACACAATCGATGCGCCACAAGCATAATCGGGATGAATCCATATGACTGGATGTGGCATAGTTTGATAAGTGTATGTGACGCCGTTCTCATCGAGATAACGACGCGAAGCCTCCAAATCCTCTACTGCAAGGGTCATGCGACATAAGCTTTCCCCAAATTGTTCAAGGTGCCTGGCAAGGGCTCCTGGCTCTGGCAAATGCTCATAATCTACATCTTGATCTGCCTCAGCGCTCAGAGGTAGCGATTCAGCAAGCTCAAAGCACTGACCCTGATCGTTGCCTCCAAGAGGAAAGGCTACAAGCATTGCATCCCATCCATCTGCTTCCCCTGTGAATGAATCCGAGGGCTGTAATCCATAGATGTGCTGGTAACGCTGTGTAGCCTCGGCAAGGTTTGCAACTGCAATAGTTGTGCTGCGGACCCGCGTGGCACCCAGTGCATGCTCTGGTGGAGTAGTCCACCCTGCAAGACGAAAACGTCGCTCTTCGCCAGTGCTATCATGCAGGATGATGAATGGATAATGTTGTGCCAGGTCAGGGCGCTCGATGTTTGTACGAGACCAGCCGCGTGTCCGGCCATCAACGGCTCTTAGCGATCCCGGAGTTGGTCCCAGGATTTGGACGCCTCGCTTGATCATAGCAGTGCTATCAGCTTCGATGTCATCTGAAGCAAGCACAAAGTTCAGATATCCCTCGTGGTTGGCCAATCGATCCAGCAGGCTCTGTTGTGCTTCTTCTGGATTGTAGATTGCCATAAGTTCCAGGTACGTATCACCGATCACAATAATACGATTGGCAGTCCCGCCGGTGGGATGAATCCCACCGCCTGAGACTGCCAATCCTAGTTTCTGGCTGAATTGTGTTGCAGCCTGATCTAAGTTATGTACACCGATGATGATATGATCAATTGCTGTGAACATACGTTCCTTTCAGCCTCCTGAGCCGTAGGCTAGCCGCGTAGCGGCGTTGGTGGCTGTTTTTCAATCATCGCTCACTATCTTCGCGTGCGTGCCAGTTCGCGTTCCTCTTGCTTGTCTCGCTTATCAGCATTACGATCGCGGCGGAAAAAACGTCGAACATTGAATTCGCCTTTTTCCCACATCACCAGTACCATACTGGCGTTGAAGATAGATGAGTAGGTTCCGCTGATAATACCTATCAGTAAAGCCAGTGTAAATGGGCGAGTAGTTGTGCCGCCGAACAGAGTAAGTGCGGTCAAGGTAAAGATTACCGTCAGCGACGTATTCAGTGAACGGGCCATAGTTTGCACCAGGCTGGCGTTCACTACCTGGTCGAATGTTTCAGAGGTGCGTCGTTGCATGTTTTCACGGATACGATCGAACACCACAATGGTATCGTGTACTGAGAAACCAACAACGGTCAACAAGGCCGTAATAAACAGCGCATCTATCTGTAAACCTATCAACCAGCCGAGGATTGAGAAGACACCCAGCACAACCAGTACGTCATGCAACAGTGCGACAATTGCACTTGTTCCGTAACGCCATGGCCGATCCACCTTGCGGAACGAGAACCATATCCAAAGTAGGATGAATCCCGAGGCTGCAAGGACAGCCAGGAAAGCATTACGAGTAGTCTCCGATGCTACTGAACCAGATACGACAGCAGTACCCAGCTGCTGCATATAGATACCACTATTGATAAAATGCGCCTGCATTTGGAGCAACTTATTAGAGCTGAGCTCAGAACGAGTCAACAGGGTAACCGTTTGGGTAGTCGTTCCCTGTGTCACATCTACGACATGAACAGGAATATTGGCAGGGTTGGACTGCGTTGTTGGAGTGGTAGTCGGGGTTACTGTTGCTGTCGGGGACGCCTTGGGCGTACCTGTAGCAGTGGGTGTGGGCGTTGTAGTTGCAGTAGGAGGTCCTTTAGTCGGATCAGATGTTGAAGGTATATTGCTTAGCGTTGTTCGAACATCATTGACATTAGGGATGACTCCACTGTTGAATTTCGTCGCAGTAGCGACCGTCACCATTGAGGGGAGTCCCTGACCAGTCGCGGGTTGAAGAATCAAGTTATCGTAGTTAATAGCAAGCTGAGTACCGTACTTTGCTTGCAAATCAGTTGTAATTGCCTTCTGTACATTCGAGTCTATCTCTGTATTGAAGCGAATCCAGATAGTATCTCCGGCTGCTAATTGAGGATTATCCCCGGTTACTACCTGCAAATCCTCTAATTTGAACGGCGCTACCAGAGCTGTCATTTCGGAGATCGTGACAGCTTTTTCAGGCCGGTACTCGACATTTGCACCACCTACAAAGTCAATACCGACATTAAGTCCCTTGACGATCAAGGAGATCGTACCAGGAATGATGACAATCAATGATATAAGAATAAACAGGTAACGTTTTCCAACAAGGTCAAACACGGCTTTCTTCCTCTCTCTACTTTAACATCAAACAGTGCTATTTCGCCGCGCAAGCGATGCCGAAGACGTAGCAATCGAGCCTGAAGGAAGTCCAAACAACGCGGGATGACTGACTACACCGGTCGGCACGAGTAAATTCAAGAAGGTGCGTGTCACGACAACAGCTGTAAACATGCTGATCAAAACACCCAGGAACAGTGTCGTGGCAAATCCAACGATGATCGTTGCTCCGAAATTACTTCCGAAAGCGAAGAGTACCGCACACGTAATAAGCGTCGAGATATTGGAATCTCGAATTGATGGCCATGCACGCTTCCACCCAACGTCAATAGCTGAGGAAAGGAGTCTTCCCGCGCGCAATTCTTCTTTGACTCGTTCAAAGATGAGCACGTTTGCATCTACTGCCATGCCTATTGAAAGCACGAACCCTGTGATGCCTGCCAACGAAAGCACAACACCGAGCAGTTTGAAAACGGCAAAGGTGAATAATGCATACAGTATGAGCGCTATATCAGCCAGTAAGCCTGGCAATCGATAGTACAGGAGCATGAACAACATGACAATTCCCAGGCCAATAGCTGCCGCAATCTCGCTTTTGACGATAGAGTCCTGGCCAAGCGTAGGACCAACGGTTTCTATACTCTTAATGGTGAGTGGAATCTTCAATGCGCCATATTTTAACACCGTCACAATCTGCTTGGCCTGGTCTGGTGTAAAGGTGCCATTGATAACACCAGGCCCGGTGATAGCGCTTTGGATTACTGCTGACTCAATGACTTGCCTGTCTAGCGTGACCGTCAGGTACTGGCCGACATTCTGACTTGTAAATGTTCCGAAACGGCTTATGGCGTCGCCTTGCATCTCGAAGCTGATTTGAGGTTTACCTACCTGGTCTTGACTGACATACACCTGGTTAGAATCGAGATCGGCGCCAGTGAAGTGTGGCTTACCGTTTGGATTATATTGAGCGTATTTTGAGGGATCAAATGGGGTACCAGGGGGAACATATGTGGATCCAGTACTCCAGAACTCAAGGTTCCCAGTTTTAAGCAGTGAATTTACTTCTTCAGTCTGGTTTCCGACTAACCCCGGTAGTTCTACAGAAATCGCTGGCTGGCCATTGGTTGTGATGATACGAATGTTGGGTTCGCTCACTCCTAATCCACCATTCACGCGCTGTTCAATGTTATCACGCACTGCTGGCATTGCTTCATTGAGCTTTGCTGTATCGAAATGCCCATCTGGTACAAGTAAAGCGCTTACGCCACCCTGTAGGTCGAGTCCCAACTTCACCTGTGGCGTGTAGCTGATCCCTAATGCGGGTATATGTATACCGGGTGTATTTGGTAAGACAATATAGATTGCACTGGCTCCTAACAAAATAATGAATAGGAGAAGTGCCAGAGTTCCTCGGCGCATTTGAATTCTATCCCCTTATTTAATATCTATCGTATAGACCTTAGCACTCATGTTGAAAAAGACGCGGTGCATACACAATGATACATGTGATTTCTGTGCAGTATAGCATAGTTGCCTGTCCTTGCATATCCCAATTTGTTTTCAAAGGATGACTTTCGTTCTATCCATTCATAGAGGGTACTGTAACTTTCATCGTAGTAATACGTAACGAGAAAGGAGATATTCTCACAGGTCATGCATTGGAGTTACCTGAAATCCAGTGTAGTGAACTTTTAACATCAAGCTGCTACAATAGAGATAGCAAACGTCGAGATTTTTCTTCGAACTTCTTAAGCCGAACAAATCTAACCTTTTTTTTGAATGTCATTTTCTTTTTAAGGAGCAATAGAAACAGTGCAAGAAAATACAACTGCGGTAAATACCTCCCAGCAAGATACTAATAGCAAAATTGTTATGGATGTGCGCGATATCACGAAGAGCCTTCCCCTGGGTCGCGAACGCATCGAAATTTTAAAAGGTATCAGCTTTCAGATTATGAGCGGAGAATTCGTCTCCATTATGGGACCATCAGGCTCAGGGAAAAGCACGCTTTTGGGTATTATCGCAGGGTTGGACAATCCTACGAGCGGGCAGGTTTTCATCGATGGTATTGATATCACTACAATGAGCGAGGGTAAACTGGCTTCAGTGCGCAACAACAAAATCGGCATGGTTTTCCAGGCCTTTAACCTCATCCCAACCTTGACAGCTCAGGAGAATGTCGAGGTGCCACTCTATGTAGGTAATCATAAAGGCTCACCATCGGAGCGCTCTAAGGAACTGCTCGCTCTTGTAGGTCTCACGCATCGTCTCAATCACAGACCCAATCAGCTCTCTGGCGGCGAGCAGCAGCGAGTCGCTATCGCGCGTGCTCTTGCGACCGATCCTGCCTTTGTTCTGGCCGATGAACCGACAGGTAATCTTGATGCAACAAACAGCGAGAATGTGCTGAAACTGATAGCCTTCTTGCGAGCCCAGACAGGTAAAACGTTCATCATTGCCACGCATGATCAAAATGTCGCTTCGCATGCTGGCCGTACGATTCGCCTCCTGGATGGGAAAATTGCTTCCATCGAGAATGCAGTTGGGAGCGTCAGTCAATGAAAACCTCGTTGTATTTCAATTACACAACGCGCTCATTGCTACGCGGCGGTCAGCGCACGGTGTTAGCTGTGTTTTGCGTGGCTGTAGGAGTAATGGCGATTGTAGCTCTGCAACTTGTAGGGTTAATGGTGAACAATGCACTCACTAGTAATGTGCGCGATGCAAATGGTGGTGATGTTGCTGTTACTTCCCAGACCAGACCATTCACACCCGATGATCTCAGCTTCTTCAGTCAGCTCAAAAATAATGGAACCATTACAAACTATACTGCTGTGACCAGCGCTAACGGATCTACCAGTAATACAGCTTCAATAACCAACAATTTTACGGTGCAGTCGGTTGACCCGAGCAGTTTTCCAATTGTGACGCCCCCAACCCTCATTAACCCCAGCAATGGTAGCATCTCAAGTCTGCTTTCTGGTAATGGAGTGATTGTAGACAAAGTCTTTGCAGATCAATACGCTAAGAAAGTAGGAGATACGCTAACTGTTCACGTAGGCTCGCAAACAGGCGGGAACGAACGCGCCATGGATGTAAAGATAGTGGGAATCACTACGGACTCGGGTGCTTTGGCTCAGTCCAGTGGCGTAATGCTCGTTTCCAATGAATTTTATAAAGCTGCATCTCCTGATGCTCCCGTCTACTTTGATACGGTCTACGTAACGACGATTAATCAGGCGCATACCGATCAGGCGGTGAAAGCAATCAATGTGCAGTACCCGCTTGCGAATACACAAACTGCTGCTGATGCATTGAAATCGCAACAAGGCCTTGTTGATTTCATCAAAAAATTTCTGGAAATTGCTGGTTTGCTGGCTTTGCTCATAGGTGGCGTGGGAATTGTGAATACGATGCAAGTGTTGCTTTCAAGGCGCAAGATCGAGATCGCTATGCTCAAGACAACTGGTTATCGCCGCCTGGATCTCTACTTGCTCTTTGGCTTAGAAGCAGGCCTGTTAGGACTTGTTGGTGGAGCCATTGGTGCGTTGGCTGCGACTGTTGTGAGTTTCCTGGTAAGAAATCTGGTGCAGCAGACATTCAACATCAACATCCCTTTCATTTTGGACCCGGTAACCATAGCAGGTGGTGTTTTGATCGGGCTTGTCACAGCATTGATCTTTGGGTTGCTGCCAATCGTACAGGCGGGGAATATTCGTCCGTTAAACGTCATCCGAGAATTACCGGAAGGCAGTCGAGTCGGTAGCATCTTACTGACGATTGGCCTGCTGATTATTCTGTCTGTGCTCTTTTGTTTGTTAGCGATTGTTATCCTCAACGATGTAGTATTGGGCATAGGCGCGGTCTACGGAGCGTTCATTTTCCTCGGGCTGTTAAGCATTTTCTTTGGATTAGTAGTTCTCCTGGTGAGCATACTGCCGGTACCAGAGCGTTTCAATATCAAATTCCTGGCCATGCTAGCAGTTGGTATTGTTCTTGCAGTATTGATAGCCCAGGTCTTACCAACCTTTGGGTATCTGCTACTCGGTCTTACTGTTTTAGGGTTTGTTGTTGTTTTGTTACCTCGCACCTGGAAGTCAAATACGAAGATAGCGCTGCGTAACGTTGGCCGCCAGCGAGCGCGTACGACAACAACATTACTGGCGCTGTTTGTCGGCATCTTCACTATTGGCTTGATTCTGGTGCTTGGGCAAGATTTGCGCGATAAGATCAATAATTCCCTGGCTACCAGTTTAAACTATAATGTGCTTACTATTGCGGGCAATAATGATGCGAATGCTTTGCAATCCCAACTGGGAACCATTCCTGGCCTTACAAAGCATACACAAAATACAATTGCCACTACTTCGCCGGCGGCTATCAATGATCAACCAATAGCTGAAGTTCTGGGCAATATCCCATCTGGTTTTTCTTTTCAAAGTTTAGGCCGTCAGGGTGTCATCCAGTCCTTAAGTGGTGTTGAAGGCTACGATGTGGCAAATGGCCATATACCCGATACCAAAAATTTAACTATAACTGATGGGCGAAATCTGAATGCAAGCGATGCAGGCACTCATCATGTGCTGATTGGATGGCAGCTTGTGCATCTCGCTCCGCTCAAAGGACAAATAGGCGTTGGTAGTACTATTACGCTCCTGAGTGTAGATAAGAAGGCCACAGAGACTGTAACGATAGTAGGTGTCTATCGCTCAACTGGATTTGGCGGCAATATTGAGCCAATTTTGTCTACAACAGATACTGTGAAGGCGCTCAGTCCGGTAGGTTTTGAACAAACAATTTTCTACATGAAAATTGATACCAATCATCTAGGAAAGGCGTTGCATGCTATTGCTCAGGCTGCTCCTGGTGCCTTTGTGTTTAACCTTGCCAACATTGGCGATTTCATCGACCAGTACCTCAATTACATGTTGTTGACTCTTACCACCATTGCAGGATTATCCTTGCTGGCAGGGGTTATCATCATTGCCAATGCCGTGGCACTGGCGATGCTTGAACGTCGTAGAGAACTTGGCATTCTCAAATCAGTTGGTTATACCAGTAGGACAGTGCTGAGTGAGGTACTTATCGAGAATGGCATCATTGGTGCTGTTGGAGCGCTCCTGGCGATGTTGCTGGTCACATTTGCGATGAGTTTGTTAGGAAAATTTGTTTTCAAAACCAATTTTGATGTGAACGCAATCATCGTGCTTTCTCTTATCGCAGGTGCTGCGCTCCTGGCGATGATCACCGCGGCTATCGTAGCATTTGGATCTGTACGCGTGCGTCCTTTAGAGGTCTTGCGATACGAATGACGATAGTATCATCCTAACCATCAGAAAACGGTCATCAATGGGAAGCAACTAAACCCCATCTGTAGGGGCGATCTTTATGGTCGCCCGGGGGTGGTGGGGATACGGCCATGCATCGTTGAATCGACATCTTCAAGTGGCCAACAGCGGGCGACCATAAAGGTCGCCCCTACGGAGGTTGATGCGTATTCGTGCTGGAATCCTGTCATCCTGAGCCGCAGCAAAGGATCTCGTAGCTCACCGCGTGAGATCCTTCGGCTTAAGCTCAGGATGACAAACAAGAGATAGCCGCCTTCGCATTTTGCTTTCTTCTTCGCTAAAATTTGGCTAGCCTTGCGTATAGATTGTTAAGGGAATGTTTTCCACAAAATTTTCTGTTTGGTTTGACTGGTTTTGTATTTGCAACAGAACAATGTATACCTTGGAGTATAAGCAATGTTATTTTGCTGCATCAATCAACATCTCAATAAACCTGGTAATATCCGATGTGCTGCGTGCAGTAGCTTATTAGCAGGGGCGCAGATCGGTGACTATCGCGTTGTCTCGTATATCGGTAAGGGCAGCACGAGCGATGTGTATCTCGCAGAGCAGAAATCGCTTCATGGGCGTAAAGTGGTGATAAAAATACTTCACCGCTCGTGCCATGAAGAGTATGTCGATGGTTTTCGCAGTGAGGCAAAGTTACTTGCTTCCTTATCGCATCCATATATATTGCCTATCTTTTCCTATGGTGTGATCCACGAAGGAACGATGCTTACAGCAAACTATGTACCCTATCTGGTCGTACAATTTGCCGAGCAAGGTTCATTGGCCGAGTCGTTTGAACAAAAAGGGAACCGTCCCTGGTCTCTCGAACTTGTTGTCAACCTGGTGAAAGATGTAGCGGAAGCTCTCGACTATGCTCATTCACGTAATGTGCTACACCGTGATGTCAAGCCCGCCAATATATTGCAAATTGGCTCGCATGTCTTACTTTCTGATTTCAGTGTGTCATCTTTGATTGATGCTGAGGCATCGCATCTGAGTATCGGTTTGGCTGGCTCACCTGCGTTTATGGCGCCAGAGGTCTGGGCTATGCACCCGGGACGATATTCCGACCAATATGCGCTCGCTATTTCATGTTTCTTTTTACTCACTGGTAATTATCCATTGAAAAAGAACGAGAGCAGTAATATGCGTGGTTGGCAGCATGCGCATTGCTATACAACACCGGCTTCCCTCAATGAATATCGTGCTGATCTGCCGCTGGCTGTAAATGTGGTTTTGCAAAAAGCGATGGCAAAAAATCCACACGAACGGTATCCCAGGGTACAAGACTTCGCATTGGATTTGCTGAAAGCCTCTCAGGAAATCACACAACAACTGGACAGGCTATCTAGCCATGTTGCTCGATTTCACCATCTACCTGACAATGTACAGGCAAACAAGATAGCCCTGGTTGAATTGAAACCAGCAGGTCGATCTCTGGCAAATACTCCTGCTACGGAACCAGTTGCGATTCCCGATATCCCTATGCCGGCCAAATACAGAACCCGAGATCACGAAGGAATGAACAAGACGCTGTTACATGAAGTTCACACATCATCTCCTAAAGCGCGAAGCAGTAGTAACAGGTGGATTTGGTGCGCTCTCACACTGAACATCTTCATTTTCGTCATGTTGATAGTCGAATATACTTTGCTAATTGGAAGCCCTGTTTTCAGTATCAAGCCTTTACTAACATTGTGCCCAGCACTTCTGATCGGGTTTTTGCTTGCGCTACTATTCAAGCGCATAGTTTTGACTACCATTTCATTGAGTCTTTTCTGGGGCATGTTCTTTGGCATGATGAATGCTCTTCTTTCTCTCATAGCCTGTATAGTATGGTATTCACTTGTACTTGTTGCGCCATTTCAAGGAACCGCTGCTGAGGGGCTAAGTAGTTTCTTCGGTCCAACGCTGCAATTCTTTTCTGATTCGCGCATTATCATATTATTGTTAATTGCCCTGTGGGTGTCTGTTACCGGTGGTGCGATTATAGGCATCATCAATATACAGGGCGAAGGCGCAGAGCAAATATCCCACTCAAAACAACGAAAATAAAACAGTAAATTACAGTGGCAACAACAATAAAGGTATTTCCATCTCCTCTGGTGTCAATCCACCATGATGACCCTTGAAATGCATGTCAAATTTTCCATCCTCGAACCACCATACAGTTTCGTGCTGGAAAGGTAAAATAACTACGTTGCCTGCTCGTGCAAGGAATTCCCTTGATGGTTGAGATGAGCCAAAAAAGCCTTGTGCAATCAGTTGATCTGTATAGTATACCTCGGCAATAGTCGCAAGGCGTTGTTGCACCAAAATAACTACTTCATCTATATAATCTTCTTTCACATGTAAAAACATATCGCGCGCAGAGCCTGCTGGAACAAGGAGTTTACCACCCCGATTCCTCTGTAGATATTGCTCGATGTGCATGCTCATTTTGTTTAGATAAAATGTTCTTCGCGGGTCAACCTCTACCTGACCATGATCGGCAGTCAATATGAGCAGTGTTTGACCTGCCTTTCCACTCAATTGTTTATACAAAAGCTCTTCCATCATCCTCAAAAAGCTATCTACAGCTTCCTCGAACTGGTGTGACTGTGGTCCATAGGTATGACAAACGGCATCGATCTTATCGAAGTACAAGATATACTAGACTTCATCCCCAATAGCTATGGGTGCGGTAAAATGAGGAGGAGTAAGAAGCAGAACAAGGAAGGGAATGAGGATATGAAGCTTTCGTATACA
>Ga0209048_10003425_pt1 | contig 15401 bp, 25 predicted proteins | sample FrelakmetCRP12CR_FD_187146 | JGI IMG/M metagenome (GOLD analysis project Ga0209048, IMG submission 187146) | Freshwater lake sediment microbial communities from the University of Notre Dame, USA, for methane emissions studies - CRP12 CR (SPAdes)... | ecosystem: Environmental > Aquatic >... | reverse complement strand
CGCCGCCGTCCTCGGGCAACAACCTGCGCCTGTCGATCGACATCAAGCTGCAGGAAGTCGCCGAGGCCGCGTTCGGCGACCGGCGCGGCGCGCTGGTCGCCATCGACCCCGCGTCAGGCGACATCCTGGCCTTCGTTTCCAGGCCGGGTTTCGATCCGAATCTCTTCGTCGACGGCATCGATTCCGCCAACTGGGCGACGCTGAACGAGTCGCCCGACAAGCCGATGCTCAATCGCCCGTTGCGCGGCGCCTATCCACCGGGCTCCACGATCAAGCCGTACCTGGCGCTGGCCGCCCTGACCTCCGGCAAGCGCACGCCGCAGCAGACGATCTACGATCCGGGCTTCTACCAGCTGCCCGGCAGTTCGTATCGCTTCCGCGACGACAAACCCGGTGGCCACGGTTCCGTCGACATGTACAAGTCGATCGTCGTGTCCTGCGACACGTATTACTACACACTTGCCGGCGAGACGGACATCGACGACACGGCCCGCTTCATGTCGGAGCTGGGCTTCGGCCGTGAAACGGGCGTGGACATCGAGGGCGAATTGACGGGCACGCTGCCGTCGCGGGAGTGGAAGCGCACACGGTTCGCGGGCAAGAACTACCGTGACGAACATCGCAAGTGGTACCTGGGCGACTCGATCTCCGCCGGCATCGGCCAGGGCTACAACGCGTTCACGCCGATGCAGCAGGCGCAGGCGATCGCAACTATCGCGAACAACGGCGTCGCATTCGTGCCGCACCTGGTGAAGAGCGTCATCAACCTGAAGACTGGCGAGGAGCGTCGCATAGCGGCGCAGCCGTCGCACGCGATTTCCGCCAGACCCGAAGACATCGCCGTCATCCGCAACGCATTGCTGGGCGTGAACCGGGAGGGCACGGGCGCCACGGCCTTCGCCGGTGCGAAGTACGTTTCCGGCGGCAAGACCGGCACCGCGCAGGTGTACTCGCTCAAAGGGGAAAAATACAGCGCCTCCAAGGTGGATGAACGACTGCGCGACCATGCGTGGTTCATCGCCTTCGCGCCGGCGGAGCAGCCGCGCATCGCCGTTGCCGTGCTCGTGGAAAACGGAGGGTTCGGAGCGCAGGCCGCGGCGCCCGTGGCACGGAAGGTCTTCGACTATTTCCTGCTGGGCTCGGCCGAATCGGGCCCCGCGGCGGCCCCGGGGATCAAGGAAACCGAGGACGAGAGCGATTGATGGGCGACTTTCTCTCCCGAGCCTGGGAAGTGCTTACGCGCCGCATCGATAATTTTCTCTTCGGCTGCGCGCTGGCGTTGGTCTGCGTCGGGCTGGTCACGCTTTTCTCGGCGTCCGACCAGAGCGCGGCGCGCGTGACCACGCAGGTCCTCTCGTGCGCATTCGCGCTGGTGCTGATGTGGGTCGTCGCGAACATCCCGCCGCAGACGCTCGCCCGCGCTGCGGTCCCGCTGTATGTGCTGGCGGTGGCGCTGCTCGTCGGGGTCGCGTTTTTCGGCGTCGTGGTCAACGGTTCGCGGCGTTGGCTCAACATCGGCGTCGCGCGTATCCAGCCGTCCGAACTCATGAAGATCGCGCTGCCCCTGATGCTTGCCTGGTACTTCCAGAAATTCGAGGGCCGGATCAACTGGAAGGATTTCGCCGTTGCGGCGGCATTGATCGTGGTGCCGGTCTACCTCATCAAGCGCCAGCCGGACCTGGGCACGGCACTGCTGATTGCGGCGTCGGGCTGCTACGTGCTGTATCTGGCCGGTCTGTCCTGGAAGATCATCGTCGGGCTGGTGGGGCTTGCAGGTGCCGCGGGTCCGTATGTCTGGGCGCACCTGCACGATTATCAGCGCGAGCGCATCCTCACGTTCATCGACCCGACCCGGGACCCGCTCGGAACCGGGTACCACTCGACGCAGGCGTCCATCGCCATCGGGTCGGGCGGCGTCATCGGCAAGGGCTGGCTGAACGGCACACAGACCCACCTCGATTTTCTCCCGGAGCGCCACACCGATTTCATCTTCGCCGTGTTCGGCGAGGAATTCGGCCTGATCGGAAATGCGCTGCTGCTGGTGCTCTACATGCTCCTCATCGGTCGCGCCATGATGATCACCGCCAATGCGTCGACGCTGTTCGCGCGCCTGATGGCGGGCGCCGTGACGCTGATGTTCTTCACCTACGCCTTCGTGAACATGGGCATGGTGAGCGGACTGCTTCCCGTCGTCGGCGTGCCGCTGCCGCTCGTTTCGTATGGCGGGACCGCGCTCGTTTCGCTGTTCATCGGACTCGGCATACTGATGAGCGTGCAGGCGCACCGGAAGCTCGTCACGACCTGAGATGTCGGGGCCCGTTTCCGGCTTGGGCGCAAGCGCGTCAGCCCGCCGCGGCATCCTCGGGCACCGCGAGACCCTTCGCGGACCGCCCGCCGGGATCACGCCGGCTCATGTAATCGCGCGCCATGTCGAGCGCAGTTCGCTCGCAGGGTGGCAATTCGACATCGCAGAGCGCAACCGGAGTCACCCGGTCGCCCCAGCGGATCACATGCGAGCAGAACGTGAGACCGCCACCGAAGGCGGGTGTGAGCAGCAATTGGCCCGGTTGCACGCGGCCGTCCTCGAGTGCGTCGACCAGCGCGACCGGAACCGTTGCGGAAGACATGTTGCCGTACTTGTGCACGGTGACGTGCACGCGGTCCATCGGCACGCCCGTGCGCTTGGCGACGAACTCGATGATGCGCAGGTTGGCCTGATGCGGCACCACGAGACCGATGTCCTCGGCGGACTTGCCACACTTGCGCAGCGCTTCGGCCGACGCCTCGCACATGCCGCCGACGGCGCGCTTGAAGATCTCCTGTCCGTCGAAATCCCAGATCGTGTCGCCGAACGTCACGTCGCCGTTCATCGCGTACTTGAACCCCGCCCCGCGCACGCGCAGGATCGTCCGTGCATCGGCATAGCAGCCCAGCTTTTCGGCGAGGACACCGGCCGGTTCCTCGCTTGCCTGCAACACAACGGCAGCTGCACCGTCGCCGAATAGCACGGCGACGTTGCGGTTGCGCCAGTCCAGGAACGGGCTTATCACCTCGACGCCGACAACCACCGCGGTCCTGACCACGCCGGTGCGGATCATCGCGGTTGCGGTCGACAGCCCGTAGAGAAAGCTGGTGCACGCGGTGTTGATGTCCATCGCGGCCGCATTGCCCGCGCCGAGCTTGAGCGACAGGCCCGAGGCGGTGTTCGGAATCTGCTCGTCGTTGGAGCAACTGCCATAGATGATCAGGTCGACGTCGCCGCTGCCGATCCCGGCGCAGGCCAGCGCGCGCGACGCGGCAATGAACGACAGTTCCAGTCCCGAAACGTGGGAAACGCGACGCTCGTGAATGCCGGTGCGCTGCATGATCCATTCGTCGGTGGTGTCGACGAAGGTCGCGAGGTCGGCGTTGGACAGCACGGCCGGAGGCATGCACTTGCCCCAGCCCGTGATGGCGGCGTACGTCATGAATGCCCTCCCGAGGCCATGAATGTGCCGCGCCAGGTCAAGGGAATCGCTGCCCCGCCGGGCGCTTGTTTGGAAGGGATTCTAGCAGCCTGGTATTGTTCCACCGGCGGCTGCGGCGTTGCGCTATTTCCTGGAGGCCGACTTCCTGGGACTCGTCGTGCCCCGCTTGCTGTCCTTGTCCTCGGGCTTGTAGTCGCCGATCACGGACTTGACCGGGCATACGCTGAATATCGGACACTTCTTGCAGCCAACGGCAATGGCAACGGGGCAGAGGACCATGGCACACACTCCGGATAACGTTTGAGGGAAACGGGAATCATGGGCGCAGTCGGCGCCGAAAGCCAGAACTTCTGCCTGCCGCATTGTGTGGGAACGGGCTGGGCCGCCGCAGCTAAGGAACCTCTGATCAAGTGTCGCGCCCGCGTGACACTTGATCAGAGGTTCCCTAAAGGACCTTGACCATCCGCACCACGGGCAGCTTGAGCCCATCCGGGAGCGCAATGTCGTAGCGCTCCACCGCCGTGAAGGAAAATGCCGCGTACAGCGGCTCGCCGGCCAGCGTCGCGACCAGTTCGATCGACCGGAACCGCGCCTGCGCGATGGCCTGTTCGCATGCGTTCATGATTTGGCGGCCGATGCCGCGACGGGCCCAATCCGGATGCACGAAAAAGGCCCGGATCCGGGCCGGGTCGCGCGCGGGATCGAGCAGCTCGGCCTCGGAAGCGTCCCGTCCGGCGTCACCGCCGAAGAGCGAACGGCGCCGGCTCCAGCCGCCGCAACCGGCCAGCGCCCCGCCGCGCTCAACCACGAAGTACGTGCCGTCGCGGATCAGTTCGCGGTCGACCCCGAACACGGGCCCCAACGCGGCGTCCATCTGCGCGGGCGAATAGTGGGCGGCTTGCAACGAACGGACCGAAAGCGGGATGAGGGCCGCGAGGGCGGATATGTCCTGCTCCCTGGCCTGGCGCAATGCGAACGTCACGCGGGCTGCGAAGTTCCGGTCCGGGCCAACGCGCGCCGGATGCGCTGGGGCGGAGCCGCCATCATCTGCGCTCCTCCATCAACGCCAGCTGGTTGCCGTCGGGGTCCTTGAAGAAAGTCATCCACAACTCGTGATCGGGCATGCGCGCGATCAGGTGCGGCTCGTCGTCGAAGCTGGCGCCCATCACCTTCATCTCGGACACCCGCGCGGCGATGTTTTCGACGCGGAAGTACACGCAGCAGGTGAAACTGGAAGGGGTAGCCGCGTGTCCGCCATCGAGCAGCAGCCGGACGCCGCCGCAGTCGAAGAAGACGAGCTGGCCGAAGCGGTAAAGCCTCGTCAGCCCCAGCGTGTCCCGGTAAAACGCTTCGGCGCGATCGGCATCGGTGACATGCAGCGCAATCTGGCCGATGGCGGACACGGGAGAGGGTCAGGGAGTGGAGGAGCGCTATCCCGGGGACTTTTCGTCGGCGGGCGCGGGCGGCGGCTCTTCGCCCGCCGGGACTTCGTTGGCCAGCGTCTTGCGCAGCTTTTTTTCTTCCTTTTTCTGTTTTTTGGCAAGTTCCTTCTGGCGCTTCTGAAACTCGTAGTTGGGCTTGGCCAATTGGCGATCCTTTTCGTTGTGAGTGGGGGCGGCTCCAGCGAGAGTATGCCATTTCATGCCCCGCCGTCCAAAGGCCAGCCGGTGGCCCGGATTCCATTGGCCAAGGCCCCAAGTCGACCCCGGGGACGGCCTTTAGCGGCGCGTTTCCCTGATCTCCCCCAGCGGTTTCCCGGTCAGCCGTTCGATCAGCACCCGCTCGCAGACCTTGAAGAACACGTAGAAGACGATGCTGAGGTAGCTGGAACCGATGATCTCGAACAGCTGCTGCAGTGCACCGTCGGCGATCACCATCAATCCGTATTCGAGAAACAGTTCGATGTTGGCCTTGAGCACGACGAACAGGTTGACCGACGTGAATCCGAACAACAGGAAGAACCCGCCCATCAGCAGGAACGTGGTCTTCGGATGCCGGAAAAGAAACTCCACCCAGCGTCGCGGCATGGCGGGCACGACCAGCGCCCTGTTGAGCCTTCCGATGTGCGTCGACAATGGTTTGCGCGGCAAAGGAATCTCTTTCCCCGGAATCCGGGTCAGTTCGCCGCGGACTTCGGGCGCAGCATCCCCGCATAGATTCCAGGCGTGGAACCGGCAATCGGAATCGCTCCGACGCTCCGCGCATAGAAGTCCGCCGGGCCGACTCCGCCGATGATGGCGTAGGCATAGCCTTGCTCGCGCTGGGCGTGCAGCGCGGCCAGCAGCAACGTTCGCCCCAAGCCGCGCCCGCGTTCATCCTCGACCACCGCCTCGGGTCCGAAAAAATTCCGGGCGGTCGCGTCGTAGCAGGCGAAGCCCGCAATCCGCTGGTCGCGCACCGCGATGAAACACGCGATCGGCAGGCGGCCATACGCGATTTCGACTTCGGCCACGGAAGACGCGAAATTCGATGCCACCCAGGACATCACGACCGCCCTCTCCGGCGCGAGCGCCCGACGCACCGAAATTCCCTGCCTCGAGGTCGTCTCCAGCGCCTCGGCGAGGCTCGGGAGCTGGTAAAGCCTGACGAGCATGTCGTTCATCCTGGAGCGTCCCTCGCAGCCGAAGATTTCCGGGTCGGTGCGCCTGAAGATGCGTCAGAAGCTGCTGTCGGATGGGAACATTTCGGCGCAGGTCTCGGCGATGGTGATCGCGTTCACTACGGGAATGAGCGGATTCTTCGTAAGCAGCTCGACCTGGAGCGGGTTCAGGAAAAAAATGCGCTTGACCTCCGCCTCGCGCCAGAACTCCGCCACTTTCGAGTCCTCACCGCCGGCAATCGCGACACAGATCAGGTCGATCTTGTCGTGCCCGGGACCGTCGATCCACTTGACGAAATCCTCGATCCCCGCATCCGAGTTTGCGTATTGCCGGAGCTGATACTGTCCGCCGAAAGGCAGTGCGGCCTGATAGGTGGCATTGGATGCGATCCAGATCGCGAGGACCATTGTGGCGCTCATGTGCGTCCCTTGTCGTGAAGCTGCAATCGGTGGTTCAGAAGTTGGAGGCGACGCGGAGCAGCACGAAACCCGATGGCATCCTTTACCCCGGTTCGTCAGGCCGACACTGCATTGTCCTGCGCTCGTCGGCGGTTGCGCAAACCGCGCCGGCAGCGCAAACCGCCTGTTTCATTGTAGCGCCAACTACGCTCGGCATGAGCGGCAAGCTGCGGCATGTCGGGAGTTGGATCATGGCATGCGCGTTCGCCACCGTTGCGGATGGCAGGTCTGGTTGACCGCAGGGTCAGGCCCCCTTCCGCTCGCGAAACACGCGCAGCAGGTCGGCCACCAGAATGCTCTCGATCCGCATGCCCGTGTAGTTGGCATCGGCGATGATCACGTCGACCAGACAAGCGTTGCGAATCGTGGCACCGGTCAGGTCGACATCGGAGAAATCAGCCGCCCGCAGATTCACGTCGTGGAACTTCGCTCCCTCGAGATTGGTGTTCAGGAATTCCGAACCGGCCAGCGTTGCATTTTCGGCGCGGTAGTGGCCATTGGGCAACGCCTTGGGCATGGTTGTCCTCCTCAAGCAAGGTGGCTTTCCTGGTCCCGGGATCACGGAAAGCATGGTGCAAGCGCGGGCCGGGGTTGCGCCGCGGTTCAGGCGGGCTGAGGGCCGTCGTATCCCTCGATGATGATCAGGTCGGCGGTCGATACCGGCTGTCGCAGGGTGATCGCGTGCTGGTACTCGGGCGACTTCCAGCAATCGAGGGCGGCCTGATAGCTGGGAAACTCGATCACCGCGTTGCGGGTACGGCTCGCACCTTCCGGGTTCTCGAAGCGGCCGCCGCGCACCAGGAAGCGGGCGCCGTACTTCTTCAGCGGTTCGGCGTTGGCGGCGACGTAAGTCTTGTATTGTTCCTGGTCGGTGATGTCGACGCGGACGATCCAATAACCCTTGGCCATGCAATTCCCCTGTTTGCGTTGCTGTACGTCGGAAGGGTCACTGCCGACGTTCGAGAGCGAGACGAATGCCGAGGCCGAGAAGTATGGCGCCGCTCGACCGGTATAGCCATAACAGGGCATGCGGTCGCGAACGTAGCCAGCCGGACAGCATGCCCGCGAACAGGCCTACCGGACCCTTCACGGCGAACGTAATGAGCGCGAACAACAGGCCGAGGACGAAGATCGTCAACGTCGGCCGGGCCGCAGTCGGCAACACGAACTGCGGCAGGAACGCGAAGTAGAAGACCGCAATCTTCGGGTTCGAAATATTCGAGAGCGCCCCGTCCGCAAACATTCGCGCCATGGAACGATCCGAGGCGGTGCCGATCAGCAATTGCGCGTTTCGGGTGCGCAGCAGCCCGATACCGAGGTAGATCAGGTACGCGGCGCCGGCCAGCTTGAGCGCGACGAAGAGAAGCTCCGACGCCCTCAGTATGGCGCCCAGGCCGAGCGTTGCCAGAACGGTGTGGCCTACGAGCCCCACGCTTACGCCGGCCGCAGTGGCGATGCCCGCGAGCGGACCCTGCGCTATGGAGCGCGACATGACCAGGATCATGTCCTGCCCGGGGGTGGCGATCAGAACGAGCGAGGCAACGATGAAGAGCAGCCAGGTGGCTTCGGGCATGGGCGATTCCTTGTGATGCCTGACGATCCAGATCTTGTCAGCGGGTTGGCCTTGGCAATTCCCATCGTACTATTTCGAGTTCATTCGCGCGCTGCCGTCAGGCTCCGATCCACGCCGGAGTTCATGCTGCGCGTATCCACGAGGGCGTTCACGCCGTCGCCGCGATTCTGGCTATCGCCAGCACCGGCGGGTGCGCCAAAGTCTGGTACACCACGCAATAGCGCTCCGTCAGGCGAAGGAGCATGGCAAGCTGCTCTTCCGTGGCATCGGTGTCGAGCGTGAACTGCAGCCTTATGTTTTGAAATCCCACAGGGACTTCCCTGGACAAGCCCAGCGTTCCGCGGAAGTCGAGATCGCCCTCCGCCTGGAGCGAGGCATCCCGCAGTTCGATGCCGAGGGCCGTGGCGACCGCGTTGAGCGTCACGCCCGCGCAGGCGACCAGCGCTTCGAGCAGCATGTCACCCGAACACGCGCCATGGCCGGTCCCGCCGGTGCCGGGATGCAATCCGGCAACAACGAGCGCCTTGCCCGTCTCGATTCTGCAGCTGACCCCTTCGCCGAGACGACCTTGCGCGCGCAGCGTGATGAGCGCAGCGTCCGGCTTCTCGCGATAACGTTGCTTGAGCGGCGCCTGCGCCGACCGCAGTTCTTCGGCATTCATGATGGAATTCCGGTATGCCTATGCGTTGGCGGCCAGCCCGGCCGGTCGATCCTGATACGTGCCGCGCCCCTGCCGGAAGCGACGCCATTCCGTCGCGGTCGGATCACTCGTTGCAAACCAGATTGGCATCAGGGGCGACGTAAACGCAACGGGTCTTTATCGGGTGCGGGTACGACCGAGGCGCCTGGCATTGGCGACCACGCGGCGATGCACGGGCGCCATGCCCTTGGCCAGCACCCGCAGGGTGGAATACGGCAGGTCAAGCGTCGGCGGCGTCACCAATGGCCAGGGGGTGAACTTCGGAGAGAAGTACGAACGCCACATCGACGCCACGACTTCCTGCTGGATTCGCAGCGACTGCATGAACATTGCATTCCATGACTCGTGGAAGGCAGCCAATTTTTCGGCGCCCATGAGCGCGAACTCGCGGCGGTCGCGGCTCCCCGGCCTGTGACCGGCAAGCGCGAGGCGCGACAGCCGGTGCGCGGCGACCAGGGGTGCAGCTACAGCGAGTTCGGTGGCCTGGACGGCCAGGGTCGCTTGTCGGCGATTGCGGCGATTGGACATGGAAATTCCAGTTTGTTTAGTGAGAATTATCGCTGTGCCGAGTCCCCTGACGTCAGCGCACGAGCAACGGCCACTACATCAGCCGCGACCACTTTTGCAGCCATATGCAAGCACCCGCTGCCGCGACCCAGCCCACTCCCACGAGCGGCATGTTGGATACGAACGTCCAGACGGCGGCATTGATCAGGCACAGGAATATTGCGAAGACGCCGACAAGTATGTTGGCCATGAACTGTGTCCCGAATGATCAGCGCTTTCGCGCCGACCGGTGCATGGTGACCGGGGGCGGCGGGGCAATCGGCGGACATCGGCTCGCGTGACGCCGCGCATGCGTGACGCCGGTACCGGGCAACGGGTCAGACGGAAACCGGGGCATCCCGAAACTCTTCAGGCAAAGGGTCCGTTTCAGGCAACATCAAAGTCCTTGGGTAAGAATTGCCAAACCATTGCCAATGACCGCCTGGCGCGTCCGCAATCGTACTGCGACGGAGCAGGCGGCGACCTGCACGGCCTCAATGTAGCACTCGGTCCGGATTCGTCAACCACGAAGCCTTACGCGCAGCTTGGTTCGTGGTCTGCCGGATGGTCTGCCGCCGCTGCCCGCTCCAATACGGAATTGACGAACGCGGTCTTCGCGAGCGAATAGCGTTCGCAGGATGCAAGGGTTGCCCCATGATGTGCCGCGGCCAGGCTGCGCTTGAGCTCGACATATTCGGCTGCGACCTGGGGATGGCTGCGCAGGTAGTCGCGGAATAGCAGGTGCCTGCGTTCCTGTTCGGAACCGAGAACGCACAGATGCAGGTGATACGTGCCAGGGTGTGCGGCAGGCTTCCGGAAGAACGGGTAGACCAGGTCAAAGGGCCCGAGAGGGATGTGGCTGTATCCGCTTCGAGCGAGCGTTTCCGCATGCGCGCCCGGCGTCGCAAGCGATGCAACCGATACCTGGATGTCGATGACCGGCTTGGCGGCAAGGCCCGGCACGGATGTCGAACCCACGTGCTCGATGCGCAAAGCAGCGCTGCCCATTGCCTCGCGCAGGGATGCCGCTTCGGCCTCGAACAGCGCCGGCCAACCGGCATCGTAGGGAGCGATCTCGATCATTGCGAGGCTTTTCGTGCACGGCAAAGGGTATCGCGTGGGGCAGGACCGTTTCATCGGCGGCCACGCGCGGGGGTCGCAAGCGTTACGCAAACTTCCTGCGCCACAATGATTCCGGACCCGTTCTACCGTCCGCGACCCATTGCGGAACTCGTCATCGGCAGTCGATGTTCGCGGTACGCGCGAAGCTGCACGAGCTCGTGTTGAATTTCCGGGGCAAAGCCAAGACGCCCGCCGCGCCGGTCGGTCAGCAGGTCATCGAGATATCGCGCAAGGGCAATGTCGTCCTGCCACAAGCGGGCGATGGCGTTGGCAATTCTCGGAAGCCTTTGCAGCAATGTCAGCGGCTGGATCTCTACCGGAAGACTTGCGGCCCATCGCAACGTTGCCGGCAGCTGCTGATTAAGTGGCTGCGACCATCGCCGGTTCCTGGGATCTGAAGAAAATGCCAACTGCGTTCCTTCTTGGTTGTTGCTCACCTCGGGCAATGGCGGAATTATGGACCGGCAACAGGAATCGTCAAGGTGGCGCCAGCGCCAGCGCCGGCTCCGGCCAGGCCGGGCGGCAGGCCCTAGCCCCGGAAGCCAAGCACCCGCGCCGGCAGGAACAGCAGCGCCTTCAGCAATGCGAACGCTGCGGCAACGCCTATGCCCGCGAGTCGGAACGGCAGTGCCACCAGCCAGACGAGCGGCGCAAGTATCAGCGCCAGCAATGCCAGCGGCCAGCACAGCACCAGGAGGATGCACCAGCCGAAGAAAAGGAAGAGCACGTTCATGGGAAGAGTCTTTCTGCGTTGGATATTGGACCTATCTGCGCTGACAGGTTGTAGCGATACAGCCCCGGATGCAGCGATTCAATGTCCGTAAGCGTCCTCAGGAGGGCCGCGATTTCGAGCGGGTTACCAAGAGCGCGCAGGCCGCCAGCGTCGGCAGAAGGGCCACTGACAAGACCTCAGGCGCGCCGACGACCGCCGTTGCAACGATTGCGGCTGCCCAAAGCATGGCGTTGGCGATGTAGTGTTTTCGATTCATCGGAGACTCCCTTGGCCGTTGCAGCCTGCGGGAAACGATAGCGCCGAGCCCATGAAAACGCAAACGCCACGACGGGCGCGGCCCCTTGCCGTGATGCACATGAGAAATTGGCCGCCACGGGCTGCGGCCATGCGCGAAAAGTCGGAAGCAGCGCCCGCGCCAACCGGATGCCGGCGTACCTCTGCGCGGCCGAAACCCCGCTTAGGGACGGCGGAGTAGAGCGACGGGTCAGGCTATGGTGCGTGCGGCATGCGCGCGTTCGACAACCTCTCCATGTTCTGCGGCAACGCGATAAGCGGTGGCCGCCGGACGCCAACTGACGACTTCCTGCACGGTGGTGTGCGCATACAGGACCGCGGCTCCGTCGTCGATGGCAATGCGCGGGCCCGACGCGCCGGCAGCAACTTCTTCGTGCAGCCGGGTTCGCCGCTTCGGCTCGCTGCTGTAGTGAACGCCGCATCCCCCAGGCAGCAGACCCAGGCATTGCAGCGGCTTCAGGTCGTCGCCCCAGTAGGAATCGGTCATGCCCTGTTCGAACCAGCACATCGCCCCCGCACTCATGCCCGAAAGCAGGATGCCGCGACGCCACGCTTGGGCAAGCACCCGGTCGAGTCCCCACTCGCGCCACACGGCCAATGCCGACTTCGTGTTGCCGCCACCCACGAAAATTGCATCCTGGGCCAACAGGGGTTCGGCGAAGTTGGCCAGGGAGAGGGCCGTGCGGAATGGCTTGCGAAAGAAGGCCAGATGCGCGGCCTCGCACCCCAGGGACTCGAACGCCGCATAGAATTTTTCGATCGACTCGACCGAATCGCCGCTTGGCGTGGAAATGAAGCACACCCGCGGCCGTTCGCGGCCGGTCAACCGGGCGATGTACCGATCGACCGGAGATGGCGCGTCCTCCATCAGGAATCCGCCGCCACCGATTGCGAGAATGCGCGGCGTCATCAGGCAGGAATTGCGCAGGTCTTGCGTTTCGCGGTTGGTCCGAAGGGTCAGCCCCGACGGCGTGCCAGCGCCGACATCGCCTTGCCGGCCGCCGGCTGCGCGCGCGCGGCCCCGCATGCCGTACGTCCGCGTCGAGTCACGATTCGGGCTCCCATCGTAGGTTCCCGTGTCAGCGTCGGCAATGCGGCCAGCGGCATGAAGCGGGGGTCGGTCACTTCCGTCTCAGGCATCACTGTATGCACCGACGAGCCCGAACAGATTGCCGAAGGGATCGGCAAACTGGCACATGCCCTCGCCGGAAGCGATTGGCAGCGGACCGCGGTACAGCACTGCGCCGGCGTCGTGGAAACGGTCCATCGCATCGTTGAGCGAGTCGACTCGCCAGTAGGACACTTGCCCGGCGCGACCGGCGGGGACTTTGGAATCGGCGAGATGGAAGCAGAGTCGCGCGGAAGCCGCCTCGATGGCCGCAAAATTGTCATCGATGAACGTCGCCGGCAGGTTCAGCAGCGACGAATACCACGCCGCAGCGGCCCTGACGGAGGACACGAACATCATGACGTGCGCGACCGATTGAATCACGAGGGCCCCTCATGATACAAGCAGTCAGGTGGCATGCTGACGGGACGACGCCACGGACACGGATCGTCGGCGTCGCGCGAACGGTCAGCCATCGTTCTGCCCACGATTGCGCGGATGACTGGCGGCGCAGCGCTCGTTTCCCCGGGAGTATTTTCCCGTGACGCGGGCCATCAGCTGTTGCTGCTCCGAAAACGCAGCGTCGCGAATCTGCGCGAGAAAATGTCCAGCGGAGTCTCCCCGCAAGACTGTGACCGCAAGGCCGTTGCGAAGAATCGTGACATCTCCACCCTTCGTCGGGCGGAAGGCGAACGACAAATCAACGGCGTATTTCCGGGGCACAAAGTCTCCTGGAAATCCAGTTTTCACAAGCCGTTGATTTCACGCAACAGCATCACGCGGAATGTTCTGCGCGATGCGCCACAGTACGCCGCTTGGATCGAAGAGAGTGAAGTCGCGCATGGCCCAGGGGCGGTTTTCGGGCTCGCCGACGGCGACACCAAAGCGAGATTCCACGCCGCTGGCGCGGATGTGAGCATGCCAGTCGTCGACGTTCTCCACGAGCAGATGCATCTGGAAGTTGTTCGCGTATCCGGCCTCGTAGAACGCCTGCAGGAGAAAGCTCGTTGCACCGTGGCGAACGTATGCAAGGTCCTCCGAGGTCCAGGGAATCTCGAAGCCCAATGCGAGATAGAACTGCTTCGATCTCTCGAAGTCCTGCGACGGCACGAAGGCCTTGATTTCGACCGCGGTGAGGTTCATTGCGCATCTTCCTGGTCTGGCTGGTGCACATGCTTCGCCACACCATACAGGGAGCGTGAGCCCTGCTGGTACTCTACTTGCGAAGATGGCAGGACGTACAGGTGAAGAATGCATCGGCGACAGGGGGCTTGCCTTCGAGCTTGCCATAGTGGCTTGCGGGCGCAGGCGGGGACAGCCCCTTCGCGCGCTTCTTCCCGATTTCGCGCGGCCGGTCGTGACATTCGAGGCAGTCGTTTTCCTTCCGCGTAACGGTATAGCCGTCGATCGCGTGAGGGATCGGGGGCGGGGTCTGGTCTTGCGCAAGTGCTGCGGACGCGAGCGCGAAGGCCATGACCGACAGTCGCTTCATCGAAACTCCTTCTCCGGTGCCAATGTACGCTGCCGCCGGCGAGCGCGGCCCATGCCGCTGTTGTTGGGCGGCGCGAGCATCGTCGCACCAGCCATTCTATCCCCCCGCAGACCTGCCCTCGGGCCAGGGACTCCGATCGACAGCGCCAGAATGGCTGACCAGCGCCACCTGGCCCAGGGGCAATAAGAAAATGAAGGCGCCGGCTCCCTCCAGATGTTTCCGCTTGATGTATCCGCGCGCATTGCCCTCTTCCCAGTCGGGAAGGCGGGGACAGGAAGTGCGCCAGGCATCGATTGCCTCCGCGTACGGCCGCGCGCGCGGCCCGATCCAGTCGAGGAGGTCGATGACCATGGCTTCGACGGGGCCGAACATGGGCGCCTCCATGGGAATTGGCCCGATTACATTACGCCTGCGGGCAATTCACGGCAACGGTGTGTGCGGTGCGCGGGGCTGGTCGGCAGCTGGTGCTTCCGGCCTGCACCGTTCGCGCGTCCATGCAACTTCCGGGGTCGCGGTTTGCGGGTTCGGGGTCGTCGTTGAATCGGGCGGGTCGACCGTTTGCTTCGCTCCGCCTGGTTGGCGACTTGCACGATACGTTGTTCATTGCCGGACCACTGCGTCCGGTGTGCGGGACGTTTGCGTCAAGCGGCGGATTACACTCCAGGCCGGGTGAATTCCTGCCTGTTGCGGAACGTGGCGAAACCTCCGGCGTCGACTTCGCTTTTCTCGATCTTGAAATGCAGCGGGCCGAGTTCCATGATAAACCTGTAGACCTCGGTGCCCTCGTTTCGCTCAAAGGCGAGCTTGCGATTGCCGCCATCCTGCGTATTCGCCGTGATGCGATGGAGATGGCTCGACCGCTCGGCAACGCCCGCGATCCACAGGAGCTCGTTCCTGTTGAGGTCGATGCTCATCCGCTCGTAGGAGTACACGGCCTTTGCAGGTCCGTCGTAATACATGTATTGGAGGACCAGTTCATTCGGCGCACCGAGCGCGATGAACAGTTTGGCGGGGAGCTTCACGAGCCGGTCAGGCTGGCCGTAGTCCCGATAAGTGAGCGAACCTCGCCATTCGCCCTGAGCGGCCGACAGCGCCTGTTCCGGCGCCGGATCGTAGAGTGCCATCACCGGTGTGGCCAGGATGGCAATCAGGGCGGCAAGCGCTGTGCGACGGGTCATCGTGGGACCTAACAGGCTGTTGAAATTCACTTGACGCCCCGCCACCCTGTGTCATTTCGAGTGCAGCGAGAAATCTGCTTTCGTGGCAATTCAATGCGTTGCACCAAGCAGATTCCTCGTCGCGTGCGCT
>Ga0209048_10003424_pt1 | contig 15402 bp, 13 predicted proteins | sample FrelakmetCRP12CR_FD_187146 | JGI IMG/M metagenome (GOLD analysis project Ga0209048, IMG submission 187146) | Freshwater lake sediment microbial communities from the University of Notre Dame, USA, for methane emissions studies - CRP12 CR (SPAdes)... | ecosystem: Environmental > Aquatic >... | reverse complement strand
GCGCGTGCTTGAGTTTGTCGCGAAGGTCGCGGACTGCGACAGCACCGTCATGATTCAAGGAGAGAGCGGGACCGGCAAGGAGTTGATCGCGCGGATGCTCCATTTTAACAGTGTGCGAAAAGATCGTCCGTTCGTCCCAATCAACTGTGGGGCCATTCCCGAGAATCTGCTCGAATCTGAGTTGTTTGGACACGAGAAGGGGGCGTTTACCGGCGCAGCAAATATGAGAATGGGGCGCTTCGAGTTGGCGCATGGCGGGACTATCTTTCTCGACGAAATCGGCGAGTTGAGCCTCGGGTTACAAGTGAAGCTGCTTCGTGTGCTGCAAGAGCGGTCGTTCGAACGGGTGGGGGGCACGAGAACGATCGACGTGGATGTCCGTGTCGTCGCCGCTACCAATCGGGATCTTGAAGTGGCCGTCCAGGAGAAGGGCTTCCGGGAAGATCTGTACTATCGTCTGAATGTGATCCCTGTCACCATTCCACCCCTGAGGGAGCGCCAAAGTGATATCCCGCAATTGGTGAATCACTTCTTGGCGAAGTTGAATCACGGCAAACAGACTGCAATGAGAGACTGTTCCCCGGACGCGATGGCGCGTCTGATCGAACATCAATGGCCGGGAAATATTCGGGAATTAGAAAACATGATCGAGCGCCTCGTGGTCTTGAGTCAGTCAGGGACTATCGAAGTCTCCGATCTTCCCGATCGACTCCAGCGTCGTTCGGTCACCGAGGAACAGACCGCGTCGCACTTCATCAGCTTCAGCGATCAGGGGGTCAACCTGCCGCGTGAGATCGAACAGTTCGAGAACCGTTTGATCGTGGGCGCACTTCGTCAGGCCAATGGGATTACGAGCAAGGCGGCTCAACTGCTCCAAGTGAACCGCACCACCCTCGTTGAAAAGATGAAGCGAAAAGGCTTTGCCTCGAAGGCCCAGGGGTGTCCTGTCTTCTAGCCAGGAATCATCGGTGGAACGTCGCACCGAACTCATCCAGGGGCTGCGCGTTCCACAGCACACCTCCCTGCCACATGACATGAAAGGAAAGCATCCTGCTTTCACGTGAAACCTGCAAGAACGGTCTGCTACTCCAGTGAATCGCTCCCGATGGCCGCTTGAACCGCGAATGTCAAATTTTTGAAGTCTTCTCGGTGCTCTCTCTGTCAATCGATTGACGAACGCATGAGCAAAGCGTCGGGCGGTTGACAGCGCTCGCCGAATTGTCGCGAACCTCGTTGCAGGTTCCCTCATCTGGCGAGCATTTGTTCTCACAGTGTGAAGGGCACAGAAATTGCTGAACCCCTAACTTGTCTATGAAAAATACTACATTTTGCAATTGGCTGATCGTGTGTGTGCTTGCGCAGGGACTCCCGTTTCATGTCGCATCTGCGGCTGAGACGACGCGTGAGTCGCCATCCGCACCATCACCCAGCCGCACGTTGTCACCTCCGGCAAGTCAGGGGACGTTCTTATCACGGAGCGCGTTGCCCGATGATGGGCCCCGTTATGATCGAATCGTCGAGGGGCCTGAGTTCATACAATTCCAGCAGGCGGCCGAGGCATTTGCCCGTGGGCAGTACGCTGTGGCCCACGCAGGATTTGACACGCTCGCCACACTCGACTCCGACAGTGCGCTGGTCCCTCCGTTGAAGGCATTCTTGGCCGAACTCACGCTGCTGGAGGACCAGACCGATCATGGGCGAACCGCGGCGATTTTCCAATATCGTGCACTGATCAGCTTATCACCCAAGGATATGAACGCCTCTCGTGCACGCTGGAGGGTCGGTGATCTCTATGTCGAAATGAAGTGGTTCCAGGAAGCGGTCGTTTCCTATGAGGACGCGTCAGCGCATGCGCTCTCTCCCTCTGATGCCGACCGATCCCTGCTTGGGTTGGGGGTGACGCTCGAGTCGATAGGGCGATGGACGGAAGCGGAACGCGCCTTCGACACGGTCCGGAAACGCGCGACCGACAATCGACTCCTCATGCGGGCAACGCTCGGACAAGCCAACGCCTTATACGCCCAGCACCGAAAGCGCGATGCGCTGCCGCTATACGACGTATTGTATCGGGGCGGGCCGGATTTCATCAAAACCGATCCATACCAATTACAGCAATATGGAGATGTCCTCTTTGACGCTGGCCAGCTTGAAAGAGCGCGCGACGTCGATGCGCTTCTCTACAACCTCTATCCTTCGCATGAGCACGCGGGCACGGCAATCGTCCGTCTCGGGGATGGTCACCACCGATTGGGTCAGCGAAAACACGCGGAGCTGTTTTACCGTGTCGCCCAGGAACAGTATGCGGGTACGCCGGCAGCAGTCGTCGCCCAGATGAGGCTGGCGCATATGGAGGATGAGCGTGCAGCGACGACTATTGAGGGCCCCTTGCAGCACAAGATCGAGAGCATGATTCGGGGGATGGGCGACTCCTCTCCTGAGTCATCCGAAAATGTGAACGTGTATCAGAGCATCGCCAAAGCCTATCAGGGAGATGTCCTCGGCAGCGAGGCGCTTTTCCATTTGGCAGAACACTACGAATTGCAAGGAGACTCCGCGCGAGCCATCCAGATCTATCAAGACGTCACGAGGCGGGCGGGTGTTATCCAAGATGATCCGTGGGCTCTGACTGCCGGACTCCATTTGACCTCAATCTTGAACCCCCAGTTGGAAGCGGCACTCAAGGGTAAGAAGGATGTCCTGGCGGTCACACTGTTCCATAGCCACGGACATGCTCCGGAGCAACATTATATAGGGACGCGGACATTATTGGAGGTGGCCGACACGCATCGCCGGCTGGGCTTTTCCTCCCAAGCGATACGCCTCTATCAAACGTTGGTGAGGAATCGGAAGGCGGCTGCGCTACACGAAGAGGCGCTTCTTGGTCTTGGCGAGAGTTATTTGGACCAGCTCGACCCTGCGGCAGCTCGGAACGTGTTCGAAAGCTTCCGCCTTCAGTATCCGCGGAGCGCACGGACAACGCTGGTCTCACAGCAATTGACGACGGCCATGCTGGAGCAGGGAGACCGCCAGAGCGCCATCCGGGTCATGCGGCAGTGGCTGCGGTTACACCCGCGCGATGCGGCGCGAGGGTGGATCTATGTAACGCTCGCGCGGACGTTGGCGGAAGAGCAGAAACGAACGGAGGCTGCCGCAGCCTTCGAGGATGCATTGCGAAACAATGTTCTCCGTGCACCGCAGGATCTTCTGTTGTATGCCGATCTGCTCATGAGCCTGAATAAACCTGAACGTGCCGTGGATCTCTACCGACAAGCGCTGAAGGCCGGACCTGGACTGGCAGAGGCCGAATGGGCACGCGCGCAGATCATGCTGAATCCTGAGGCCGAGAACCGTAAAGGACCCCGGCCGACGGTCATGGTAGCGGAGGAAGAGTTTGACGATCCACTGCTGCATCGCGCGGCGGCAGCGATGCAGATAGGTCTCCGCGCGACCATGGAGAAGGAAGGAGGATAATGTGATGAACATACACCCTGTCTCGGCGACCACGGACAGTGATTTGTTGCATGAAGCCTTTCGGAGCTTTGACGATGCGGCAGTGACGTTGCAACAGTCCTATCAGACGTTGACGTCCCGGTTGGAGCAGCTTGACATGGAACTTGCCGACCGCAACGAGGCGCTCGACCAGAATCTGCGTGCCAATGAAGAGTTGCGTGAGCACTTAACGGCGATTGTGGAGTCTCTCTCGACGGGCTTGCTCGTCATGGATACAGAAGGGACGATCACACGTTGTAACCAGGCCGGCGAGCAACTTCTCGGGCTGCCGCGCGCACAGATTATCGGCCGCTCCTTAGCCGCCTGTCTCAAGGAGGCGCAGCTGGATGGCGACGTCTATCCCTTGACTACGCAACAGGGTGCGGCCGTCTCACTCTCCCAACGTGCCTTGCACACCAGCGAGGGGTGCCATGCCGGGAGTTTGGTATTGATTCAGGATGTCACGGCGGTACGAGAGCTCGAGGATCGGTTGCAGCGCCGCAATCGGCTGGCGGCCATGGGTGAGATGGTCGGGCGGATTGCCCACGAAATTCGGAATCCCCTCGGCAGTATCGAACTGTTTGCGTCGATGCTGCGCCGCGATTTGAGCGGCGTACCGGCACTGCGAGGATACGCCGAGCATATTTCATCGTCTGTTTATATGATGAATCGACTCTTGACCAACCTTCTGCTCTATACCAAACCTGATTGCTCCCATAGGGAGTGGCATGAGACGGAAGTCCTCATGCTCGATGCGTTGGCGCTCGCCGCCCATGCGGTGGCACACACGAGGATCGACATTCGTCTGGCGGTCGCTCCTATTGCCGCTCGAATCTGGTGCGATGCGGGGCAGATGAAGCAAGTGTTCCTCAACTTGATTCTGAACAGCGTCCACGCCATGCCCTGCAGTGGAACGCTGACGTTGTCGGCATCCCTCACAGAGGAACAGGCTCCCGGAGGACCGTCGGTTCGTCTCTCGGTCTCGGACACCGGTGTCGGCATTCCAGCGGCCCAGCGCTCGAAGATTTTCGATCCATTCTTCACCACGAGGGACGAAGGCACCGGGTTAGGATTGGCCATCGTTCACGCGATTGTCGAAGGGCATCGGGGCCGGATCGACGTGGAGAGCGTTGAAGGCCGCGGCACGACATTTACGATCGTGCTTCCACATCATCATCGGGAGGCGGATCGCGTCGAGACACAGGAATCGCCTGCTCCTGATCGCGGAGATGGGGCCGGTGTCCCTGCCATGATCGACGAGCGCCATTTCGTTGAAGAGGAGACCTCTGCATGACCGACCACAACACAGAACGTCTCATGACGGATGTTCCTGAGCAGCCCGAGCGAATTTTGATCGTCGATGATGATCCATCCATGCGGACCGCCTTAATGGAGTCAGTGCGTCGTCTGGGCTATGACGTGCAGGGTGCGACCGATGGTGCCGACGCCGTCGATCGGGTCAGCCGATACAAACCCTGGTTGGTCGTCACCGATCTGAAGATGCCTCGGCTCGGCGGACTCGATTTGATCAAGGAGATCAAGCGTCGCTCGCCACACACGCTGATGGTCCTGATGACCGCCTACGGGACGGTGGAGACCGCCGTTGAGGCGATGAAATACGGGGCGAGCGATTACATTCTCAAGCCGTTCTCTACTGATTTGCTCGAGCGAGTGATCGCCAATCTGAAGGCACATGGCGCTGATGCCTCGACGCCATCGCCTGCGACGATCGACCAGCGGTCTATCCTGACACAAGATCCCGGCATGGTTCGGCTGCTCAGCACCGTTGAGGGAGTCGCCGCCAGCCAAGCGACCGTCCTTATTAATGGAGAAAGCGGCACAGGGAAAGAACTGCTGGCCCGCTTTATCCATAGCAGAAGCCCTCGTGCGCACCGTCCATTTATTGCCGTGAATTGCGCGGCATTACCGGACGGACTCCTGGAGAGCGAGCTGTTCGGCCATGAGCGCGGAGCGTTTACCGGAGCCATCATGAAGAAACTCGGCAAGTTTGAGATGGCGCACACCGGCACGTTGCTGCTGGATGAAATCAGCGAAATGAACATGAGCCTGCAAGCCAAATTGCTTCGTGTGATTCAGGAGCGGGAAGTGGATCGAGTCGGAGGACGAGAGCCTGTATCTGTGAATATTCGTGTCATTGCAATGACAAACCGATCGCTCTACCACGAAGTGGAACAGGGACGGTTTCGGGAGGACTTGTATTACCGGTTGAACGTCTTTCCCGTCACGGTACCTCCGTTGCGGGAACGGCCCGCGGATATTCCGTTGCTCGCGAGGCATTTCGTAGCGGTCGCCGCGGCACGCAATAGCCTTCCCCTGCCGACGGTGTCGGCGGCAGCATACGCGATGCTCCAAGCCAGACGATGGAAAGGGAACGTGCGCGAACTGGAGAACATCATGGAACGTGCCGTGCTCTTAGCCGGGAACGAGCCGATCCTCCCGGCCCACTTATTGCCGGAATCCGGCGGACAACCGGTGTCTCCCACTCCAGTCCCATCGGTACCACAGCCTTCTGGAAACGGGTCGTTGTGGGAAATGGAGCGCGAACTGATTTTTCAAACCCTGGCCCGAGTGAGGGAGAACCGTACTCATGCGGCGAAAGAGCTCGGCATCAGCATTCGAACTTTACGGAACAAGCTTCGAGAATATCGAGGGACAAGTTGTCAGGCCTCGGCCTAACCCAACCGTCCACCATGTTGTGGGTAGAAATCAGCCGGCACATTTTGCCGATCGGCAGATGTAAGTCACGCGAGGCTGTCCGCGGTCTCTGTCGTGGCCACGTCCCTCCGTATGTCGTCGATGGCATTACGATTGCACCGGTATCGGCAGACGAGAAACGAGAGGAGGAGCCTCATGACGATTTTTGATCGCACCATGCAATTGGTCCATCGCACGCTGGATTTGCGACAAGCCAGACAGCGGGTGATTGCTTCGAATATCGCGAATGAAGAAACACCAGGCTATCGCGCCACCGATCTCAATTTTCTGGACTCCCTGCAGGCCGCGCATCGAGGGAGAGGTCCCGTCACGCTCGCGGTGACTCAGAGCCATCACATTGGTTTACGCGGAAATCCGGTACAACAGGTAATGGGAAAGCTCGGTCCCGTGCCTACGGGGGACCTTCCCCTGGATGCCAACTCGGTGAACATCGAGCTGGAAATGGCGAAAATGTCGGATAACGCCATGCAGTACAACAGTGCTGCGTCGATCATGGCGATCCGTTTTCGGCAGCTGCTGGGTGCGATCCGCGACGCACGATAATCAATAGCCGTGAGCCTTCAGCCGTCAGCAAGAATCTGATGGCTGAGAGCTGAAGGCTGATAGCAAGGAGGTTGTCCATGGAAATGACCGACAGCATGGCGGTATCCGTTTCCGCCTTAGATGCGCAACGTCGCCGGCTCAACGTGATCTCCAGTAATCTGGCGAATGCGCAGTCCACTCACACGCCAGGAGGCGGTCCGTATAAGCGTCGGGACGTGGTGTTCCAATCCACGCCAGTCGCCAGTCCATTCCAACGGACGTTTCGGCAGGTGTCGACGGGGCCAGGGGCTCACGCGCTCGATGGCGTCAAGGTGCTTCGCGTGCAGGAGGATCCAAAGCCTGGGCAGGTGATCTATGATCCGCGCCATCCGGACGCCGACAAGAAAGGGTTCGTCAAGATGCCGAACATCAACGTCATGGAAGAAATGGTGAACATGATCGGGGCATCTCGCTCATACGAAGCCAACGTGCAAGCGATTAACGCGACCCGCGCCATGTGGAATAAAGCGCTGGAGATCGGGAGGTAGTCATGGATCAGATTAAAGCGATCACAATCCCAACAGTCTCCTTCGTGGACAACGCCGCCGCCATTCATGCGGTCGGTGGTGCTCCGTCGAACGGATTTATGAATTCGCTTAAGCAGGCGATTAGTAAGGCCAACGACATTCAATTGGAAGCGGGCCAGGCGACCGAAGCGCTGATGACCGGCCAGACACAGAACATTCATCAGACGATGGTGGCCTTACAGGAAGCGGATGTGTCCTTCCAGCTGATGATGCAGATCAGGAACAAGTTGGTGACGGCTTACGAAGAAATTCAGCGGATGCAGATTTAGGACGTGAATCGTTAAACGTAAAACGTTCCGAAGGAAGAGCCTTCGGCTGTTATGCGTTTCACCTTTTACGTCGTACCGTTCATGTTTTTTGAGAGTGAAGCGAGAACGCTGCTAGCAAGGAGTAGGGTCGCCCATGCTGTCAAAGTTTTCCATCAATCAACGCATGATCATTCTGGTCGCGCTTGCCGGCTCCATTGCCGGTCTCATTGCCATCACCCTATGGACTCAACAGCCCGATATGCAGGTCCTGTTCACGAACCTCAATCCCGAGGATGCGGCAGGGATTGTGGATAAACTGAAAGAGACAAAAGTGCCCTATGAGACGACCGGCGGGGGCACTACCGTCCTTGTTCCCAGTGCACAAGTCCATGAGTTGCGATTGCAGTTAGCCACCCAGGGGCTCCCTCATGGTGGAGGAGTGGGTTTTGAGATCTTCGATCGATCATCGATCGGCGTGTCCGATTTCGTCCAGAAGCTCAACTATCGTCGCGCGCTGCAAGGCGAGCTGGCGCGGACCATTGCGCAAATGCCTGAGATTGAACGAGCCCGCGTCCACCTCGCCACTCCGGAACGGCGATTGTTTTCCAATGATGAGAATCGGGCGCGTGCCTCGGTCGTCTTGTCGTTGCGGAACGGACAAGCCCTTGCCAAGACACAAGTGAATGGGATCGTCCACCTCGTGTCGAGTAGTGTCGAGGGGCTTCAAGTCCGTGACGTCACCGTGGTGGATGGACATGGACGTCTCCTCTCATCGTCAGCCGGGAGCGACGATGCCGCAGGGCTCACCGGATCGCAGCTGGAATACCAGCGAACGCTTGAAAAGGATATCGAAACACGCATCCAAACAATGTTGGAACGAATCGTCGGAACGAATAAAGCCGTGGTGCGGGTTTCCAGTATCCTCGACTTCCGTAAAGTGGAAACGACTGAAGAGCGGTACGATCCGAACAGTCAAGTCGTTCGGAGTGAACAGCGAGGCCAGGAAAAGGCCAATGGGGTGAACGGTGTATCCGGTGGCGTGCCCGGCGTCCAGTCGAATGTTCCGGAAGGGGCAGGCCAAGAGCCGGCTCAAACGAGTTCGAGCACCAATCAGACCAAGAACGAAACCGTGAATTACGAAATCAACCGGACCGTCTCCCGGATCGTGGAATCAACCGGCAGCATCAAGCAACTCTCCGTCGCCGTGCTCGTGGACGGCATCTACGAAATGGCCAAGCAGTCTGAAGCAGGGACGGCCTCAAGCGACAATGCCAAGCGGTATGTGCCACGGCCTGAAGAAGACATGAAGCGCATCGAAGAGATCGTGAAAAAGGCGATGGGCTATTCGGTAGAGCGGCAAGATCAAGTCCAGGTGACCAACGTGCAATTTGACATCGCGACTGAAGAGCCTCCTGCGCAGGGTGTTGAGGCCGCGGCAGGATCGACAAGTCTATTCATCCCCTACCTTCGTTATGGGGTTGGGGGAGGCCTCTTTCTCCTGATCCTCTTCATGGTTGTGCGCCCGCTGATGGCGATGTTGGGGTCGACGGGGTCATCAGGCGAGGGTCAAACGCCGACGCTTCCCGCTTCGGTGAGTCAAGTCGAAGCGTCATTGGGAGGAAAGCCCCACTCACAGATCGTCGACATGGCGCGGGGCAATCCTGATTCCGCGGCTCTGGTCGTCAAACAATGGTTGAAATCTAACCCGTGAGGCCTGTTTAGCGATGGCCACGCAACTCAGCGGCGAGCAAAAGGCGGCCATTCTCCTGAAAGCCATTGGGGAGGATGCCGCTGCGTTGGTGATGAAGAGCCTTGACCCCAAGGAGATCCGTCGACTGGGGGCCTCCATGAACGCGACGGCGAATATCACCCGGGAAGAGGAATCGATCGTCTTCGATGAATTTGAGAAGGCGAGTGCGAGCGGTCCGGTGACGTTTCATGGAAAAGAATACATCAAAGCCGTTCTGTCCAAGGCCCTCGGCCCTGAAAAAGCAAACCGTATGCTCGAGTCCCTGACCAGCAAGGTATACCCGGGGCTCGACGCGTTAAAGTGGGTTGATGCTAAGACCGTCTCACAATTGATCAAAACCGAGCATCCCCAGACGATCTCCGTGATCTTGGCGCACATGGATCCGGATCAGGCCGGCGTCGTCATGATCGAATTACCTGAAGCCCTTCGAGCGGATGTCGCATTGCGCCTCGCCACGATGGAAGAACTGCAGCCGAGAGTGCTCGAGGAACTCAGCGAAGCGTTGCAGGGTTCTCTTGTCGCGTGTACCGGCAATCGCGCGACAAGCGTGGGAGGTGCGGAAGCGATCGCCAATATTCTTACGACCCTCGACAAAGCCACGGAGGGAGGCATTATGTCGAAAATCGCCGAACGCGATCAGCAACTGGCCGATACGATCCGAGGGTTGATGTTCATCTTCGACGACCTGATTAAGCTCGATGACCGTGGCATGCAAGAGCTGATGAAAGAGGTCAGTAAAGAAGATCTTCCTGTGGCATTGCGCGGAGGGAGTCCCGAGATCAGGGACAAGTTCTTCAAGAATATGTCAAGTCGAGCGGCTGAGATGTTGAAAGACGACATGGAGTCGAGAGGACCGGTGAAGGTGGCAGACGTGGAGAAAGCGCAGCAAAACATTCTCAAGGTCTGCAGCAAGCTTGAAGAAGAAGGGCGCATCGTCATCGCCGGCGGAGGGGAGGCGATGGTATAGATGGGAAGTCCTTCGAACGGACAGGCGGCAGTCGCTCAGGTGCAGCAACGCCTGAACGATCACCGAGATGGTTCGATCTTGGTCGTCGACGATGAGGAGGCGGTCCGGGAACTATTGGTGAGGCTGTTGCAATCGGAAGGACATCGCGTGCGTGCGGTTGGATCGGCACGGGAGGCCCATGCGGCATTAAAAGAGTCTCCTGCCTCGCTCCTGATCACCGATGTCAAATTGCCGGATCAAGATGGCATCGCTTTACTCCAACAGGCTTGTGAGCGTGACTCTCGTATGATCGGACTGGTGATGACCGGCTATGGCACAGTGGACCTCGCGATCCAGGCGATGAAGGCAGGAGCGGTGGAGTTTCTGATGAAGCCGTTCGAAAACGAAGTGCTGCAGCTGACCGTGAATCGTCTCCTCGAGCTGTATCAGCTGCGTTCGGAGAATACGGTCCTCAAACAGGCGGTGGTGCGTGCCTCCGGTGTTCGCTGTCGCAGTCTCGCTCTTACCGATTTCGGTACCGGTCATCGGTTTGTCACCGACCAGGGTCTCTCGGACTATGATCAAGGCATTGCGGAGGGTGAACGCCGCGCCGGCGCAAGAGACCTGGCAGCCAGACAACAGGCAGAAACGTTGTTCGTGAACGCGGTTCGGCGCCTTGATGACACGTGGACGTCGCTGTACCAGACCGTTGAAGATGACGTGACGGCATTGGCTTTTAGCTTGGCCACACGCATCCTCCGCGAGACGATGACCGAACGTCAGGATACCGTGCTGTCATTAGCGAAAGCGGCTCTTGCGACGGTTCGTGAGTCGGGGGTCGTGACCGTGCGAACGCATCCGTCTGATGTCCCCGCTCTTGAAGCGGCTCGCGCGGAGCTGTGCCGCGATCGAGCCACGGCGTTGACGTTGCATGTCGAGGGCGATTCGTCTCTCTCTCGGGGAAGTTGTGTGGTTCAGTCCGCGAATCGACTGGTCGATGCCTCGCTGGACACGCAGTTGCTGCGACTCGGACTGGTCTTACAGAAGCGAGGCCGCCGTGAATCTCGTTGATCTGATTGAACAGACAGACCCTCTTGTGGTCGCGGGTCGTGTGGCGCAGGCCGTTGGGATTGTGATTGAAGGCTATGGCCCCATGACATCGGTCGGGGAACTGTGCGACGTCACGCGCGAGGATGGAGAGGGAACCGTGCCGGCGGAAGTGGTTGGGTTTCGTGGTGAGCGCGTATTACTGATGCCGCTCGGGGAGATGCGCGGGATCGGCCCGGGAAGCCGACTGTTGATGAAAGGGCACTGCGCCTCGGTTCCGGTCGGCCCGCAACTGCTCGGACGCGTGCTCGATGGGCTTGGAGAGCCATTAGACGGGCGCGGCCCCCTCCTGACCGAACACCGATACCCGTTGCATGCCGCGCCGATCAATCCTCTGAAGAGAACCCGCATTACGGAGCCGCTCGATCTGGGTATCCGAGCGATCAATGCCTGCCTGACCTGTGGGCGCGGTCAGAAGGTCGGCATCTTTGCTAGCTCCGGCGTTGGGAAGAGCGTGTTGCTCGGGATGATCAGCCGCTACACGAAAGCCGACGTGAATGTCATCGCCTTAATCGGTGAGCGGGGACGGGAAGTCAACGAATTTCTGGAGCGCGATCTGACGCCTGAGGCGCTCAGCCGCTCGGTGGTCATCGTGGCAACGTCTGACCAGCCACCATTGGTGAGATTACGAGGTGCGTTGATTGCGACGGCTGTTGCGGAGTATTTCCGTGACTGTGGCAAGCAGGTCCTTCTGATGATGGATTCGCTCACCCGTCTGGCTCATAGCCAACGTGAAGTCGGACTCGCTATCGGAGAGCCCCCGACCACGAAAGGGTACACCCCCTCCGTCTTTACGATGTTGCCGAAGCTCCTGGAGCGAGTCGGAACCGGTCCAGGTTCTGGCGCGATTACCGGGCTCTATACGGTTCTGGTGGATAGTGACGAGCTCTCCGATCCCATCGCAGAAACGGTCCGGTCGATCCTGGACGGCCACATCGTCCTCTCGAGGCAGTTGGCCGCGCGCAACCATTTTCCGGCGATCGATCTCCTGAACAGCACCAGTCGGGTGATGAAAGACATTGTGGGGCGCGACCACTATACAGCGGCCCGGTCCATGATCGAGCTTCAAGCACGGTACCAACAATCTGAGGATCTCATCCTGCTTGGTGCCTACAAGGCGGGCGCCAATCGCGATCTTGACAAAGCCGTAGGGGCTCAAGATGGCATCAATGCCTTTCTTCGTCAGAATATCGAGCAATCCGTCACGATCGGCGCATCGATCCAAGACTTGCTTGCGCTGGTGAAGGCAACAGCATGAAACTCGATGTGTTGCGACGCTATCGCGCACAGTTGGAAGAGGTCGCGCGGATGGACCTCTTTCTTCTGCGTCAGAAGCTCCAGGATGCAGAAGCACGCTCTCGCCTGCTTGATGCGCACATGAGACTCACGACAGAAGCCTACCAGGCCAAAGCCGTCGGAGGAGTGGCGCTGGTTGAGTTTCTGGTGTGGCAATCCATGTTTGCCGCCGAGACGTCGAATCTGGCGGCAGCCCGGCAGGTGGAAGGGCAACTCCGTGAGGCATGGAGCCAGAAGCAGGATGAATTGCGCGAAGCCATGCAAGATCGTCGCACGCTCGATCGTCTGGCCGAACGCATGAGACAACAACGTCATCTTGTAGAATACAGAGTCGATCAAATGGCAATGGATGAGGCTGCACGTCGTACGAGTGTGATGTGATCACATCAGCGTCTATACATAGGCATTCGGCCCATCAGCGTCATGATCGCAGCACAGGCGCAGCGACTCGTGCGGCAGGGACGGTGCGTTTTTCTGCCGGGTGGAGCGTCCGAATGTGGTCTGTCGGTGCCGGGATTGGTGTGATCATCGCGCTGTCCTGGACGGCGGTTCAACTCGTCCAGGCCTCGTCTGAGCAGGGGGCTGAGCCTCAGCGCACTTCGACGGCGTTGTCGGTGTCTACGCATGCCGATGCTCCGTCGCCGCGGTCTGGATCGGCCGAACTGACTAAGCAATCTGGCGACGAGTCACCCACGCCGGTAGTTGAACAGACTCAAGGGCCAGCGCTCACTGTGCCGGAAGAAGTGATCGCCATGTTTCAGCAACGTAAACAGGACTTGGAGCGCCGCGAGAACGCGGTTCGGACGGCAGAGGGGCAGTTAGCGCTGCTCAAAGCTGAAGTTGAGCAAATTTTGAGCAAAGTCGAGGCGGTAGAAAAGCGTCGTTTCGGGCAGGAGAAAGCCACCTTAGGTCAACAAGCGTCACAGAGCAAACAAGCGGCCGATTTACGTGCTCAACAACAAGCGCAGTTGGCAAAGATATACGAAAGTATGCCTGCGGAGGAGGCCGCGGCTCGCATTGAGCGAATGGCGGACCGGAAAGCGCTGGAGATCCTCCGTCTAATCAAGACCAAATCGGCTGGGGCCATTCTGGCGCAGATCAAAGTCGATCGTGCCGCGAAATTGACCGAAGAACTTCTCACCACTCCCTAGCCATATTATTCATGACCGTATCTGCTGCACGTGCCGATGTTCCGGCAAGTGGCATGAGGCAAACGGCCAGAGGCAGCGGCTTCTTATCCGGAAATGCTGTTCTTTCCCGGGCTAAGCCTCACGCCTCTTGCCCTGCCTGTTGGTTCTCGATGAGGAATCTCTTGCCTGCTCACCCTGCATTTTTTTCCCTGTTTCCTGCCGGCTGCTCATGATCCCTCTACCAACTCCACGCCGAATGACATATTCAGTGATTTCCGGGATGGCATAGAGCTTGAAGATGCTCAGATCCAGCACCCAGATCTTTTGTGCATAGGTTAATGGAGCTGGTTCAATCATGGATATTGGGCTCCTCATTTCCCCGGCCGTCAGTTCCGCTGCTCAACCGAGTTCGATCGCGTTGGGCGAGAGAGGTCAGCTCACGCAGCCTTCTGAGGGCGGAGCATTTTCCGTTCTGTTCAATGACTGCGCACAAAATATTCCCGATGAGGGGGTCCCCTTACCCTCCCAATCCGACGATCCGACAGAACCAACCTCACCATCAAACGCCGGGGAGCAGGCAACCCTGGCCTTAGTCATGGGAGTCACCCTGGCGTCCATGACTGCAGTACGAGACCCTCAGCTAGTCTCTTCTGCAGAGGCCGACAGCGTCGAGTCCGCACAGAATGCCCAACGTTCCTCCCCGCAGGGCATTGAACCAATTCCTTTCGTTATTCAGGACGTGCGCGTGGTCCAGACTCATGAGGCTGGGGCTACGGGGGAAGACAGCACTGCGACAGAGGCGGCACTGCCCACGACCAGGGACCTGTCTAGTCATCCAGCAGTGCAGCCTCTCGTCGATCCTGCACAGTCTGGTGAGGCGCCTGCAATGGCGCCAAAACAGTCGGCCTCACGAACCACGGATGAGTCATCCGTTCGAAATGGTCGTGGGGGTTCAGTTTATCTCGCTCCTGTTCCTTTCAAGCAGCCGTCCGATGACTCCGGTCTTCTCAGCACGCCGCCACAGGGTTCTCTGATTCCCGATGAATTGCTGCCTCGTGTTGTGGAAAACCAGGAGACGAGGAATCTCCTTCCCGCCGCGTCTGTGAATGGGGGCGTTCATTCTCTTGACCGGCAATCGACTGGAATTCAATCATCGATAATTATCCCGGGGCAGGGGACTCAAGGAACCACGCTGCTGGGGCAATCTCTCTCAACCACGGCGATGGGCGAAAGTGGGAGGGAGCAAGAAAACTCATCGGGGGCTGATGGACAGGGGCAGGGAGAAGGGGCCCTGTTTCACTCCAGAACGAACAGGGTTCCGGAATCGCTGGTACGAGACAACCAGTCCGCTCTTTTCATCGACCAATTCACGTCGGTGCAACAGACCAGGCCGTCTCCGCTTGGAGAAGGTTCACCCACTGTGCCCTCCGCGGCGGATCACCTCAAAATGACACAGGCCTTCCTCGGAGAGGATCATTCAGCGACCATGATGTCGGGCCCTAGAACGGCTCAGACTGTCCATTTGGAGTTGCCATCGCATGACTCCGGTCCACTCAGCGTGCGCATCTCCATGACGGACCAGACGGTGCAT
>Ga0209048_10003423_pt1 | contig 15406 bp, 13 predicted proteins | sample FrelakmetCRP12CR_FD_187146 | JGI IMG/M metagenome (GOLD analysis project Ga0209048, IMG submission 187146) | Freshwater lake sediment microbial communities from the University of Notre Dame, USA, for methane emissions studies - CRP12 CR (SPAdes)... | ecosystem: Environmental > Aquatic >... | reverse complement strand
GCTCGAGGAACAGCGCGAGCTCCGCCATGATCATGTCGGACTGGCCCGGAACGACCAGCTCCAGATAGCGGGCGAGCACGAAGGCCCGCGCCGCGGCGCCGTGGCCGGTGATCCCGATCTCGACCCACCGCCCGAACGCCGCCCGCTGGCCGACCAGGAACGGCCGCCCGATGCCCTCATCGAGGACCCGGGCCTGATCGGATTCCGACAGCTTCAGCACGATGGCATCATCGAGGAGGAAGGCGAACATCCCGTGCCGGGTGAAGAAGGCGTCGGCGCCGAACATCCGCTTGGGCGCGACATCCGGAAGTCCGGAGATGGCCGCGGCCAGGAAGCGATAGGCGTCACTACGCGAAGGAGCCATGCACCGGGGAGGCTGAGAAGGGAGGGCTAAGATACGGCGCGAATCGCCGGCGCGCTAATCCCCCTGCCCGAAGAACGGCCGTAGTGCGGGCTAGACCGTGAATTCCACTCCGGCGACGGCGCAGACCCGCGCGATCGTCTCGCCGATCTTGTTGTTGGGGGTCGATGCGCCGGCGGTCAGCCCGATCTCGCGCACTCCCTCGAGCCAGCCGCCGGCGGTCTGTTCCGCCTGCCGGATTCCGGGCTGGTGGCGAATCTCACCCGTCGCGAGGTCGATCGCGTCGCTGTCCTCGATGTGAAAGGTCCGGACCCCGCGCTCCCGGCAGAGCGCGGCGAGGTGGTTGGTGTTGCTCGAGTTGTAGCCGCCCACCACCAGCATCAGGTCGGGCGGCGACGCCAGCAGCTGAACCACCGCATCCTGGCGTTCCTGCGTGGCCGAGCAGATCGTGTCGAAGGTGCGGAAGTGCTGGTCCACCGCCCCCTCGCCGTAGCGGCGGGCCATACTCTCGCGGAATTCCCGGGCGATGGCCAGCGACTCGCCCGACAGCATGGTCGTCTGGTTGGCAATCCCCACCCGCACCAGGTCCCGTTCGAAATCGAAGCCCGGCGAGGCGGCAACGGCCAGTCGAGCCGCCAGGTCCGCCGCGGAGGACTTCCGCTCGATGTAATCGCAGACCAGGCGGGCCTCGGCCATGTCGAGCACGACGAGGTACCGGCCGCCCGGATACTTGGTGACCTGGCTGGCGGTGGCCCGGGTCTCTTCGTGATAGTGCTTGCCGTGGATGACGGCCGTGAAGCCATCGCGGGCGTAGCTCTCCACCCGCTTCCAGACGTTGAGGACCGACCCGCAGGTCGTATCCACCAGCACGCTGCCCCGCTCCCTCAGGCGCCGGAAGTCCTCGACGGTGACCCCGAATGCCGGCATCAGGATGACCTCGTCCGGGCTGATCGTGCTGAAATCGAATTCGCCGTTGGCCCCGCGATGGAGGATCTCGATGCCCATCTCGCCGAGGCGGGCGTTGACGTGCGGGTTGTGGATGATCTCCCCCACCAGGCGGATCCGGCGGTCAGGAAACTTCGAGCGGGCCTCGTAGGCATACTCGACCGCGCGGTCGACCCCGTAGCAGAAGCCGAATTCACGCGCCAGTCGGAACGTCAGCGGCCCCACGGTAAGGCGGTAGCCCTCCGCCCGCATGCGGTCCACGATGGCGCTGGCGTAGTCCGTGGTGATCTGGCCCTCGATCGCCGTCCGAAGGCCGAATCCGCGCCGGAAATAGGTGGATTCCATGCTCCTAAGGTACACCCGGGGAACCGGCCGGCCTCGACGCCCGGTCGGAATCGGGTGGGCAGCTGCCGGCCGAACTGTCGAGTGCCAGGGCGGGAAAATCGATACTGACCGAAAACGTGTCCTGGTTGGCTCCCGTGGGCACCAGCCGGCCTTGGACAGAACCCGAAATGGATCCGCCCGAGCGAGTCAGGCGCGCCACACCGTCGATGGAGCGGTACCCGATCACCATGTCCAGTTTGACCAGGCGCGCCGCTACCGCGGCGCTCGGCCGGCGGGTCGAGTCCTTCAGCGGATCGTAGAGCGGCAAGGTGCCGGCGAATCCGTTGGGGCCGGGATAGGCCACGATCGCCAGCCCGCTGTCACCGTGAACGGCGCTGATTTCGAGCAGCCGACGCGCCGGGCACCACCTGGCCACCGCCGGGGCCACCAGTCGGCCGGTGTCCGCGCCGGCCCACACCGCAGTCAGCGATGGTCGTGCCGGCCCGCACCCCGCCGCCAGGAGAGCCGCCACCGCGATCGCGCGCGAGACCCTGGTCACCGGGCCACCGGAGCGGGGAGGCCGAGCTGGCGCCGCGCCTCCGCCACGGAGAGGGCGAACGGCGTCAGCGCCTGGACCAGCTCGCGGGGCAGTGGCTTGGACTTGAGGGCATCTCGATCGGTGCAGACCAACACCATGTGCCCCTCCGCGCTCAACCGGCCGGTGCCGAGGTGGATGACATCGAAGTTCATGGTGAGCGACTTCGTACCGATCCGCCCGAAGTAGGCAGCCACCTTGAGATGGTCATCGAGCCGCGGGGGATAATGGAACTCGGTGTGAACCTGGACCCGCGGCAGGTAGAGATCGAGCCGGTCGAACAGGGTCCCATACGGCAGGCCGGCAGCGCGGAAGAGCTCCGTCTCGGCCAGCTCGAAGAAGCGGACGTACGACCCGTAGAAGATGATCCCGGCGGCGTCCACGTCGGACCAGCGAACGTATTCCTCGATGACAAAGGGATGGGGCATGGCCGGTGAAGCTAGGCGGAAAGGCGGAAAGGCGGGAGGGCGGGCAGAGGGGCAGAGGGGCAGAGGGGCAGAGGGGCAGAGGGGCAAAGCGTGCCCTGCTAGCGGACTGCCCGCAATGCCAGTTCGAACTTGAAACCGCCCGCGCCATAGAGCGGATGGCTCAGGTCGAAGCGGATCAGGCCGCGGACAAACGAGGCGCCGACGCCGCCACCCACGAGGACGGTCGAGTTGAACATCCGCCTTGGCGCAGTCGACTGGCCGACGTCCGCGAAGAAGACGGGCCTGATCCATCCGCCGGTCGGGGCGAAATCGGTCTGGAACGACCAGAGCGCCTGCCCCATCTGGGTCCCGTAGGTGAACCCGCGAACCGTTTCGGGCCCGCCGGCCCGGAACTGGAGCTGGGGCAGCGCCGAATCGGAGGCGATGCCCGCCTTGAGCCGGAACGTCACGCCGGTCCTGCCCCCGACCTGCTGCTGCCATGATCCGTACAGCCGGCCGCCGGTGCCCGGGCTCCCGGTAATCCCCGAGGCGGCGACCATCCAGTGGGAGCGCCCGAACTGGCCCTCCAGCTTCGTCAGGAGGGTGCCGAAGAAGCCGTCGGCCACGGGAGGGTTCGGCGGCAGAATGCCTGAGCCCCCCAGGAAGTCATTGATGACCGAGGTCGTCTGCGTCGCCACGCTCTCCTGGTCCTCGCCGCCGCCCTGGATCGTCCAGTCGACGCCACGCGCCACCGAGTGCACGAAGCCGACCTGGCCGCCGGTGCCAAGGTAGTAGTCGGCGTCGTCGCTGGCGTCGAACAGCGCGTTGAAGCTGTTCGCGAAGGTGAGGCCCCGGCTGAACGGGTCGGGCTCCTCCATTTCGTGGTACGCCCGAATCGTGAGTTTGCCTCCCGGCGCGTCGCGCGACAGGCCGAGGCTGACAACCGGGATCCCGTCGGAAAACCCATAGCGGAGCCGCGGCTCGATGGTGGCGAACGCCCACCCGGCCGGCTGCCACTGGTAGCCGCCGCCGACAGACAGGCCCTGCACGCGATTGAACAGGAACAGCGTGCCGAGCCGCTCATAGTCGATGCCACCCCGGGGCACGCCCGAGATCTTCGTCGGTAGCTGGTCGGCCAGGCGCTCGAGGTCGGCCTGGACCGCGCGGACCTGGGCCTCTTCGGCGGCGGACTGGTCCAGCTCCAGCGAGTCGCCCCAGCCATCGTAGCTGCGGAGGGAGTCGGCCGGGGCCCGGCGGATCTCGTAGCGGCCGCCCGACCAGGTCCCGGCATAGGCGCGGCCCGAGGTCGTGTCTTCCTCGCTTTCGCCGTCGCGGGTGCGGCGCCGGCGTTCGTCGCGAATCGAGTCCCTCCGGCTCCGGGCCAGCGCCAGGGCGCTGTCGGAACTGACCGTGGTGTCGGGCAGTGGCACCGTGAACACGATCCGCTGCCCGGTGTTGATGGTGTAGTCCTCGAACCGGGTCTCCGACTGGAAGGGAATCACCAGCCCGCCCATGAAGGGGACCCTGACCCGTCCGGAAAGCACCTGGCGGTACGGCATCCAGTACTTGCCGTCCTCGAGGGAGTACTCGAGGTCGGCGTCGAGGGTGAGGATCCGGCTGATGATCCGGTTGGCGAGGCGGGCATCCGAAGTGTCGGACTTCGAATCCCCATCGGGACCGACCCACAGGTTCTGCCCCACAAAGCGGAAGGAGAATCGCACCACCTCGGCGCTAGCCTCGTCGAACCAGAGCGTGCCCACGACGAGAATGGCGCCGGCGCGGGCGGGCGTCACCCTCACCCCCACCAGGCGGACCTCGTGTCCATCGGGGTTCGTGACCCGGGCGCTGTCGGTGATCTGGTAGCGATACCAGTCCGGACCGTCAGCGGCCAGCGGGTGCAGGGCGGCGTGTTCCGGGAAGTCCTCGCCGAAGGCCCGGACCGAATCACTGATCGAGCGCGGGACGAACCAGGGCTGGTCGAACATCGAGTTGAGATCGAGGCTGCTGCTGCGAGACCTCGAACGGCGTCCCTGGACTTCCACCTGCAGGTCGTTGGGCCGCTGCCAGCGGACCTGGCCCTCCTGCTCCTCCACCGAGGCGGTCGGTATGCGGTCCCAGTTTCGGCGGCCCAGCCCGAACGAGATCCGGTACCGGAACCGCGACTGATAGTCGGCGACCAGGGTGTCCTGCGAGGCGTGCCGTGCTATCGCGCGCCGCACCAGGGCACGCGTCGCCGAGTCGGCGAAGGTGGGGAGGGTGTCGCCCGGACCGGGGGCTGCCAGTGCTGCAGCGAGAGCCAGCGAAATCAGCATGGCAACCGGAGTGAGGTGAAACAGGGACCCCGCTGCAACAGCGCCGACCACGGATTCCGAGGTCGGCGCGGCATTCCGGGCACGACTGGCGGACTACCGAGGTGTCAGGCCGATTCCGCCCACTTGCTGCGGCCGTCGCGATGCAGCCCGTACGCCTTCAGCCGCCGCCAGAGCGTGGTGCGGCTGATACCCAGGTGGCGTGCCGTCTCGGCCAGCTTCCAGCTGTTGGCGTCGAGGGTGCGAACGATCGCTTCCTTTTCCCGCTGGGCCAGGGTGCTGGGCCCCTCGAGGCCGGGAATGAACATCGCCTCGCCCAGCTCGAGGTTGCCGACCCGCAGCGGGCGCAGCCGACCACCCATCGCCGCCAGCCTTGGAAGGAGGGACCGGGAATCGTCGTTCCCGGCCATCTCGCCGGAGGCATCGACGGTGGCCAGCGCCTCGCGGGCCTGCTGATTGGCGTAGAGCACCTTGCCACCAGCATCGAAGACGACGACCCCTTCGCTGAACCCATCGAGGAGGGCCTTGGCCAGCGGGGAGAAGACGGACGCCTGGGGGGTATGTGGGGTAGCGTGCTCGGGCATGGGTCGGCCTACGGCCCGGCCCCGGCCGGGGTTTCAGGGGGGAACCTTTCACTCCCCCGGAAGCTGTTCGGCGGGCATCTCCCGGTGCTGCTGCCGCTCGCCGGCGATGACCAGTGCCAGCCCAGCGAAGATGACTAGACCGGCGAGGCCGGCCCGGAGGGTCAGGCGCTCGCCCGGCAGGAAGAGGGGGGCCGCCATCGCTGCGAACAGGGGCTGAAGGTAGATGTAGACGGCCACCAGGTTGGAGGAGACTCGCTTGAGGGCCCAGATATTCAGGAAATAGGCGAGGATCGTCGGACAGAGGACGATGTAGGCGGTGAGCCACCAGATCCTGGGGCTCACTGCCGCCAGGTCGAGGCCTGCGGCGGCGTGGAGACCGATCGGCAACACCCCCAATGCGCCGAAGGTCATCACGTACAGGCTCACCGTGATCGGCCGGTAGCGCTGGAGCATCCGCTTGGAGAGCACCAGGTAGAGCGAGTAGCAGATCATCCCGAGGAGGATCAGCGCATTGCCCAGCGCAAGATCGGGTGCCAGCGAGATGCGGTCGGGCCCGATGAGGTAGATCGCTCCTGCGGCCGCCAGCCCGATGCCCCCGAACTTGAGGGCCGAGGGTGACTCCCTCCCGGTAATGACCGCCTCGAGTACGGTGAACACCGGAATCGTCGTGACCAGGATGGTCGCGTTCACCGCCGTGGTGTGCCGCAGGCCGTAGAGGAAGAGCGTCTGATTGGCCGTGACCCCGAGGAGGCCGAGGAGGAGGAACTGGAGCAGATCCTCCCGGAGGGTGACATGCTGTGCCCCGCTGGCGCGATGGGCGACCCAGAGGACAGCGGCGGCCCCCCCAACCCGGATCAGGACCAGGAACCCGGGAGGGAGGACAGGCAGCACGATCCGCCCCGTGATAGCCAGGCTGGCCATCAGGAGCTGCACCAGGATCAGGACGAGATGGACCCCACGAGAGCGCACTTCGACTCCCCACCTTGACCGACCGGTCAGTCAGTCACATAATTTCAATGGCCACATGAAATTACAGATCATTGACCACGCGACCACACTGCTGGTCGAACACGGCCTGGGCGGCTGGAGCCTCGACGCTCTCGCCTCGAGGGCGGGGTGCGCCAAGGGCCTCCTGCTCTACCACCATCGCTCGAAGGCCACCCTGCTCGCCGCCGTGGCCACCCGGCTCCGCCTCCAGCGCCAACACCGGCGGCTGGAGGCAATGGCGCCCGGGGGACCTGCCGCGATCGATGCCCTCTGGCTCCTGCTGCTCGAGGAGGCCAGCTCCGGCCGGAGCACTGCATGGCTCAGCCTGGTCAGCTTCACCGAACCGGCGGTGCGGGAATGTACTCGGTCGACACCGGAGGAAATCCGTGGTCTTGGCGAGGGGGCTGGTACGGCGCTCGACCTCGAGGGAGAACCCCTGGAGCTCGGAAGGATGGTCGCGGCAACGCTGGACGGATTCGGCGTGGGTCTGCTGGTGGATGGACAAGAGTCGGAGCTTCGCGAGGCCTATCACCGCCACTGGCTCGGCCTTATCGGCTGAGGAGCCCTCACTCAGCGGCGGCGATGCCGCGGAGGCCGGAACTCCTTCCGGCGGCGCTGGGTCGAGGGTGCTCGTTCCAGCAACTCGCGCAACTCCTCCAGGGTGCCCGCGCGGAGTTCCGGATCCCGCCCCCGGGAGAGACTGAACCTGATCGGGCGGTCGAGCGCCGGCAGGTCCTCGGCGCGGAGCCGCCGGACCTGCCCTTCACGCAGCCGCAGTCGCACGACCCCCTGCCCCAGCTCGATTTCGTAATCCAGCGCCACCTGGTCGCCGAGCAGCCGCACCGATCCGGGAAGCGCCGCCAGCCGCTCCCGTTCCGCGGCGGGCACTGCCCCGACAGGATCGGGGTGCAGCCTCGTCGCCAGAAACTCCTCCCAGGTCGAGAGCCCATCCACCATGGCGCGCAGCTCGGACCGGATCGCCTCTGCCGAGAGGCCGGTCAGTAGCCCCCCCGAGCGACGATACAGCTCGGCCGCCTCGATCAGGACCCGGCTGATGCGGGCCTGGTTCGGGTGCACCGTATCGCCCGCGACCAGCGCGTCGGTGAGGGCGTCAGCGAAAGCCGCCCGCAGCGACTCCGGCACGACACTTTCGAGCTCCTCGGCCACAGTCTCGAGCTCGAAGCCGAAGTAGTCCAGCCGCCGCACCGCCACCGGCCGCTGGTGCCGGCGGCTGCCCCGCAATTCGATCCGGGGCGGGCCCTGCCGGGCATGGCGGCGAATGAGATCGTACGAGAGGGTGGTGCCCTCGATGCCGGCGCGGGCCACGCCGAACCGGTCCGAGAAGAAACGCAGCGATCCGGCGACCGCACCCCAGCTCCCGGCCACGGAGGTCCGCGAGACGCGGGCCTCCTGACCGTCGGCCGTGTGTTCGTCGATGACCAGGTCGAAGGGCATCACCCGCGCTACCAGATCGGTGAAGCGATCCTGGAGTTCCCGGCCGGCGTACGGCAGCTGGCGGGGCAACGGCTGTTCCAGCGCACGATAGACCGCCGCCGCGCCCAGCGCGATGTCCTCGATGGCCCGGATCAGCACGCCGCGGCGCTCAGCCCAGTCGTCGAGCCCCTCGTCGAACAGGTGACGGGGCAGTCCATATACCTCGCCCAGGAACCCGTGCTTGTTGACCGCCTCGGCGAAGAGGTTGTAGGCGGTGAGGTGATCGCTCCCCCGCACCACCACGCCATCCAGGTCGCGCTCATCGCGGGTCATGCGGTGCAGCGAGTCGATGTTGGCGCAGGCCGCCAGCACCGGCAGGAGTTCGGCCTCCCCCTGGACGAGCAGCTCTCCCCACGGGCGCTCCACCGGGAGAGCTTCGACCTCGCGGCCGTACGCCGTCAGGCGCCCCTGGTCGATCAGGCCGCGCCCGGTGAGGGTCTCGAGCGCGCGCCGGTAGGCGATCCGGTCGAGTGCCACCGGCAAGTCGAGGTCGCTGGCGTCCACGCCGATCGAAGCGCAGGTGATCGCGACCCGCTCTGCGTCGCCGGCCAGCTGGAATTCCGGCGGGACGGGCCGGAGGCGCTGGAACTCGAGGTCCCGGTCGCTGAGAATGAAGACCTCGCCGCCGGCCACCCGCCCGTGCACCCGCCCCGCCATCTGCAGGATCTCGTTGGCGCCGAGATACAGGCGGTGCAGGACATTGCGCCCCCGCTCGACGACCGTGCCGTAGCGGGCATCATAGATCACGACGGTGTCCAGGCCCCGGATGTTGAGGGCCGACTGGCCGGCCGCCGTCATGGCGAGCAGGAAGGGCCGGCGGACCTCGCCGTCGAGGAAGGGCCTGATGATCCGGATCGGCTCCCCGCCGTGATAGAACGCGGCCGCGAGCCTGGGCCAGCGTGCGCCGAGGGTACCGGCCAGGTTCTCGACCTCGGCGCGGGTCGGCACGAAGACGGCAACCCCGCGGCGCTGCTTGATCACGTGACGGATGAACTTGTCGTCGAGGAACTCCTCGGCCCGGAGCTGGAGCACCTTGACGGTGGCCTTGAGGGCCGGGTCGAAGGCCGAGGTCTCCAGCACCTCGCTGCTCTCGAGGTAGCGAGCGTAGAAGGCGGGATCAACCGTGGCGCTCAGCCAGATGAACCGGCACCTGGCGCGCTTGCCCAGGGCGAGGCAGAGCTCCAGTTCGGCGGATGTCTGGTGGATTTCGTCCACGATCACAGTGTCCCTGGCGGTGATCAGGTCATCCTGGAACCAGCGGCGGGCGATGCCGGTGGTCACAATCACGACGTTCCAGGTCGGGGTTTCCGGTGTTGCCTCCCGCTCCCGGTTGACCACGCCGACCCGAAGCGGCTCGCGGAGGATCGACTCGGCGATCGGCCGGATGCCCAGGGTCTTGCCGGTGCCCGTGCCGGCCACGATGCCGAAGGCCTTGCCGCTGCCGGCCCATTCCCGGAGCTCCGCCCCGTGTTCCCGCTCGAGCACCGTCTCGAGGCTCAGGCCGAGGGCGATCTCGATGGTCTCGCAGGCGGCGCGGGTGGGGGCGATGATGATGGCCCGGCCGCGGGGGTGCGGGGCGTGCCGATAGGCCTCGGGGTCAGGCGGAAGGAGGTGGTTGCGGGCGGGGATCACAGGTGGGTAAGGAAAGCCTGCGCCGTCCGAAAATCCACCGCCGCGACGTCGCGGGGCGCGGGGAGCCGCCCGGGCGGAAAACCGGGGCGCTTGACATGGCTTCCGGGCTCTCTCATACTAGGGGCCCCGGTAGTCCTATCAGACAGGCGAGCTACCCGCGTCTCGCGCGGGACAGCGTGTCCGGAGGGTCTGCATACTCCCCACGTCGCTCATGACGGTGTTCCTCTTCGAGAGGGCACGACAATGTGGCAACAGATCCTTTCATTCTTCAAATCGCAACCGGAGGCGGATATGGCAGCCAATTTTTTCCTCGGTGAGTCGCTCGTGGGCGACGGCAACGAGATCGCGCACATCGACCTGATCATCGGCGAGAAGGGCGGGCACGCCGGCGCCGCCTTCTGCAACGCCCTGTCCAACAACAAGGACGGCTTCACCACCCTTCTCGCCGTGGTGAGCCCGAACCTGCCCTGCAAGCCCGACACCATCATGTTCAACAAGGTGACGATCAAGGGTGCCAAGCAGGCGGTCCAGATGTTCGGCCCCGCCCAGGCCGCGGTAGCCCGCGCGGTCGTGGACTCGGTCGCTTCGGGCGTCATCCCGAAGGACAAGGCCAACGACTGGTGCGTCCTGGTCGGCGTGTTCATTCACTGGCAGGCCGCCGACGACAAGAAGATCTACAAGTTCAACTACGAGGCCACCAAGCAGGCCCTCGAGCGGGCGCTCAAGGGCCAGCCGACGGTCGACGCGGTGCTGAGCGGCGCCAAGACCGCCAAGCACCCCTTCTCGGGCGTCGATAACGCCTGATCGGGTTGCTCGGAGCCTGAACAACGGGAGGGGCGGGGGTACCCCCCGCCCCTCCTGTGTTTCACACCCGTATCCTTTCCACCCCCGGAGCCTGCCGTCCGATGCGGAAGCTGCTGCTGCAACTCGACTCCTCCCGTCACCCGAGCGTGTTCGACCAGGTCGTGGCCTACGACGCCGGTGCCGATGAGATCATGAGCTACGGCGAGGTCGTGCCCGAAGACGTCCGAGACCTCATCCATGGCTGCATCTTCACCCGCGGAGCCAAGGACCTCCACAACACGGCGGTCTGGATCGGCGGCAACAACATGTCCCAGGGAGAACAGCTCCTGGCCATGGCGCTGGACGCGATGTTTCCACCACTGGCCGTCTCGGTCATGCTCGACTCCAACGGATCGAACACCACCGCGGTGGCGGCCGTCGTGAAGATCGAGCAGGCCGTCGGGAACCTGAAGGGGCGGAAGGTCGTGATCCTGGCGGGCACCGGCCCGGTGGGCCAGCGCGCCGCGGGCCTGCTGGCCAAGGACGGCGCCAAAGTGACGATTACTTCACGAAAGCCTGAGCAGGGCGACAAGGCCCGCCAGTTCATCAGCGCCAGATTCAACGTGCAGGTCGAAGCGGCGACGATGGCGGACCCGACGCAGGCCGCCGAGGTGCTCGAGGGCGTCGAAGTGCTGCTCAGTTCCGGGGCGGCCGGCATACAGATGGTGTCCAAGGACACCTGGATGGCGCAGAAGGCTCTCAAGGTCGCGGTGGACCTGAACGCAGTGCCGCCGCTCGGCATCGAAGGTGTCGAGGTCAATGACGCCGGCCAGGAACGGCACGGAGTCATCTGTTACGGCGCGTTCGGCGTCGGCAACTTCAAGACCAAGCTCCACAAGCGCTGCGTGGCCAGCCTTTTCGAGAAGAACGGCCTGGTGCTCGACGCCGAAGCGATCGCCGACATCGCCCGCGCAATCAAGAAGTAGCATTCGCCCGTGCCGCGTGTCATCGGCATTGACCCTGGCACGGTCTCGATCGACCTCTGCGGCCTCGACGAGGGGAAGGTCTGGCTCGACCGGACCTTCTCCACCAGCGAGGCCCTGCAGAACCCCGCCGCACTGCTCACCCTGCTCACCGAAGGCGGTCCGCCCGACCTGGTTGCGGGACCATCGGGCTACGGTCTCCCGATGGTCCGCGGCAGCAAGCTCGATGAAGCCAGCCTGCGGCTCGCCCTCCTGGCCAAACCCGGGGCCGAGGGCGGTCTCGGCGGTCTCGGCCGGCTGATTCGCTCGCTGGCAGGCTCGGGCCTCCCCGTCGTCTTCACTCCCGGCGTCATCCACCTGCCAACCATCCCGGTCCACCGGAAATACAACCGGGCGGACCTTGGAACCGCCGACAAGGTGGCCGCAGCCGCACTCGGCATCTGGGACCAGGCGCGGCGCCTGGGTGGCCCACCGGCCGACGCGTCCTTCATCCTGCTGGAGCTGGGAGGCGCGTTCACCGCGGCGCTGGCCGTGAGGCAGGGCACCATCATCGACGGGATCGGGGGCACCAGCGGCCCGTTGGGATGGCAATCGGCGGGGGCCTGGGACGGGGAAGTCGCCGTCCTCGCGGGCCGGGTGACGAAGGCGATGCTGTTCCGTGGAGGTGCGCGCGGGGACGAGGAAGGATTGAGCGCCGAGGCGCTCGCCGGCTACGTCGAGAGCGCCCACAAGGCGGTGTTGTCGCTGCTCGCGTCCCACCCTTCACCCCGCGAGATCCTGCTTTCGGGCCGCCATGCGGCAGATCCGGAGGTCTGGGCCGAGCTGGGCCCCCGGCTCCAGCGCCTGGCGCCGATTCGCCAGCTCCAGGGTTTCGCGGCCGTGGCCAAGCAGGGCGCCCAGGGCGCGGCGCTCATGGCCGACGGCCTCGCGGGCGGCATGCACCGCGATCTCGTCGAGGCGATGCGGATTCGCGAGGCAAGCGGCACCGCCCTCGACTACCTGCGCGTGATTACTCCCGCAGACGCCCGGCGCGAGCTCGGCATCGACTGACGCTCAGTCGATGCCCCGCTGCGCCAGCCAGGCCACGGCCACGGCGGGAGCGCAGTCCGAGACGCGGCCCTCGATGCCGGGAGCGCAGGAAACGAGGCCGCTGAAATCGAGGCATGTCCGCCCCTGGCGGGCCGCGAGGTCGTGGACCACGAAGCGCCCGACCCCCGCGGCGACGATCGGCGCCTCCACCGGCAACAGCTCCCGTGAACAGATCCGGACGCAGGCGTCCTCGATCCGGCTCAGTTGCGACTCGGCCAGCCAGGCCGACAGCCGGCGCAATTCGCCCAGTATCCCCGCCTCGAAGTCCCGGCCCAGCATACGGGCCACCCTCCGCGCGCTGGCCTCGACCGTCTTCTCGCCGCCATCGGCCGCCGGATGCTGGTCGGCGCCCTCGGGCAGCCGCCCGAGCACCCGGTAGACGTCTCCGGTGGTGGCGAAGAACTCGGCCATCAGGGGAACCCACTCTCCAGCGAAGGGCACCTCCTGCGCGAGCGCCATCACCGGGGTACGCACCACGCCGGTGTAGACCAGTTCTCCCGTGACCAGCCGGCCCGCGTCGTCCTTTCCCCGTGCCCCGACCCGGCCGTCGATCACCGGGATGAGGTCGGCCGTCGTGCTGCCGATGTCGACGAGGAGCGCGGGCGACTTCCGTGCCGCTACGAGCGCCGCGGTGGCCACCCAGTTCGCCGACGCCACCGCCGCCGGATCACTCAGCGCTCCAGGGGCGTCGAGGAATCCCCGCTCTCCCGCGTAGAAGCGGATACCCGGCGCGGCCAGCCGTTCCGTAATGACGGTGACCAGCCGGGCCACGCCCGCACCGCGACTGGGAAAGAAGTCCACCATTTCGCCGGTCATGGTCACCGCGTGGATTGGCGCAGTACCGAGTGCCCTCCCGACGGCGTCAACCGCCGTGTGCAGGTGCTCCATGCCCTGCCACAGCGGGCAGGCGACCTGGACCACGTCCAGCACCCGGCCCGAGTCATCGAGCCGCGCCGCTTTCACGTGCGCCCCCCCCAGGTCCCAGCCGATCATCGCCTCATCCGTCCGCGCCTGCCCCCAGTTCGAGTTGCACGATCGAGCCATCGGCCGGGCGCCGCCAGCGGCCGGGGGCGCCGGGTTCGAGCAAATCGAGCACCATCGCGGCAACGCTGACCCCGAGTGCCCGCCCCAGGGCGCAGTAGGAGGTCGTGAGCCGGGGATTGATTTCGAGGACCACGGGGCCCTGATCGGTCATGACGAAATCAACTCCGACGTAGCCCCACAAATCCGGAATCGCCTTCGCGATCCGGCCGGCGAGCGTCGCGAGCGCGTCGGCGCGCTTCACCCGGATATTCACTTCGAGCCCTGCGAGCGCCACGGAGCCGTCCGAGATCCGCAACCGCTGGCGGTTGCAGCTGAGCAGGAGGGCCTGGCCCTCCGCGCAGAGTATCGAGAGGCTGAGGGGTTCTCCGTCGAGCCAGGGCTGTGCCACCAGGCGGCCGGGATCGGCGCGGAGCCGCGCCAGCGCGGTGGGCCAGTCGGGGGCGACAAGGCTGTCTTCAGAGCCGGCCCCGTCGTCGGGCTTGGTGACCCACCGCCCGGGCCGGTCCTGGGCGACGGCGTTCGCGGCCAGGGTCGGCACCACCGGGATCCCTGCCGACGCGAGGACCTCGGCGGTCCGCCGCTTGCTCGCGGCGATATGCACCGCCGCCGGCCGGCAGCCCAGGAGAATCTTGCCGCGTCGTTCGACTTCGGTGGCCAGGTGCTCGAGCGCGCCACCGGTCTCCGGGGCGGTGGGCCAGACGGCATCGGCGGCCGCGGCGCCCCGCGCAAAGAGGGCTCCCAGTTCGTCCTGCGACCTCACCACGAGCGACTCGATGCCGGGGATCGCCGGCAGCCGTTCATCCCGGCTGGTCAGCAGCTCGATGCCGGGACAGCCGCCCAGGTCATCGAGGAGGGTCCGGAGCATCAACCCCCCTTCGCACAGCAGCCCTGGCGGCAGGGGGAGGCCGGCCATCCCTCCGCCGGTGATGTGCTCGTAGACGAAGAGCCTCACGGGACGGCGGCGAGTGCCGCCTCCTCCTGGAGGATCTGTCCCAGGGTGTCTTCCCGTTCGCGGACAAGTGCGACGGCACGCCCGGCGTCGCCGCCCTCCGCCAGGAGCGTGCAGACCGGGTCGCCGGGAGCGAACCGGGTGCCGGGCTGGGGAATGTCGTGACACCAGGCGGGGAATTCGAAGCCGTCTCTCACCTGCCAGGCCCGCGCGGCATGCACGATCGTGCTGGCGCGCACCGCACGGGGTGGGGCGGCCCTCGCCGGCCGCTCGCCCCCGCACGCCCGAAGGTGGGCATCGAACAGGCCGCGATCGTAGTCGGGGTCGTGGAGTTCCACGGTCGCCGTGGGGCGCGGGTTCACTTCCAGCACCGCCCACGACGAGCCCTGGAGCAGGAAGTCGACGCCGTTGAGGCCGACCAGGCCCAGCTCGGCAACCAGGGCGTCGAGGCGGATTTGGAGATCGGCCGCCACCTGCGGCGGAAGGGCGACCTGCCCGACGGCGCCGCCGTACAGGTAGGGCAGACCCGGGCGGGCCGTGCTCTGCCACTGCTCATTGAAGCCGAGGATGCAGGCGCTGCGTCCATCGGCCAGGAACAATGCCGAGCAGGTGCGTCCCGGCATGACGCGCTGGTAGTAGACCCCGGCGCGCTGGTGCGGCCAATCCGCCGGCACGACGTGGACACCGCCCGCCCCGCCGGGCTGCTTCGCGAGCCAGCCGCGCGAATCGGCGGGCTTCTGGAACCGCACTTCGGGATGATGAATGCCGAGCCGGTCGAGCAGGGGAAAGAACCGCGCGGGGTCGCGCACGGCGGCGACCACCGTGGGTGCATTGCCGAAGAGGCGCCGCCCTTCGGCCAGGCGGCGGAGCAGCGCGATCCGGCCCTCGAAGCCGGAGCCGTAGACCAGGCCCGCCGACCG
>Ga0209048_10003422_pt1 | contig 15407 bp, 14 predicted proteins | sample FrelakmetCRP12CR_FD_187146 | JGI IMG/M metagenome (GOLD analysis project Ga0209048, IMG submission 187146) | Freshwater lake sediment microbial communities from the University of Notre Dame, USA, for methane emissions studies - CRP12 CR (SPAdes)... | ecosystem: Environmental > Aquatic >... | reverse complement strand
CTTTCATAGTGGATGGTGGCTGGATAGCCGCTGTCCGGCGGCGTACAACGAAGAGAACCCATAGCCAAAGTGAGAGCCAGGGTTGGAGGCAGGGTCTCGGTGGGTACTGCTGTTCCGGTCGGCGGCGAGACCGCCGGCTGGGAGGTCCGGGGGCGCCGGCGAGCAGGCGACTAACAGCATCACTCCAGACAAAAAGAAGCCTCGGGTTTTCAGCCATGCGCCCCTTTTTATTCCGTCCGCGATCGTCTGTTTACCCTCCATCTTCGGCTTTCCATTCTCTCACATTTTTCCCGTATCCCGGCTCGACGAGGACCTTTCCTGCTTTGAAAGCCTCATGACCGCGCAGCACGACGCTGGTCACACGGCCGTTCATTTTCCAGCCCTCGAAGGGGGTCCAGCCGCAGCGGGAATACATCTCGCTGGCATGGATCTCATAGGTGGCATTCTCGTCCACTTCGACCCAGGTCTCGGGCTGTTCGGGCAGGCAGAAAATCCTGCGGGGGTTGATCACGGACCGCTTAATGATATCGTCCACGGTCAGCCGCCCCTCATCCACAGCGGTCAGCAGGAGCGGCAGCAGCGTCTCAAGGCCGGGGAAGCCGGGCGGGGGATTCTCACCGTCCTTTTCCGCCAGGGTATGCGGGGCATGGTCGGTGGCGAAACAATCTATTACATCCAAATTGGCCCACAGGGCATCCACGTCCTCTTTTGTGGCCAATCCCGGCCGCACCTCGCCGCGGCCGGGATGTCCATGGCTGATGGCAGGGATGTCCTCCCGGCTGAGGAACAAATGCTGCGGGCAAACCTCGCAGGTCACCCGGATGCCGTGCTCTTTGGCCGCCTTGATCAGCAGGACTTCCTCTTTCAACGAGATGTGGGCGATATGGACAGGTCGGTCGTAGATGGCCGCCATCAGGATGACGGCCGCCATGCTGCGGCTCTCAGAGTGGGCCACAATGGGCAGGTTCCCGGGCCAATTCTGGAAATGCCGCATCCAGATCGTCATGTCATCCAGGCGCAGCTGGCCAAAGGTGCTGTCCAGGTACATTTTCAGACCAGCGCCGCGCCGGGGCAGACCGGCATTCCATTCGGCATTGTCGGGACCCGCACCGAGGAACTGGGCATAGTCGCAGTGGGCTTTTTCCTGCGCCGCAGCCAGTGCCAGGTCAAGTGTTTGCGCATCGATAATGGGCGGCCGGGTGTTGGGCATCGCCAGCAGCATGGTCACTCCGCCGGCCAGCGCCGCGGATGTGCCGGTATCCCAATCTTCTTTTTGGGTGCCACCCGGTTCGCGCATATGTACGTGCGGGTCGATCAGTCCAGGGAGTTTTATCATCAACGATCAGGGTCCGGGGCTAATGCGTCAGGAATATTATAGTCTGTTCAGGCAAGGAAAGGGACCAGGAGAAGAACAACTCCCAGTCCCTGTTTTCCATAGGACGAGAATATACTCTAATCGCCACTCACTACGGGTGTTTTGAAGATCACGAAGATCAAATTGACCAGTATGCCGAGGATGGCCGCGAAGACAATGGCCGGGATGCCATTTGGGAACAATACCGGGATCTGGAAGGGGAACACACCGTTCGGGAGGGCCAGGTTGCCGCCGATCCCGCAGATCAGGATGACGGCGCCCACCGCGAGGTTCTTGGGATCGAACAGGTTGACTTTCTCAGACTGGATGAGGGCTACCCCCTGCATCCCGATCACGCCGAACAGGTAGATGCCCAGTCCACCCTGGACCGCGACCGGAAGGGTATTGACCACCGCCACCAGCTTGCCGAAGAAACCAAGTATGATGGCCATGATGCCCGCGGTCATCAGCACAGCAGTGGAATAATTGCGGGTGATGGCCATCAGCGAGTTGTTCTCGCCGTAGTTGGTACCCGCACAACCGCCCAGGAAACCGACAATCAGGTCATCGGAGCCATCTGCGACCAGGTTCAGGCCGATCAGTTTCTTGATTTCTTGCGGTTTACGACCCAGTTCAACCGCCAGGGTATCAATATAAAGGCTCATCTGATACAGATGTGCAGTGCTCTCAGGGACGGTGGCGATGAAAATCAGAGCGATGCTCAACGCCATGCCCCAGGCATTGGGATCATTGAACGCCGGGAACGTGAATCTTGGCATACCGACCCAGGGAGCCGCAATGACATTTTCGAAATGGACCAATCCGAAGGGTATGGCAACCAGGTAGCCAAAAATCGCTCCGAGCAGAATTGGCAGCATCCCGATCAGGCCTTTTCCTCGCAAGTAGACCGAGAACAGGATCGTCGCCACCAGGGTGATGAAAGCCACCAGCCAGAATTTCCAGGCCACATCCGCAGCAACTTTGATGGCCATCCCGCCGGCATTGTTGAGCGCCGAACCCGCCAACGCAACGCCAATGACCAACGCCATGGAACCGGTCACGATGGGAGGCAGAACTTTGTCCAACGCTTCTTTTCCAATACGCATGATCAGGAAACCGAAGGCAATTTCAAAGAGTGCAGTCAGGAGGATGCCAACCTGAACAATGCGCACTCCGTCGGGACAGTAGACCTGCGATGGGTCGTTGAAACAGGCTGGAGCGAACTTACTCATTACGACCATGATCACTGCGATGTACGAGAAGGATGAACCGTAATACATCGGGATCTTACGCCTGGCCACCAGCAACGCAATGATGGTACCCAGGCCGGAGGCCAGCAACGTGACGCCAACATCGAACTTGGTCAGGATGGCGACCAGAACGGTAGCCGGGAACATGGTCAGGAACTGCTGGAAACCCAGGCTGAGCATGGCCCCTACAGGCGGGCGGTCATCGGGCAGGTAGCCGATGACCTTTGGTTTGGATTGCGTTTCTGCGGACATTCTTCCTCCTTTGAGAATTGGGCTGGTTTTATTGTCTATTCCGTCAATAGACAAAAAAAGAGAGCCGATAACGGCTCTCTAAAAAACATAATGAAATGGGATTTTCTTGAGTTTCAATAAAAATGGCAGGGGACACGCCTGTTTAGACATTAGAATGTATTTTAAGCAGAATAAGAAATCTGTCAAGGTTGAACAGGATAATTCCTTTTTTTTCATCTCAATCCCGGTTTGATTTGATATAATTCAAGATGTAATTATTCCAAAGGAGAGCAAAAATGTCTTATCAGTACGTCACCGTCCCTGCCGAAGGGACGAAGATCACGATCAAGGATGGCCGGCTGCAGGTCCCGGACAGCCCGATCATCCCGTTTGTCGAGGGTGACGGGACCGGGCGCGACATCTGGCGCGCCTCCGTACGCGTCTTCGATGCTGCGGTCCAAAAGGCCTATGACGGAAAACGTAAAATCCACTGGATGGAGGTCTTCGCCGGGGAGAAGTCGTTCAAACAGTTCAAGTCCTGGCTGCCCGACGAGACAGTGCAGGCGTTCACTGAATTCCTGGTGGGAATCAAAGGCCCGCTGACCACACCTGTCGGTGTTGGCTTTCGATCGTTGAACGTGGCTCTGCGCAAGCTACTCGACCTGTACGTTTGCCTGCGCCCAGTGCGTTATTACAACGGTGTACCTTCACCAGTAAAACACCCTGAATATGTGGATATGGTTATTTTCCGCGAAAATACAGAGGATATTTACACCGGTATTGAATTTCAATATGGGACAGAGGAAAACAAAAAATTCAAGGAAATGTTCAAGGATGCCTTTCCAAAGGAATATGCCAAGATGCGTTTCCCAGATACAGCCGGGATCGGTATCAAGCCGGTTTCAGAGGAAGGCACCGAGCGCCTGGTACGCGCCGCCATCCGCTGGGCACTGGAGAACAAACGCAGGAGCGTGAACTTCGTACACAAGGGTAACATTATGAAGTTCACCGAAGGTGCCTTCAAGGACTGGGGATATGCACTGGCCAAACGTGAATTCCGCGCCCAGGTCGTCACCGAGCGCGAAACCTGGATCCTGGGCAACAAAGAATCAAAGCCAAACCTGGGTGTGGAGGACAATGCCAAGAGAATCGACCCCGGCTTCGATATGATGTCTCCTGACCAGCAGAACGATATCAAGCGCGAGGTGGAAGAAGCTATCAAGCTGTGGGACACGCATGGCGACGGGAAGTGGAAGTCAAAACTGCTGATCAAGGATTCCATAGCCGATGTCAGTCTGCAATCCACGCTGATCCGCCCACGCGAATTTGATGTGATCGCCACGCTCAATCTGAACGGTGACTATCTATCTGACGCCATCGCGGCACAGGTGGGTGGAATTGGAATTGCCCCCGGGGCAAATATAAACTATGAGACCGGTCATGCCATTTTCGAAGCCACGCACGGTACCGCACCCAAATATGCCGACCTGGACAAGGTCAACCCAGGTTCGGTGATCCTCTCCGGCGAGATGATGTTCCGTTATCTTGGTTGGACAGAAGCTGCCGACCTTATCCTCAGAGGCATGGAAGGGGCGATCGCAGCCAAGACCGTCACCTATGATTTTGCCCGCCAGATGGAGGGCGCCACCGAGATTAAATGCTCAGAGTTCGGGGATGCCATCATCAAACATATGGAACCCAACGGTGACGATCGATACATCTTTACTGACGCAGATCTATAGTCTCCATCTGATTTAATAGGTGACCCACCAAATGAATTGACTCGCCAATAATTAGACACCGGGGATAAAGAAAGAGCGCATTCTTCTTCCGAATGCGCTCTTTCTTTTGCTGCAGCATAAGCCATGATTTATGGATTCAGGCTAATGAGATAGGCGATCACATCCGCGATCTGTTGCTGGGTGAGGACGTTATCTTTCCCAAAGGATGGCATGCTCAGCTTGGGGCTGGGGCCTGAGGGCTTCGAACCATCCTGGATGTACAGGTCAAGGTTTGTGGCAAAGATCTTCAGGTCCGCATTCATTAATTCAGGGTCAATCGGGTTCAAGACCGGCACACTGCCATCATCCGAGCCCGGGTTGTCAACACCAGTCGCACCGTTTACGCCGTGTCATTTCTCGCACTGGGCCGTATAGACCACCAGACCGGCTGCAGCGTCACCCTTCAGGTTGATCGCATCCCCGGGGATCGGGACTGGCGTCACATTGGCAGCATCCGTCGCGGTCTGGGGCGTCCCGTTCATGATCCAGGTGGTCAGCATGTCAATATACTGCTGGTCGAGAAGCTTGGTGGGCGGCATCTGGCGGATGGTCTTGCCCGTCAGGGGGTCCAATCCCTCATGACCATTAATTAGTTTCAGCAACAGGCTGCCGGGGTCACCGGAAGTAATGAGCGGGGCATTATCACCCGTGGTCAGCATTTCCTGGTAAGAGGTCACCAGGTAATGGTCGTTTTCCTTGCCGGCCTGGTGACACGAAACACAGTAACGCTTGACCAGCGGCTGGATGTGGACATCCCAGGAAGGCACCTCGCCCGGGTTGAGCGCCGGAATGGAACCGGCCAGGGTCGTCCCGGCGGGCAGTTGAGCGCGGTCGTCCCAGGTGTAGCGCATAAAGGTGGCAATGGAGCCGATCTCTGTCGGGGAGAGCGCACCACCATTAACCTTGCCGAATGGCTGCATGCCCAGGTTCGGCTGCCCGTAGGAAATGATCGCGGCCAGCGTGTCATCCGTGCGCGTATACATCTCATCCTGGCTGTGGATGGCCTTCATCTTGAACCCATCCAGCCCGGCGACACCCTGGATGACACCGCCTTCACCGTCTGCACCGTGGCACTGGGCGCAATTGATCGAATACAGGTCCTGGCCGAGAGCAATTTGCTGTGGAAGTGTGTTCGTTGCCTGTCCCGTGGTGCTGGCGGCAACGGGGGGTGCCAGCAGGACGACTGCCAGCGCGACAGCCGCCATCGATACCGAGGCAATACCCGCCGTCCATATCTGCAGGAGACTCGTCCATTTTCCTGATCGTTTCGGCAGGAAGGCTGATCCGACCAACAGGATATAAGCCAGGAGAGGGATGACCAGGCCGGTCAGGAACTGGAGCAGGGTCATCGTGGACATCCCGGTATCACCGGAAACGGCCGGGATGTTGGAGATGATGGTCAGGACGACCATGCTTACCACAAAAACAGCCATGAGGCCCAGCGCCATGCTGCGCCGGGAATAGTGACGAAAAGGATTCCGATCGATGAAAGGCAGGGCCAGGATAAGCACGATGACCAAACCGGGGATGACCGCCGTGGCGATCCACTCGATCTTCCCAAGCAGCGGGATCTGACCGAAGATGGCAAGGAATTTGAACAGGAACAGGAAATACCACTCCGGTCTGGGGACAAAGGCAGAATCACTGGGATCCGCCTTGGGCTCACCCGGAACGCCGACGAAGGTTGCCAGGAGGATCAGGACGATGAAGATCGCCAGGGAAACCAGTACATCCTTGAATATGCTGTCCGGCCAGAAACGCTCCCCTTTTTGGAGGGCGATCCTGTATTTTTCGTGGACGTTCTTCTTTTGTTCTTCTTTCATGTCCGCGCTCCTTTTAGTCGTCCTTGCCCGGAAATGCTGATTCGCCGTGCCTGATGATCAGGTACAGGTGGACACCGATCAACCCGGCGAGAGCGGCAGGGAGCATCCATATGTGGGCCGCAAAGAACCTGCTCAGGGTCAGTGCGCTCAGGTCGGTACCACCGCGCAGGACCTTCAGGATAAAAGGGCCGACCCAGGGAACACTGCCGGCGATCGAGGTGGCCACCGTTGTGGCCCAGTAGGCTTTCTGGTCCCAGGGCAGCAGGTAGCCGGTGAAACCCATGCCCAGCGTGCAGAGAAGCAGGCCCACCCCGATCAACCAGGTCAGCTCGCGAGGATATTTGTATGAAGCGGTCACAAAAACCCGGATCATGTGGATGAAGACCACCAGCACCATGAGCGTGGCGCCCCAGTGGTGGATGCCACGGATCAGCCAGCCAAAGGCAACATCATTCATGATGTACTGGATGCTGTCATAGGCATGGTCGGGTGAAGGTGTGTAGTAAACGCTCAGGAAGATGCCGGTCGCCCCCTGGAGCAGAAAGAGGAACAGGCTGGCGCTTCCCAGCGTATTCCACCAGTTGCCCTTTGGTTCGGGACGATCGAGGGTGGCTTTATACAGCTCATTCAGACCGAGACGTTCGTCCAGCCAGGTATAAATCTTTTTCCACATAATCATCAACCTTCCAGGAAGTGAATCAGCACTGTACCATCTTTGATCTCGACCTTGTCACCCGAATAACGGTCCAGCGGGCGAGGCGGCGGGCCTCCCAGCACATTCCCGTCGATCCCGAACTGGGCATCATGGCAGGGGCAGATGTATTCCTGTTTGTCTGGATTCCAATTGACGTGACACCCCAGGTGAGTGCATTTATTGGAGAACACCACGGCATCCGTATCCGACTTCCGCACCACGAACACCCCGTAGCTGTTGACGGTTTTTTCCCAGCCATTGATCTTGCTTCGTGTAAAAGTGACCAAGGTTGGTTTTCCCAGCTCGTAGGCTGCAAGTTTGCCCAGTGGGATCCAGGCATCGGTTGTGCTCGCCTTGAGCGCCGGTGCGATCAGATAGGCAATGGCCGGCAGGCCAACCACCGCGCCAATGACCGTGCCTACGGCCGCGGTGGTGAGCGTGATGAACTCCCGCCGGCTGATATGATGAGAACCTGCCATGCGAACCTCCTGATCAGGGATGAATTTTACAATAAAAGATTCAAATCCGTGTAACATGATTATAAAGACGATTCGGCCTTCCCCAAGAGGATGTCTGGAACGAATATTCGTCTTTATAAAGTGTATCTTGATGAAAGTATATCTTGTTTGCAGCCGGGAAGTCTAGGCTGAAAGTCATGGAGATTTAAGACTTTTAGCCATACGACAGCCGAAACCGCTTGTAGGATATATCACAATCTGCTATATTGATGCAACGTTGGGTTTTTACCGGGGCTGCCGATGATATTTACTCATACAGCAACTCATCGTTCAGCCCTTCCGACCTCAAAGTAGTTGTTCAAAAAGGAGTGTGAAATATGCCTGGCAGGACGATATATTTGCTGATCTGCATGGCTGTCGTCTTCACCATGAAGGGATGCGGTCCGAATCCGGTTGCACAGATGTCGTCCGAGGATTTACAGACCTGCGACGATGCGGCCAGCCAATGGATAGAAGCTCCCGTGCCTTTATCCGATGCGAAGCCTTACCTGGTAATACCAGCCAAGGCTGAGATCACCTCGCCTGTCTATGCCAGCATTTTACCCTTCGAACCGGTGGTCATTCAATTTAAACAATCGCCCGGCGATCCTGGGGTTTCATACCGTCTTCTCACGGTTATTGTGAGGACGATTAACGCTACCTACATGAAGTGGGTGGGTAATCCAATTACAGTTGTACCCCTGCTCCCCACCAATATTGAGGTCACATGGACGCCGCCGACCCCCGGGAAATATTTAATAATGGTCTTCTTCTCAAATGTTGAAACGATACCCGCGCTGGGAGATAATGTAGAGCTCATGGCAGAAGAACTGCAACATATGCATGATGGTGATCACTTCGAAGACTACAAAATACATAATGGGCCTTCCTCTTTGGCCTATGCCTGTGTCCAGATCGATCCTCTAAAAGCGGTGGGAGCGAAGACTCTTCAGCCGGTGACCATGATGCCTTTGGGTAACATCACCCTGCCGCCAACCATAACACGGACGGTCACGTCCTGGCCAACCATTACCAGAACGCCCACACTCATTCCATCCGAGACTGCGACTGCAACCTTCACGCGCGTACCGCCTACGCGGAAACCACCTACGCCTGTACCGCCCACTCCCATACCGCCGACCGAGGTGGTGGTAAATTGCTCCGCGTTTGGGGATAAGGCATCCTGTGAGACCAACCGATGTGCTTGGGAACAATATGCAACTGGTGGCGGAATTTGCCATTAACAGGTATTAACAGAAAAGAATACATCCTTCGGGGCGGCACCAACGCCGCCCTTTTTGATTTTCCCCCGTGACAAACCACCAAAATGATCCCTGCAAGTAAATGGAGTAATAGAACGAATAAACCATGAGCATTGTCACTTCTATCTTGATAAACGAGAATGGGATAATAGATGGTGTCCTAAACTATGGATTTTAAGGAGGTTCAGATGGGCCTATCAAGAAATGTCGGCCTGATCGAAGGTCTGCGCTACCAGGGGAAAGGACCAATGCTGACCTATGTCCTGCACCGGATCAGCGGCCTGGCAATGGTCATCTTCGTTGCGCTGCATATTCTGGCATCCTTCATCTCCAACCAGGCCTGGGGATCAAGCACCGGGATATTCATCAACAGCATCTATGAGCACTGGGCCTTCCAGATCTTCATCTTCTTCTGCGCGCTCTTCCATGTGATCAACGGTCTGCGGATCGTTATTCTGGATCTCTGGCCGAAACTCATCGAATACCAGCGCGAGGCCATCTGGCTGGAATGGTTGGTCTTCCTGCCTATCTATTCCCTGGCAGTCTACATCATCCTTCGCGGTGCGCTGGGAGGCTAGGAGCAGACTATGAGATCACGGACCGTTTCCCTTACCAAGCGCGGGTTCGATTTCGAGACTTTCATGTGGCTTTTCACCAGGCTTTCCGCCCTAGCAATGTACCTGTGCGCTTTCATCGGTCTGATCGGGGCCCTCATCATGGGTGCTCGCACACAGATGAACCTGGCGGACCTGATCCGATGGAGTTTCATGCCCGATTCAAACCACGCACTATTGAACACCGGTAACCAGATCGCCCAGCCGGAGGCCTGGATGACCTTGTTCTGGAAGGTGATGGGGGTCATTTTTATCACCTTCGCGACATCCCATGGCCTGCACGGTCTGCTCAACGTGCTGGAGGATTACAATTCCATCCCCTGGCTGCGCCGGACACTGCGCATCCTGGGCCTGGTGCTCACCGTGGCCATGATCGCCATCGGCATTTACGTCCTCTGGACCTCATAGGAGCGGTAGCATGAAAACCCATCAATTTGAAGTGCTCGTCATTGGCGCAGGCGGTGCGGGACTGATGGCCGGCCTCTACGCCTCCAAGACGGTCAAAACCGCCATCATCACTAAACTCTACCCCACCCGTTCGCACACCGGCACCGCCCAGGGCGGGATCGGTGCGGCCCTGGCCAATGAAGAGGAAGACCATCCCGAATGGCACACCTTTGACTCGGTCAAAGGCTCCGACTACCTGGGCGACCAGGATGCCATCGAATTCATGTGTTTCGAGGCGATCCCCGCTATTTATGAACTGGAGCATATGGGTCTGCCCTTCGACCGGACCAGGGATGGCAAGATCTCCCAGCGCCCGTTCGGAGGCCATACCAACAATATCACCGGCAAACCGGTCCGGCGTGCCTGCCATGCTGCCGATCGCACGGGACACATGATCCTGCAAACCCTCTACCAGCAGTGTCTTAAGAATAATGTCACCTTTTTCGACGAGTACCAGGTGGTCGACCTGATCATGGTGGATGGCAAAGCTACCGGCGTGGTTTCAGTGGAACTTGCCAGCGGCGAAATGCATGTCTTCCATGCCAAATCGGTCATCTTTGCCACCGGCGGGCACGGGCGCATCTGGGAGATCACCTCCAATGCGTATGCCTTCACCGGCGATGGTCCGGCGATCACCATGCGCCGCGGCCTGCCTCTTGAAGATATGGAGTTCTTCCAGTTCCATCCCACCGGCATTTACAAGCTTGGCATCCTGATCACCGAAGGCGTGCGCGGGGAGGGCGGTATCCTGATCAATGGCAAGGGCGAGCGTTTCATGGAAAAGTACGCCCCCAAGGTGAAGGACCTGGCCTCGCGGGATGTGATCAGCCGTGCCATATACCTGGAGATACGCGAGGGGCGCGGGGTCAATGGCCAGAACTACGTCTACCTGGATGTACGGCCCGAGTCGGTCAACAGGTACGCAGCCCTGGACGGGCGCACGAATCTCGATGGCACGCCGGTTAACCTCACCGGTGAGCAGATCCTCGCCAAATTGCCTGATATCGTGGATTTCTGCCGCGTCTACCTCGGCGTGGACCCGGTCACACAGATGATGCCCATCCAGCCCACGGCACACTACGCCATGGGTGGCATTCCCACCAATAAATACGGGGAGGCCATCGCGGATGAGAAGAACACCATTGTCCCCGGACTTTATGCGGCTGGGGAGTGCGCCTGTGTCTCGGTCCATGGCGCAAACCGGCTTGGCACCAATTCCCTGCTCGACCTGGTCGTCTTCGGTAAACATGCCGGCCTGCGCGCAGCCGAGTTTGCCACGGGCAGTGATTACCAACCCCTGCCCGACGACCCGGCTGGCTTTGCCCAGGCGCAGTTCGATCGCATCCGGCATGCCGACGGCAAGGAAAACGCCTTCGACATTGGCCGGGCAATGAAGAAGGTCATGTTCGACGATATGGGCATCTTCCGCTCTGGAAAAGGCATGCAGAATGCGCTGAATGTGGTCAGGGAACTCAAGGAACGCTACCAGCATGTCAGCATCACCGACAAGGGCACCATCTTCAACATGGAATTGATGAACGTCTGGGAACTGGGCAACCTGCTTGACCTGGCCGAAGTCACCACGGTATCCGCCCTCGCCCGGACCGAAAGCCGGGGTGGTCATTCCCGTGAGGACTACCCTGACCGTGACGATAAGAACTGGCTCAAACACAGCCTGGCCTGGGTACGCGACAATGGCATGGTCGACCTGAAATACAAGCCCGTCGTCATCACCAAGTTCGAGCCCAAAGTCCGGACGTATTAGGAGGTCAGCATGGATGTCAGGATCAAGATCTTCCGTTTCAATCCCGAAAAGGACAAGAAGCCATCCTTCAAGACCTACAAGCTGGAGGCGATGGAGACCGACCGTGTGCTGGACCTGCTTGAAAAAGTGAAAGGCTACCAGGATGGGACGCTTTCCTTCCGTCGCTCCTGTGCACATGGGATCTGCGGATCGGATGCCATGCGGATCAACGGGTTTAACCGCCTGGCCTGCAAGACCCTGGTACGCGATACCGGCGACAAAATCACCGTCGAACCCATCCTTGGCCTGCGGGTCATCAAGGACCTGATCGTGGACATGGAGCCGTTCTTCGAACATTACCGGTCGATCAAGCCCTGGTTGATCAACGACGATCCCGAGCCGGAAAAGGAACGCTTCCAGAGCCCCGAACAGCGCGCCCTTTTCGACGACACCACCAAGTGCATCCTGTGCGCCTGCTGCACCACCTCCTGCCCGTCCTTCTGGGGGAGTGAAAAGTATGTGGGCCCGGCGGCCATCGTTGCCGCCCATCGGTTTATCTTTGACAGCCGGGACAAATCGGCCGCGGAGCGTCTTCGAATACTGAACGATCTGTGGGGAATACACCGCTGTCACACCGTCTTCAACTGCACCATGGCCTGCCCGCGTGAGATCCAGGTCACCAAAGCCATCGGTGAGGTCAAGATGGCACTGCAAACAGGCAGGTTGGACTGACCTCAATACCAGCAACCCGGCCGCGGAAGCCGGGTCTTTTTTTATCCTTTCAGCAAGACAGCCGGCAAATATCGATCACCCCTTGCCTTTCAGCAGGGATTATTCATATAATGTCTTTGTCCTCCTCAATCCTTAGTTTTTTTCACAAAGGCAAGGTTAGCCATGGCGTTCAATCCTAATATCCTTTCGCAAAGGGACCCGCGCTGGAAGGGTGAAAAACTTGGTTTTGATGACACCGTCACCATAGGCACAGACGGCTGCACCCTCACCTGCCTGACCATGCTGGTCAACGGGTATGGCTTCAATGAAACACCGGATACGCTTAATCGTAAGTTGCTGGATCTGGGCCCTGGAAACGGGTTCACGGACGGCCTGATCGCCTGGGAAGGACTGACGAAAGCCTTTCCCAAGATCGTCTATAAAAATAACATCGTCTGCCGCGAGAAACCGGCTCCACTGGACTCCATTAATAGATCGCTCGATACCGGTCGACCCCTGGTTGTCGAAGTGGACCGGTCACCCAGCCCCGGCCTGGAAAGCCACTGGGTCATTCTCATCGCCCGCCAGGGTGATGATTATCTCATCCTGGATCCCTGGCCGTTCCCCACCGATTCCGGTCCCGTCAGCCTGGCCGGAAGGTATGGGTTTGGAAACCCGCTCGACCAGGTGATCACTGCAGTGGTCTTGTATCAGGACAGCAGCCCGTCACCCGCCCCAACCGCTCCACTCCCCAACAGCGGGTTGATGGTATGCGTACAGGAGACCCTGATCGCCGGTCTGCGCCTGCGATCCGCACCCGAAACCACATCTTCCAGTACCATCGCCATCGAACCAGCCGGTGCCCTGCTGCGCTGCCTTGAGCCGGACGCGATCGTATTGACCAAAATAGGCAGCACCAACCAATGGCTGCAAGTCAATGATCCCGATGGGGCCAGCGGCTTCGTTGCAGCCTGGTATGTGAACAGGGTGGGAGCTCCCCCCTCTGTGCCGGCACCCCAGCCAGAACCCGTGCCGGCACTCCAGCCAGAACCTGGGCCGGTTGTCCAACCCGCAACCTCGCCCCTGCCACAGCCATCAGACCCGCTGGAACTGACCGTGTTCGTCTCCCAGAGCGTGGGAATCAGTGGCCTGCGGATGCGCAAACAGCCCTATCCCATCTCCGCAAGCGTGACCGTTGTACCAGCCGGGGCGGAACTGACGGTCCTTGAACCCGGTGCCCAGGCGCTCCCCAAGGTAGGGCAGCAGAACCAGTGGCTCAATGTACGGTATAAGAACAGCAACAATGGATTCGTGGCCGCCTGGTATACAGAATTGGAACCCGGCAGTTCAGCCATGCCTTCAGCAGACAGCCGGACAGCGGTCCCGTCCGCAGGCGAAGTTCTGACGGTCACCGTTTCCAGCCAGGCGATAGCAGGCCTGCGCCTGCGCGACCAGCCCGACCCCACCGCCAGCACGCTCAAAATCCTTCCCCGGGGAACCACCCTGACAGTCCTGGAAGCCCCGGCCAGCGCCCTGTCCAGGATCGGCCTGGAGGACCAGTGGCTTCAAGTAAAAGAGCCGGGTGGCCTGAGTGGCTACGTCGCCGCCAGGTACATAGAAAAAGTGAATGATTAAGCCGCGCCGCGATGGTTGTCAGGTTTAAGCAACCGGTGTATCCTTGTTCGCATGTCCTGATATCCGTGGAGGCCACTCTTGTCCAAGGTCAAAAAAATTCTCAGGCACTGGCTGCCCCTGGCGGTCGTGATCGTCCTGCTCTGCGGGCTGGTTTACCTCACGGTTCAGCAATCCCTGCGGATGGGGGCGAACGATCCCCAGATCCAGATGGCCGAAGACGCCGCGGCTTCCATGGCAGCAGGCGGAGCACCGGTTTCCAACCTCCCGGCCACCCAGCTGGATATTTCCACCAGCCTGGCGCCATTCCTGGTGATCTACAGCGATAAGGGTGAGCCATTGGCTTCAACCGGGCTGTTGAATGGAGCCGCCCCGTTCCTGCCTGCCGGTATTTTTGCCTATACCCGCCAGAATGGGGAAGACCGGGTATCCTGGCAACCCGAGGCGGGGGTCAGGGTGGCTGCAGTGGTGGTTGCCTATGGCGGGTCACACCCGGGTTTCGTCCTGGCGGGACGTTCCCTGCGTGAGGTCGAGATCCGCGAAGGACAGATTGAACAAATAACCGGGATCGCAATGCTGGTCACACTGGCCGGTTCGCTGTTCGTTGTGGTGTTATGCGAATCCATCCTTGCTGAAAAGAAGCGGGCCATCTGATCGATCCATATCCAGAGATCTTGATCCATCGCTAGCCTGATCTCTTAAGGCATTCAGTAAAACCCGTCGGGCGCGCAGGGTGACCCACGGGCTGGGCTGCCCTTTGGGACCGAAGTCCGCCCAGGTCTTGCCGGCGTATTCATACTCCAGAGCCCAGCGTCCCTGTCCGTCCTGTTTTTGGCGGACCAAGTTCAGGGCATTTGCCAGGCGCGGGTCGCCTGCGTATCCCAACCCCACCAGAGCTTCCACCAGTTGCAGAATATCAGTGATATAGAAGACCGGGAAACCGAACTTCCACCAGTTGCGGCTGGGCTTATCCCCTTTGTGCGTGGGGTACTCCGCCCGGGCTGGATCTGTGCCAAGAAGGAAATCAACCCCCTGCCGGACGGCACGCTCCATCAGGGGTGTGCGGCGCTGAGACGGCCACCTGCTGAAGGCCAGCATGACCTTCACCGCACCCCAGGCGCAGGGCTGCCTGCCATTCACCCCGCAGGCGAAGTTCGGCCCGCATTTATAGGCGTAATAACGCAAGGGGGCATCCGGCTCGGTGTTGGGGGCAAGACCCTCGCCGGTTACGGTGCGCGCCATCCATTCATAGGCCATTGCTAGGCGAGGGTCATTGAATCCCAGGCTCATGAGCGCAGCGCACAGGTTGCCCTGCAGGCAGTCGATGGTGCCGGAGGGGGCACCATTCACGGAGAACTGCCCGACCG
>Ga0209048_10003421_pt1 | contig 15408 bp, 12 predicted proteins | sample FrelakmetCRP12CR_FD_187146 | JGI IMG/M metagenome (GOLD analysis project Ga0209048, IMG submission 187146) | Freshwater lake sediment microbial communities from the University of Notre Dame, USA, for methane emissions studies - CRP12 CR (SPAdes)... | ecosystem: Environmental > Aquatic >... | reverse complement strand
CGCACCACCTCGTCGAGGCCGGCGATGAGATCGTCTGCCCGAACCGGGTCTACGGCGGCACCTACGAGCTCTTCCACACGTCGATGCCGCGCATGGGCGTCAAGACGAATTGGGTCGCTGATCCGCACAAGATCGAGAACTGGGAGCGCGCGATAACGGCGAAGACAAAGCTCATCCACGTCGAGTCGCCGAGCAACCCGAACCTCTTCGTCGCCGATATTCCGGCGATCGCGAAAATAGCGAAGAAGCACGGCATTCCGCTCATGGTGGACAACACGATCTGCACGCCGGCCCTCCAGCGGCCGATCGAGCTCGGGGCCGACATGGTTATTCATTCCGCGACGAAATACATCAGCGGCAACGGCACGAGCCTCTCGGGGATTCTCGTGGGGAAGAAGGAGTTCGTTGACCACGTGCGGCACGTCGGGTTCCGCAACATGGGGCCCACGATTTCGCCGTTCAACGCGTGGCTGTGTCTTCTGGGCCTCGAGAGCCTCTCGCTCCGCATGAAGAAGCACTCGGACAACGCGATGGAAATCGCGAAGTTCCTCGAGAAGCACCCGAAGGTCGAGTCGGTGAGCTACCCCGGCCTTCCGAGCCATCCGCAGCACGAGGTCGCGAAGCGGCAAATGAGCGCGTACTCCTCGATGCTCAGCTTCAACGTGAAGGGCGGGATCGAGGCGGCGCGGCGCGTGATCGATCACTTGTCGATCGCCGTGCACACGACGCACCTCGGCTCGTCGCAGACGGTGGCGATTCAGCCCGCGGCGACGACGCACTGGCAGCTCGGCCCCGAGGCGCGCGCGGCGGCGGGTGTTCCAGACAATCTGATCCGCTACTCGGCGGGTATCGAGGATGCACAGGATCTCATCGAGGATCTCGATAACGCTTTGAAATCGGCCTAGCGGCATTGGGCTCGCGCGGCCGGCACACGGGATACGGCGCGCGGCGCAAAGGAGGGAGCGATGTACAAGCTCGCAATCGTCGGGTTCGGAGTGGTGGGGCAAGGGCTCGCGGAGATTCTCCTGAAGCACAAGGAGCGGCTCCGGAAGCAGCACGGCTTCGAGTATTCGGTCGTCGCGGTGAGCGATTTCGTGAAAGGCTCGGCGTACGATCCGAAGGGGCTCGACCTCGCGAAGGTCCTCGAGCTCGCCAAGTCGAACGGGATCTCCAAATATCCGGGCGCGCAGACCGGCTGGGACGCGATCGGCACGATCAAGAAGTCGAACGCCGACATCGTGATCGAGGCCACCTACACGGACATCAAGACGGCGGAGCCCGCCTACTCGCATTTCAAGGCGGCGCTCGAGTCGGGGAAGCACCTCGTCACGACGAACAAGGGGCCCACGGCGCTCTTCTTCCGCGAGCTCGCCGCTCTCGCCAAGGCGAAGAAGCTCGAGTTCCGCTACGAAGGCACCGTCATGAGCGGGACGCCGGCGCTCAATCTCGCCGAGCTCTGTCTCGCCGGGAACGAGATCAGGGAGGTCCGCGGTATCGTGAACGGCACGACGAACTTCATTCTCACGAACATGGAGAAAGGCAAGAGCTACGCCGACGCGCTCAAGGAGGCGCAGGATCTCGGTTTCGCGGAGGCCGTGCCCGACGCCGACGTTGAGGGCTTCGACGCGATGGCCAAGGTCATCATTCTCGCGAAGGCGGTCATGGGCGCCGATATCAAGGTCTCGGACGTCGATCGAACCGGCATCACGAAGATCACGGTCCAGGACGTCGAGGCGGCGAAGGCTGAGGGCAAGCGCTGGAAGCTCATCGGGCGCGTCGCTCGCGAGGGGGGCACGGTCCGGGCCTCGGTGAGACCCGAGAAACTCGACGTCGCCGATCCGCTCGCGGGGGTCGGGGGCGCCATGAACGCGCTTACCTTCACGACCGATCTCGTCCGGAACGTGACGATCATCGGGCCGGGCGCGGGCAAGATCGAAACGGGATATTCGATCCTCGTCGATTTGCTCGCGATTCACCGGACCGCGCCCGCCGCGAAACCGGCCGCGCCGAAGAAAGCGGCTCCGAAAAAGGCGGCTCCGAAGAAAGCGAGAAGGTAATCTATGAAGATGCTCATCGCCGGAAAATGGATCGACAAGAAAGAGAAGATCGAGGTCAGGGATCCGTACGACGACTCGCTGGTCGACACGGTTCCGAGCGGAGACGCCACGGACATCAGGGCGGCGATCGCCGCAGCCGAGAAGGGTTACCAGATCAACAGGAACCTTCCCGTTCACGAGCGAATTCGCATTCTCAACAAGGCCGCCGACATCATCGCGGCGAACGGTGAAGACTTTGCGCGAACGATCGCGCGGGAAGGATCGAAGACGATTCGCGAGGCGCGCAAGGAAGCCTCGCGCTGCGTCGACACCATCCGGATCTCGGCCGAGGAAGCCCGGCGCATATCCGGCGAGACGATTCCCTTCGATTCGAGGCCCGGCTCCGAGAACCGTGTCGGCTACTACTTCCGCTTACCGATCGGGATCATCGCGGCGATCACGCCGTTCAACGATCCGCTCAATCTCGTGGCCCACAAGGTCGGCCCGGCGATCGCGGGCGGGAACGCCGTCGTGGTGAAACCGGCGACCGTGACGCCGCTGTCGGCCCTCAAGCTCGCCAAGGCGCTCATGGACGCGGGGCTTCCGGCGAACATTCTCAACGTCGTGACCGGCTACGCGGCGCGCACCGGCGACGCGCTCGTCACCGATCCCCGCGTGCGGATGGTCAGCTTCACGGGCGGCGCCCCGGCGGGCGAAGAGATCATGAAAAAGGTGGGGCTCAAGAAGGTCGGCATGGAGCTCGGCTCGAACACGCCCGTCATCGTCTGCGAGGACTGCGACCTCAAGCGCGCCGTCGAGGACTCCGTGTCGGGAGCCTTCTGGGCCGCCGGGCAGAACTGCATCGGCGTCCAGCGCATCTACATCGAGAAAGGCATCTACAAGCGCTTCGAGACGCTCTTCGTCGCGCGGACGCGCGCGTACAAGGTCGGCCCCAAGCTCGAGGAAGATTGCGACATGGGCCCCATGATCAACGAGGGCGAGGCGAAGCGCATCGAGAGTTGGGTCAAGGAAGCGGTCAAGGCGGGCGCCAAGGTGCTCATCGGCGGCAAGCGCCGCGGCGCGATCTACGAGCCGACCGTTCTCGCGAACGTCCCGGCCGGATGCAAAGTCGACGTCGACGAGGTCTTCGCCCCGACCGTGAACCTCTACCCCGTGAAGGATCTCGACGAGGCGATCGCGAAGGCGAACTCGGTGAACTTCGGCCTCCACGCCGGAATATTCACCAAAGATATCAACAAGGCGTTCAAGGCGATTCGCGAGCTCGAGGTCGGCGGCATCATCGTGAACGACTCGTCCGACTACCGCATCGATATGATGCCGTTCGGCGGCGTGAAGCGCTCTGGTCTCGGCCGCGAGGGGATCAAGTTCGCTCTTCTGGAGATGACCGAGCCGCGCGTCGTGTGCTTTAATCTGTAACGCGCCACGCCCGGCCTAAAGCTTGATCAGCTCGACGCGACGGTTGTTGGCCTTTCCCTCGGCCGTGTCATTCTTGTCTATCGGCTTGGTTTCTCCCCAGCCCTTGGACTCCAGCCGGGCGCCGTCTATCTTGAAGGTCGTCATCAGGTACGATTTCACCGACTTCGCGCGATTGCCCGAGAGCGTGAGATTGTAGTCGGCGGCGCCGTCCGTGTCCGTGTGCCCTTCGATCGACAGGCGCAGGGCGGGATTTCCGGTGAGAAGCTGTCCGATATCGGCGAGCGTCCTGCAGGATTCTGCCCTTATCTTGTCCGAACCGGAGTCGAAGAGAATGCCGTGCGTCACGATGCGGCCCGTCTCGTCGAGCTGCTCTTTCAGGGTCTTCCCCCCCTCGGCGAATCGGAAGTTGCGTATGAGCATCGGATTCCCCGGCTCGTCGGTCCACGGATCCATCAGAACGCCGAGACCGACCGGGGCAAAGCCCTCGGTGGCCGGCACGTTGGCGACGCGCTCGTTGTCGATGTAGCATTTCAACGTGGTCGTAGTCGCCATGACGCGCATCGTGTGCTTTCCGGCGGAGAGATCGGCGGGAAGCGCCTTGTCGGCAAGGTCCTTTTCCAGGATTCTCAGCCTGGTGGCGTGATTGTCCTTCATCCAAAGCTCGCCGATGATCTCGTCGTTCGCGCCAACCCATTGAATCGTGAACCAGTGCCCCTTGAAGTCCGGTCCCTTGCAGTAGAACTCCATCTCCACCGTGTATTTGGGAGGGAGCGGCCCCGTCGCGATCTTCGGGCGGATGGAACCCTTGTCGGTGCACATGATGTAGTTCTCGGCGCCCTGCTTCGCCACCTCGAAGACGCCGTTATCCAGCTTCCAGCGCGAGGGGAACTCGCCGATCTCCTCGTTCGCCAGATCGTCGTAGAAAATCACCTTGTCGCCGGGCACGAAGTCGTACTTCGTGAAGAGCGTCATGTCTTCCGCCGCGGCCGTCCCGCTCGTGGCGGCGCCGGCGGGCTGTGCCGTCTTGTCCTTTGACTGAGCCGTTTTCTCGGCGGCCTTGGTCGTGTCGGCCGGAGCCTTGTTCAGCGCTTTGTCGACCTTTTCATTGGCCTTCTGCTGGGCTTTTTCTTTGAGCTTGTTCTTGAGATCGCCGAACTGCGCCTTGGCGGGGCTCGATACAAACATTAACCCGACGCAAAGCGCGACAACGACGAGGAAACTCGCGAGATTGCGCATTGTGCCCTCCGTTCGCTAAAGACCCAGAACGTCCGCCATCGTGTAGATGCCGGGCTCTTTCCCATAGATGAAATGTATCGCTCGCAGGGCGCCCCGGGCGAGTGTGCGGCGCGAGTGCGCCCGGTGCGTGAGCTCGAAGCGCTCCCCCTCGCCGGCGAAGATCACCGTGTGCTCCCCGACGACGTCGCCGCCGCGAAGCGAATGCATGCCGATCTCTTCGCTCTTCCGGGCGCCGACGAGCCCCTCGCGCCCGTGCACGAGGCGGGCCGATGGCCGCACCCTGGCGATGGCCTCGGCGAGCCGCGCCGCGGTGCCGCTCGGGCTGTCCTTCTTCTTGTTGTGATGGATCTCGACGATCTCGGCGTCGAAATCGGGGAGCGCGCGCGCGACCTCCTCGACGATTTTGAACATGAGGTTCACGCCGGCCGACATGTTGGGGCTGATGATGATCGGGATCCACGCGGCCGCCTTCATCGCGACGGAGAGCTCCTCGCTCGTGAAGCCCGTCGTGCCGATGACGGCCGCCTTGCCGGCCGCGGCGCTCTCGTGAATATGCTCGAGGGCAGCCTTCGGATTCGTGAAATCCACGACGACGTCGCAGGAGGAGATCGAGTCGAGGATCCTCGATTTCACCTCGACGCCCGAAACCTTCGTCCCGAGCCCCGCGTTTCCCGCGGCCTCGACCGCCCCGACGAGCTCGAGCTCCTTGTCGGTGCCGATCTCCTCGATGACCGTGCGCCCCATCTTTCCGAGGGCGCCGCACACGATTACTTTTATCATACCCTTGCGCCTACTTTACGACCTTGAGACCGTAATCCGTGAGCGCCTTGCGCAGCTTCTCGCGATTCTCCGGGAGGAGCCCGACGAGCGGGAGCCGCACGTCGCCGACGTCCATGCCGAGCATGTTCATCGCTTCCTTGACCGGCGTCGGATTGGTCTCGATGAACATCGCCTTGCAGAGCGGGAAGAGCTTGTAGTGCCACTCCCGCGCCTTCGCGAGGTCCCCCTTCTCGAAGGCCGCGATCATCGCGAGCATGTCCTTCGGGACGATATTTCCGACGACGCTCACGATTCCCTTGCCGCCGATGGCGAGAATCGGGAGCGTGATGCCGTCGTCGCCGGACAGCAGCACGATCTTGCCGCCGCACAAGAGAACGATCTCGCACATCTGCTCGAGGGAGCCGCTCGCCTCCTTGATCGCGGCGATCCGCTCGTGCGCCGAAAGGCGCTGAACGGTCTTCGGGAGCATGTTGAGCCCGGTGCGGCCCGGCACGTTGTAGAGCATGAGGGGGAGGCCGCCTTCGTCCGCGATCTTCATGAAGTGCGCGTAGAGACCTTCCTGCGTGGGTTTATTGTAGTACGGGGTGACGACCATCGCGGCGTCCGCGCCGAGCTCGCACGCCTTCTTGACGTTCTCGATCGACTTCTGGGTCGAGTTGGTCCCGCAGCCCGGGCAGATCTTGATCTTGCCGTTGGCCTCCTTGACCGTGATGTCGATGATCTTGAAGTGCTCTTCCCACGTGTAGGTCGGGTTCTCGCTCGTCGTCGCGCACGGGACGAGCCCGTCCGTCCCGGCCTTGATATGGAACTGCACGAGCTCGCGGAGCTTCGCCTCGTTGAGACCGCCGTCCTTTTTGAACGGCGTGACGAGCGCGACGTATAGACCCTTGAACATGACTCCCCGGCCTCCTTCTCGCAACCCTGTGCGGATTATTGCGCGTGCGGTTTATTCGAGCGGCGGCGCGTCGTGCCCCGCCGCGGAATTTCCTGAAGAGACATTATGCGCCGGGAAACGAGGTGTCAAGGGGATTAGCCGAGCTCTCGCCGCCAGGGGAAGAGCGAGAATATGCCCCCCGTGTGAATGAAGAGCACGTTGTCCGATTTCTTCCAGCGCCCTTTCGCCGCTTCGCCGGCGAGGCCGAGCATGGCCTTCGAGGTGTACGCCGGGTCGAGGAACAGCCCGGTGCCCCGGGCGAACGCGCGGATGAGATCGAGCCCTTCGGCGGCCGGTACCGCGTACGCGGGACCGTCGTAGCCGCCGGCGATTTCGACCTCGCTCGCGGGAATCGGCCTGAACCACGAGGCGCCGCGATAGCGCCCGTGATATTTCTTCATGAAATCTTCCGAGATCGCCGCGATGCGCCCCGCGAAATATTCCGGCGTGTCGAGGACGTTTATCCCGAGAATGTTTCCCTTGAGAGCGAAGATTCTCTTTCCGTAGGCGAGGCCCGCATACGTCCCGCCGCTTCCGACGGCGGCGACGATCGAGTCGAATTCGACCCCGAGCGCCTTCTCGGTCTCCGCGATCTCCTGCGCCGCCCTGATGTACCCGAAGACGCCCGGCGGATAGGAAGCGCCCTCGGGAATCACGTATGCTTCCTGTTCCGAGGCGGCGAGCTCGAGGACGATATCGGCCATTATTTCATTCACGCGCGGCCATTCGTCCTGCGTGATGAACCGGATCTCGGCGCCGGCGAGCCGGTCGAGGAGCACGTTGCCGTCGCTCTCTTCCGGCGCGGCGCCGCGCAGGACGAGCACCGCCCTCATTCCGAGCCGCGCCGCCGCCACCGCCGTCGCGCGCGCGTGATTCGACTGGATCCCGCCGCACGTAATGACAATCCGGGCGTCGACCGCCGCTGCCTCCGCGAGGGCGAACTCGAGCTTGCGAACCTTGTTGCCCGAGAGCGCCGCCCCCGTGAGGTCATCCCGCTTGATATAGACGTTCGGCAGGTCGGGATATTCGGGCACCGGACGCATCCGTTCGACGGGCGTCGGGAGATTCGCAAGCTTGAGCGTCGGGGGATATTCAAAGTGCATAGAACGTGATGCTCCTTCGCTAAAACGGAAAGCCCACGCTGAGAGACCATCCGAGATTGTTCTGTCCGCTGTAGGTGAGGGAGAGTGCCGCGGGCCCCGCGCGCGTTTCGCTCCCGAGAGTCAAGGCACCTCCCGCGTGCAGCGCGTCGCGCTCGAAGAGATTCTTTCTCTCGTCTTCGGCGCTCCCCGCATTCACGCTCGCGATGAGGTACCAGTGGTTCACCGGTTCGATCTGCAGGTGGAGCCCGGCCATGAAGGCGTTCGGCCCCGAGAGCTCCTGGTGATGGTAGCCGTAGAATGAAGACGTGCGGTCCCCCTGGAACACGTTGTACGAGTTCATTCCCCCGAGAAAAAAGTTGTAATGGAGCGGCGCGGGTCCATGCGTCGTAACTCCGAAGAAGGCGTCGCCGCCAAAGGTCGCGTGACGGTGAACGGGTATCGCGAACTGCCACGTGACGGCGACCCTGTTGAAGGAGGCGGAGCCGCCCAGGGCCTCGCCCGCCGCCTCGCCGCGGATCCTGAGAAGGCCGCCTCGCCGCGGGAACCACGACCGGTCGAGCGTGTCGAACCAGAGATCCCCCGACGCGAACGCGATGCGTCCCGTCTCGACGCCCAATTCCGCCGGCGCGACGTCGGGGCTCGTCCGGTACCATTCCATATTGATTCCGCCCGCGGCGTAAAAGACGCTCGAGAGAAGCGTCTCGAGGAGGAATCCACCGCGCGTGCTCTGCGTGCGCCAGCGGCTCACCCGTTCGCCGAGGTCATATTCGTCGATGTGATCGTCGATGTAGTCGACGTCCGCCCTGATGCCGACGCTGCGCTCGATGCCGGTGTGGAGCGAGTATTCCCCGGTGAGTTTTTTTCTATCACCGAGGAGCAGGTCAAACTCGAACTGTGATGCGTGCCCGAAGATGTTTCTCGCCGACGCGTTGAGAAGGAGCGAAGGGCCCCAGTGCGTGTCGTAACGGAGCCCGGTGTTGAGGAGAATGCCGCTGTTCTCCCTGACGACGATGACGAGCTTCCTCCCGAGCGGCGTCTCTTCGAAACGGTAGCTGAGATCGGTGAAGAAACCGCTGCTGTAGAGCCGGTTGACGGCGCGTTCGAGCTCGTCGACCGTGACGAGCGCCGGGGGTCTCACGCCGAGCTCCGTGAGCACCGCGCGCGACGAGACGTCGCGCAAGCCCCGGACCTCAACCTCGACGATCTGAACGGCGTCGCAGGTGACGGAGCCGCTCCCGAGACGGGGGTTGACGGCGCATGCATGACCGTCGGCGCCTACGACGGTCGAGTCTGGGACGTTCCCGGCGATGGCCTTGATCGAATCGGCGAGGGTGCGAAGCTCGGCCATGTGCCCGCGCGCCGCCGCTTCTCCACGGGCTATGATCTCGCGGGCCTTGCCGTAGTCGAAAGTCCGGTACTCATCGAGGTCGGGTGCAATGAGGATGCTGCACAGAGCCATCTCTTTCCGGTGGCCGGGATCACGGGTCACGTCGATAGCCTGGTTCATTATCTCGGAAAGGGATCCCAGCTTGTCCGCGGGAAGGAGCTTCTCGCCGACGTCGACACCGATGACGATATCGGCGCCGAGATTCTTGGCGTCCTCCGCGGGGAGATTTCGAACGATCCCGCCGTCGACGAGGACCCTGTCCCCGAGCCGCACGGGAATGAAGATGGAAGGTACCGACATGCTCGCCCGCATGGCGTCGGGGAGGTACCCGTGGTCGAGAACGACCGCGGTGCCGTTCACGATGTCGGTCGCGACGCACGCGAAGGGCCGCGGGAATTTCTTGAAGTCGTTCACCTCGAGGACCGGCCACGCGAGACGCACGAACATGTTGTAGATTCTCTGTCCGCTGATGAGGCCCACGGGCAGCTTCACGCGGCCCTGCACGACCGGAAAGGAGAGAAGGTACCGGTCGTCCTTCTTCCTGTTCTTCATGGGGAGCTCCCCGCGTTCGAGGCGGTCGCTCAGGAGATCGCTCCAGTCGGCCGAGGTAACGATCCGCTCTATCTCGGCCGGCGTGTAGCCGATCGAATAGAGCGCGCCGACGATGCCCCCCATGCTCGTGCCCGCGACGACGTCGACGGGAAGGCCCGCCTCCTCGATGACCTTGAGGACGCCGATGTGGGCGAGCCCGCGGGCGCCGCCCCCGCTCAGGGCGAGCCCGACGCGCGGGCGCGAGAATGCGGGCCCGCCAAGAAGGACGAGGAGAATACAGGTGCACGCAAAACGCGTTTTCATACCACGCATTCTACACGGGTAATCCGGCGCCGTCCAGAATCTCCCAAAATCCACTTGACAAATTGTAATATTATGATATCGTAATATACAAATGGAGGGCAGGCGAGTGAAGAACGTGATTGCCGGAAACGAAAGGGAGCCCCTTGCGGGGACCGACATCGAGCGGTTCGCCGAGGTTCTCAAGGCGCTCGCGAGCCCGGCGCGTCTGAGGATCGTCAATATCCTCGCCGGGGGCGAGCACACGGTGACCGAGCTCTGCTCGATTTCGGGGCTCAAACAATCGCTCGTATCGCAGCAGCTCAAGATTCTGCGGCTCAGCAATATCGTGATGAGCCGGAAGGAGGTTCCGCATGTATATTATAGTCTCAAGGAACGGAACGTCATTCGCATGCTCAATTGTCTGAGCAAGTGTGAAGGCATAGATAACGTACTGAAATCAAGAAACGCAAAGGAGGCGTGATGGGAGCGAACATTCTGCAGGTCAAGGAAGCGGATTGGCAAAGAGAGGTGCTCGAGGCGCCGGTCCCCGTTGTCGTCGATTTCTGGGCGCCGTGGTGCGGGCCGTGCAAGTTCCTCGGCCCCATTTTCGAGGAACTCGCCGGGGAATACACCGGCACGGTGAAATTCGTGAAGCTCAATACCGATGAGGTCCAGAGCGTCGCGATCAGGTACGGCATCATGGGAATCCCGACGCTCAAGATATTCAAGGGAGGCGCGGAGCTCGACACGATGTCGGGGGCGGTGCCCAAGGACCACCTCAAGGAGTTCATCGACAAGGCGCTCGCGAAGTAGGACGCCCCGCGGAGGCGATTCGACGGTCGCGGAACTGCAAAGATTTCTGGAAGCGAAGCGGTAAATATCCTACACTGTGAGCCGGGCATGGGCCGACACGGCGTGCCCGGCGGTTTGTTGCCCGGTCCGGGTCCCGTCCATGCCGGCGGAGAGAACGAAAAGGGGGCAAGGATTGGCTGAGCTTCCATTTTTCACATCAGAGGAGGGGCGAGGGCATCTTCTCGCGCTCCTCTTTTTTCTTTCCGTCTCGGTCATAACGGTGTGGGGCACGTGGCAGGGGACGCTTCCCGCCTCGGACGAGGCGGTCATCGCCGAGACCGGGCGAGAGATCGTGACGACCGGCGCCGCGGTCACCATGCATTTCGACGGCGAACCGGTCCACGACACGCCGCCATTGGCACCCTGGCTCATCGCGATCTTCTGCCGCCTCTTCGGCACGAACGAGTTCGCGGCCCGATTTGCGTTCGTGGCCATGTCCGTTGTCACGCTCTTCATCCTGTATCGCGCGGGGAGGGTGGCGTCGCAGGGCTGGTGCCCTTCGGGGGAGGTCCGCGCGTCCATCCCGGAAACGGAGACCCAGTGCCGGACGCACTGGGGCACCCTCGCCACGGCGACGGGGCTTCTCTCGGCGGCGGTTCTCGGCTCGAGCCCGCTGTACGGTAAATTTGCCCCGCACATCACGCTCGGGCTTCCATTCGCCTTCTGCGCGGCGGTGGCGCTCCTCGGGTGGCTGTATCTTCCGTCCGGACGGATCGGGCTCATTCTGTGGGAGGCGGCCGTCGCCGGATGCGTTCTGAGCGCGGGAGCCGGCGCCTTTCTCATCATCGCCGGGGCGTTCCTCGCCTCGCTCGCCGACGGGAAGCGACGCGTGCTCTGGCGTTCGGGAGGATTTATTCTCGCGACGCTCGTCGGCGTCGTGGTCGGCGGCCTCTGGCTCCTTCCGGAAACGGCGAGGAGCGGACAGGGCTTTTTCGACAACGCGCTGTGGGCACCGCTCGCGCGGATCGTCCGTCCATCGGCGGCCTCCCCGTCGCTCGTGCTCGAAGCTTTCAAGAACGTATGGTTCAGAACGCTCCCCTGGTCCATTCCCGCGACGGTCGCGTTCGTCAAAGTTGTGTTCTTCAGGGGGCGGCGGCGGCGCGAGGGACTCGTGGACGACGTGGACGGCGCGCTCTTCATTTTCGCGGCCGTCGTCTTTCTTCCCCTGGCGCTCGGGGGCGCGACGCATCTCGACTCGTTCCTTCCCGTGCTTCCATTCGTGTCGATTATCTCCGCGCGCGAGATCGCCCGGTGGCTCCAGCGCCCCGGGGCGGATCTCGCCAAGCGCGTCTGGACTCTCAACCACGTCATGACCGCGCTCTTCTGCCTCTTCATGCTCCTCGTCGTCGCGACGCCGATCGTCATCCGGAGAATGGTCAACGATCCGATCAAGGACGTCGCGAAGATGGCGGCCCGGCTCACGCCGGAGACGGAGCGCATCGGAAACTTCGCCCAGCCCTACCGCGAGCAGTGCGCCCGAATGCTCTTCTACGGCGGCCGCTCGCTCGAGACGCCGCGCGGGAGCGTCGCGGAGGTCGCGGAGGCGCTCACGGAGAATCCCCGCATGATCTTTCTGTCTTCGGCGCGGGACGTCGCGTCGCTGCGCGCGGCCGAAGATTTTCCGTTCGAGATAAAGGTGCTCTATGGCGCGGGCGATCTCGTGCTCTTCGGAGCCCGGGAGCCCCGGCCGCCCCATGCTCCCTGAGAGACCGGGTGCTTCATTCGAAACCGAAGGAGTTCACGCATGAAACGACCGCTCATGATATTCGCTCTCGTCGCCGGGCTCGCGGCTCTTGCGGCCTGCGGAAAGCTGGACGTCAACAAGACGGGGCTCGTGAAAATCTCGGACCACGTGTACGCGATGATCGCGGCCGGGCCGACGGCGGTCGAGGGTCTCGGGGCGAACAGCGGCTTCGTCGTCGGCCGCGACGGCGTCCTCGTGATCGACACCCGGTACACGCCGACCCTGGCGAACGAGCTCCTCGAAGCGATCCGCTCCGTCACGAAAGCGCCGGTCAAGTACGTCGTCAACACGCACTACCATCCCGATCACTCGTGGGGCAACATGGTTTTCAAGGCGCAGGGCGCCGTGATCATGGCGCGCCCCGAAACGCGCGCGGCGCTCGAGAAGTACTCCCCCGCGTATCTCGATTTCTACCGGCTGCGGAGCAAGGACACCTACGAGATGCTCAAGGACATCAAGATCGTGCCGCCCGACACGACCGTCGCCGACAACGAGAAGATCGATCTCGGCGGCGTCACGGTCGTGATTCGCTGCCTCGGGCCCGCGCACACGGCCGGCGACTGCGTCGTCGTCATTCCCAAGGGAAAGGTCGCGTTCGTCGGCGGACTCGTGAGCAACGGCTACCATCCGAATTTGGGTGACCCGGGAGCCGATTTCGACAACTGGATCAAGACGCTCGACCGGCTCGCCGAAATGCGCATCAGCTACATCGTTCCCGGCCAGGGTAAGGTGTGCGGCAAGGAGATGCTCGAAAGCGAGAAGAATTACATCACACGGATCCGGAACAAGTGCGAGCAGGATATTCGGCAGATGATTCCCATGGAGCAGGCCGCGAAGACCATCGTTATCCCGGGCGCCGAGGGATACCTGCAGCCGAACCTTCTTCCCTTCAACGTGCAGTCGGTCTACCGGCGCGAGATTCCGCGCATCGTGCGGCCCGATTTCGCCCTCGATCTGCCTGCGGACTTCCAGATCATGGATGGCGGCGGCGACTCGAAGCTCGGCTTCATCCGGTGGGACGCGGCGGCGGAGACCGCCTCCCTCGAGATCGACACGCAGTGGAAGCCGACGTCGGGCCGCGAGGTGATCGTCCAGGACATCGCCGACGTCGTGAAACGCTACGTCGAGACGGGGATCCGCGAGATGGACACGGCCGGTTCGAAGCGCATCGACATCGGCGGCGAAAAGGCCGTCGCGCAGTACGGCACATGGAAATACAAGAAGGACGCGGGCCTGTCCGGCAGCGGCACATGGACGTGGGCTTTCGTGATCCGCGGCGGCAAGCTCTACGCGATCAGACTCAGCACGGAGGGCGGCGTCGACGCGCGGGAGGAGAGGCTCAACATGGACTCCCTCGAGAAGGTGGCGTCCACGTTCCGGCTCACGCCCCGTGCTTCTTGAGCTTCCCCGCGTTCGCCAGCGCGAGCTCCATGATCCTGTTGGCGGGAAAAACGCCGAGACCGCCTCTGTCGCATTCGGCCTCGCAGAAGCTCTCCGCGGCGTCCGTTCCGCAGACAGCCGAATGAATGAGGAAGGGCACCGGGTGCCACGAATGGCCTTTGAGCGCGCACGGCGTCGAATGGTCCCCGGTCACGACGATCACGTCGGGTTTGAGGTCGAGGATGAGGGGGAGCTGAGAGTCGACCTCCTCGATGACCTTAACCTTGCCTTCGAGATTCCCGTCCTCGCCGGACGAGTCGGTCTTCTTGATGTGAACGAAGAAGAAATCGTAGCCCTTCCCGTACGCGGAGCGGAGCGTCTCGAACTCCTCCCGCACCGAGAATCCCGTGTCGATGAGATCCATCCCGCAGAGCTTCGCGACGCCGCGGTAGAGCGGGTAGGCGGCGATCGCCGCCGGAGCGAGCATCGTGCGCTCCTGGAGGGTCTCGATGCGCGGCATGCGCGAGATGCCGCGCATGAGGACCGCGTTGGCCTTCGGCTCGCCGCGGAGGACGCCGTTACACTGCTCGACGAGCTTCGCGATGACGAGCGCCGTCCGCTTGGCCTCGGGCACGCGGGCCACGGGGGGGAGCGGCGCCTTGCCCGTGAGCTGCGGGTCGGTCTCCTCGACCTCGGGGGAGAGCCGTAAGCCGCGAAGGACGACGCCGAAGCGGTACTCGCGCACGGGCATGATGATGACCTTGACGCCGTCGATCTCCGTGATGGCGTCCTGGAGCTTCGCGCAGATGCGGATACATTCCTCGTGGGGAATGCGCCCCGCCCGCCGGTCGGTGAGGATGCCCCGCGTGTCCACCGTGGCGAAGTTGCCGCGGATCGCGATGTCGTCTTCCCCAAGCTCGTACCCCGTCCCGAGCACCTCGAGAACGCCGCGCCCGACGTCGTTCTCCGGCGCGAGGGGGTCGTACCCGAAAAGCGCGAAGTGCGCGGGCCCGCTCCCCGGCGTGACGCCCCAGGAGATCGGCTGGCTCCTCCCGCAGAGCCCCTCGCGCGCGAGCCTGTCGAGATTGGGCTTTCGCGCGGCGTCGAGCGCCGTTTTCGGGAAGCCGGCGGCGCGGATGTCGCCGAGCCCGTCCATGATGAGAAAGACTATTCTTCCGTCGTTACGCCGCAGGAGATGACGCAGCATGGCTCGCTCCTTTTCTCGTTCTATCGAAGCAAGATCATCGTGCGCGAGGACGTTTCCTTCCCCGCCTTGAGCCTGCAGAAATAGACCCCCGAGCTCGCCCGGTCCCCGTGTTCATCGAGCCCGCTCCACTCGACGGAATGGACCCCTTTGGCCGCGCGGCCGTCGACGAGGCGTCGTATGAGGCTGCCGCTCGCGTCGTAGACCGCAAGAGAGACGTCGCACGCCTCGGGGACGGAGAAACGGATCGTCGTCGAGGGGTTGAACGGGTTCGGCGCATTCTGGTAGAGCGTGAACGAAGGCGCCGGCATCCGGATGAGCCCCGTCTCGAAGAGCGTTTTTCGCCCGCTCTCGTCACGAGCGTCGACCCTGTAACGGTAGGCGCCGCCCGGCGCGCAGCCCGTATCGGTGAAGGAGAAGGAGAGACCCTCCCGCTTGAGCGCGCTGGCGGGGATCTCGTCGAATGCGCCCGCCGGTCCGC
>Ga0209048_10003420_pt1 | contig 15409 bp, 16 predicted proteins | sample FrelakmetCRP12CR_FD_187146 | JGI IMG/M metagenome (GOLD analysis project Ga0209048, IMG submission 187146) | Freshwater lake sediment microbial communities from the University of Notre Dame, USA, for methane emissions studies - CRP12 CR (SPAdes)... | ecosystem: Environmental > Aquatic >... | reverse complement strand
AGAGCTGGTCTAGTAAGCTGGCCAGCCTGATGGAAACGGCGTCGACACTCATCACTGTCGGAGCTACTTGGGGAAGATGCGTTGCTCGCTTCCCCGCCGTCTGGTGCGACTCTACGGCGCACGAAGGCCGGTGTGTACCCCCGAAATGCGTGCGCAAAAGCCCCGAGGACCGGCTGCCACTGACCGGCCCTCTGTCTGTGGAAATCCGAGCGGCTTCGAGCCGAAGCCGTCGTAATGCTCATCGCACCATGACCCTCGGCGCGCTTTGTTCAGCCCGGCAGCAGGCGGATCAAGCCGTACAAGCCCAGCGCAACGACGCCGATGACCACCGCAATTGCGATGATCCGAGAGCTTCGACTTCTTCGGCGCTGGGGGGTGGTGGTGGGCTCGCCACGGCTGTCGATGAACGACAGGTGAAAGCTCGAATCAGCCTCTGAACTTAAGGGAAGGAAGCTATCGCTCGGGCGCACTTTCTTCCGCGCTGACTTCGAGCCATTGACGCGGCTGCTCCCCCGACCCCCGTGGTCTTCTGTCATCTGCGGATTGTGGGAACCAGCTCCGAGACGCTTCAACCCCGCGATTGGGGGGCCAGAACGCGTGGTCGGGGTACGTCGCTTATCGGATTCGAGCAGGCCCTCGGTCGTGTAATGTCGCCCGAAAAGGGCCGTCTTGTCTACGCGACACGGATGATCAACACTGGCGGCGACGCAGTCACGCCGCTGGTTGCAGGCGGCGCTCGGCGACGGTTCGCAAGCGGCCCGTTGCCGACCTTCAGCTCATGAATTTGCTCGCCGGATAGGAGTCGGTCGCCAAGGCGATCGGCGGTGCGAGCGCTAGCCGATACCATCGCAGCGGCGTGAGCATCCATCACGATTCCTGCAGGAGACTAGCATGAGCAAACCGATCACGCCGGCCCGGTGCCTGGCCGCCTCGATCGCCACCGTGTTGGCGCTGGCTGGCTGCGGACGCCAGGCTACCCCGGCGGCCGGCGGCGACGCCACCACGGCGACGCAGCAGGTGAACGCGCAGTTCGCCAAGGACTTGAAGCTCGACGATCCGCAGGACTTCGAGGACGCCAAGCGAGGCCTCATCGCCCGGCCGAGCGGCAAGATCAGGGGCGCCGATGGCAGCGTTCTGGTGGACTTCGACGCCTTCAATTTCGTCGACGGCCCGGCGCCGCCCACCGTCAACCCGAGCCTGTGGCGCCACGCGATCCTCAACGCGCAGATTGGCCTGTTCAAGGTCACCGACGGCATCTGGCAGCTGCGCGGCTTCGACATCGCCAACATGACGTTGATCGCGGGCAAGACGGGCTGGATCGTCGTCGACCCGCTGACCTGCAAGGAGAGTGCATCCGCGGCGATCGCGTTCGCGCGCCAGCACCTGGGCGACAAGCCGGTGTCGGCGATCGTCTTCACGCACAGCCACGCTGATCACTTCGGCGGCGTGCTGGGCGTGGTGTCGGCCGAGGAGGCCAAGGCGCGCCAGATTCCGGTCATCGCGCCCGAGGGCTTCATGGAGGAGGCGACAAGCGAGAACGTGCTCGTCGGCGTTGCGATGGGCCGTCGCTCGGGCTACCAGTTCGGCAAGGACCTCGAGCGTTCGGCCAGGGGCTTGGTCGACACCGGTCTGGGCAAGGGCGTGGCCTACGGCACCTTCGGCATCTTGCCGCCGACGCAGCTGATCGCCAAGCCGACCGAGGAATTGATGGTCGACGGCGTGCGCATCATCTTCCACAACGTGCCCGGCGCCGAGGCGCCGGCCGAGCTGACCTTCTCGGTGCCCGAGCGCAAGGCCTACGGCGGCGCCGAGAACCTGGCGCAGACGATGCACAACCTGCTGCCGGTGCGCGGCGCCAAGGTGCGCGATTCGCTGCGCTGGTCGCAGTACATGGACCAGGCGCTCGAGCAGACGGCAGATGCCGAGGTCTACTTCGGCCAGCACAACTGGCCGATCTGGGGCAACGCACGCATCCGCGAGTTCATCACCAAGCAGCGCGACATGTACAAGTACACCCACGACCAGACGGTGCGTCTGGCCAACGCCGGGCTCACGCCGCGCGAGATCGCCGACAAGGTCAAGCTGCCGAAGTCGCTGGAGAACTATTTCGCCACGCGCGGCTACTACGGCGACCTGCGCCACAACGTCAAGGCGGTGTACCAGCTCTACCTGGGCGCCTACGACGGGAACCCGGCCAACCTGAATCCGCTGCCGCCGCAGGAGTCCGCCAAGCGCTACCTGGAGCTGATCGGCGGCGCCGACAAGGCCGTCGCTGCCGCGCAGACAGCGTTCGACAAGGGCGACTACCGCTGGGCGGCCGAACTGCTGAACCAGGCCGTGTTCGGAGACCCCGGCCACGCCGGCGCGAAGGAACTGCTGGCCAGGACCTACGAGCAGATGGCCTACATGTCCGAGGCGGCGACCTGGCGCAACAGCTACCTCACCGCCGCCGCCGAGTTGCGCCGGGGCCCGCCGAAGAAGGGCATCGACCGCTCGGGCTTTCTCGAGATGCTGGTGCAGACGCCGGTCGAGCGTTTTCTCGAAGCGATGGCCGCGGGCCTGGACGGCCCGGCTGCCGAGGGCAAGGACCTGAAGATCAACCTGGTACTGTCGGACACCCAGGAGTCGTTCGTGCTCTGGATCGAGAACGCGGTGCTGCACCACAAGAAGGCCGCCCCTGCCACCGATGCGAATGCCACGCTGACGCTGACCAAGGCTATCTTCGTCAAGATGATGGCCGGCACCGCCGGCGTGAAGGACACACTGCTGTCAGACGATCTCAAGGTCGATGGCAGCAAGATCGATCTGGTGCGGTTCTTCACGCTGATCGACAAGCCGACAGGCACCTTTGCGATCGTGACGAAATGAATCCGATGATCGGCCGAGCCTGCAGGTCGCTGGCGCTGGTCGTCCTCACGTCGAGGGCGGATTCTCGGGTGCGAACGCTTTTCCTTTCGCGAGGACGATCAGTGCACGACGCCGAAGTGGCCCTTGGGGAAATGCTCGTGCAGGCACAGCGAAGCGCCCACGCAGCCGTTCGCGGTCTGCGTCGACCACGCGGAGGCGAGTTGCCCGTAGCGAACGATCACGAGCACCCGTAACTGGCCGGGCATTGCCCGCGTTGGCAGTCAACGATCTGGACGCTCACCCTGGATGGCAGCTGTCCGGCGGTGAGATCAGCAGCGTGACCGTCGCTGGCCGACCCACCACTTCCGGTCAGCATGCCGAGAGCGTGGCTGAGCACGGTGCTGCGGATGGTGAGCGTGGTCAGGCCCCGAAAGATGCCGGCGGCCAGGCCCAGCGCGTCGCCGCGCCACTGGCCGGCCACCGGCGAGCTTTGCAGGAAGCCTTGGCTGAACGCCACGGCAACGCCCACGAAGGCCATCACCAGGCCGATCCATTGAACGCGGCGCAGTCTTTCGCCCTGCACCACGCGCGGCCACAGCAGCGCCACGACGAATGGGCGGTGTACTGGAAGACCGTCAGGCGCGAGGCACTGGTCTGCATCAGCCCCAAGTAGATGCAAGCAAGTTCGCCCGCGAACAACAGCCCCACCGGCAGTCCGGCCTTCAGCGTGCCGTCGCGATTGAAGAGCGGCACGCCGCGCAGCCGGCACCACAGGCACAGCAGTACCGTGACGCCGCAGAAACGCAAGGCCACCTGCCAAAGTGGCCGGACTTCGGCGACCGTGAACTTGATCAGGATCTGCTGGAAGCCCCAGAAGGCGCAACACAGCAACAGCAGCGTGATGGCCAGGGTGTCGAGGTGGGGTTTGCGCTCGCGCGCAGCAGGTTTGCTCATCACACGCGATTGACCGTCCACGCTGTACTATGGGCAGGCACGATCCAGGAGGGCAATACGACTATGGCGATTTCACTCTACGACGCAAGCGTACTGAGTTACCTGCAAACGCTTGCGGCGGTCAGCGGTTTCTTGGACAAGGGCCTTGCATACCTTCGGGAAACCAACGTCGACCCGGAGGAGATCGTCGAGACTCGACTCTTCCCCGACATGCTGCCCTTCCGCTTTCAGATCCAGTCAGTCGCCCACCACTCCCTCGGCGCCATCGAGGCGATCAAGAGCGGAGTCTTTCGTCCGCCGAGCGACCTGCCAACGCACAACTATTCGGCCCTGCAGGGGTTGATCGTCGACACGCGCGACGCACTACATGAGTTGGCGCCAGAGGCAATCAATGCCCGCGAAGGCGAGGAAGTGGTCTTCGAGATCCGCAAGTCAAAGATGCTGTTCACGGCCGCGGGATTCTTGTTGTCCTTTTCTCTGCCGAACTTCCACTTCCACGCCACAACCGCCTACGACATCCTGAGGTCCAAAGGTGTCCCGGTGGGCAAGCGCGACTACTTGGGGGCGCCGCGCCTGAAGACTTGAGGTCCGAACGTGCGGCTCGCGCTGCCGTCTCAATGGTCGCTCCGTCTTGACATCAGCTTTGTAGAAGCTGGAGTCGGAAGACGGCAGGCCGAAAACGACCAATCGCTGACGGTCAATCTTCCTTTCTTCCCGCAGCCGCAGCCCCTGCCTGCTGACCCAGTGTCGGGTAGTCGGTGTAGCCCGTAGCGCCGCCGCCGTAGAAGGTCGGGCGGCTGTAGGGCGTGAAGGGCGCTCCGATCTCGATGCGCCGCGGCAAGTCCGGGTTGGAAATGAAGTAGCGCCCGAATGCCACCGCGTCCGCCCGCCCGTCGCGCACTGCCTCCAGCGCCCCGTCGCGATCGAAGCCGCCGGCATCGATCAGCACGTTCGGCCACAGCGGGCGGAAGGTCGCCGCCGCCGAAGGCTGGCCTTCGCGGAAGATGTCCGCCTTGCCGGTGCCGCTCGCGCGCGGCTCGATCAGGTGGAGATAGACGAGGCCCAGCTTCGCGAGTTCGCGGATCAGGTGGGTGTAGAGCGGCACCGGGTCCGCCTCGCCGCTGTCGTTGGCGATGCCCCAGGGCGAGAGGCGGATGCCCGTCCGCTCGGCACCGATCTCGCGCGACACCGCCTCCGAAATCTCCAAATGCAGCCGGCAGCGGTTCACAATGCTGCCGCCGTAGCTGTCGGTGCGCACGTTGCTGCGCGATTGCAGGAATTGCTCGAGCAGGTAGCCGTTGGCGCCGTGGATCTCCACGCCGTCGAACCCCGCTTTCATCGCGTTGGCCGCTGCCTGCCGCCACGTGCCGACCAGTGCGGGTATCGCAGTGGAATCGAGCGCACGCGGCACCTCGTAGGGCACCGGCTTCCAGCCGGCGTCGATAGTCATCCCCTGCGCAGCGATGGCCGACGGGCCGACCGGCCTGCCGCCATCCTTCTGGTAACTCGAATGCGACACTCGTCCGGTGTGCCAGAGCTGGATGTAGATCACGCCACCCTTGGCGTGTACGGCCTCCGTGACCAGCCGCCAGCCGGCTACTTGCCCGGCCGTGTGAATCCCAGGCACGTTCGGATGCCCGTGCCCTTGCCAGGAGACTGGCGTCGCTTCGGTGATCAGTAGCCCGCCCGGCGTCGCGCGCTGGGCGTAGTACTCAGCGTTCAGTGACGTGGGCACATTGCCGTCCGGGCTCGCGCGCATGCGCGTCAGCGGCGCCAGCACCACCCGATGGCGCAGTGTGACCGGCCCGAGTCGGAGCGGGGTGAAGAGCTTCTCGGTCGTCGTAGGGGGCTCGTGCAGGGCAGAGGAAATGACACCGGCATCCTAAGCCAATCGCGGCTAGCTGGCGGCGAGAGAGGGCGGCTTCTGCAGCAACCCGCTGACGCGCCATCGCCACACCCATCTCAGCCGGGCGTATGGCAAGCTGTACGTGGTGCACGGCAGGATGCCCAGCACGCCGCATACCTGGGATGGCGATCCGGCGCCGGTGAACCAGGATGCCGACATGCGCTAGTGGTCGCTACGCTCGCCCACCGCGCCGGCGGCGGGCAACACCGTGGATTGCGTGACGGACGAAAATGTCAGGCCAACGATCGACAAGGAGGGCAACTTCAACGTCGTCGTCTCGCGCGCCACAGATCGCCCGACCAACGCCAACGAAAGATGCGGCGTGACATGGATGGAATACGGTAATGGCGAAGGCATTTCAGGCGGCTCGAAGGACTTCGGCGCCGTCATCAATCGTCACACCCACGTCACACCTTCGTGAATCCGAAATTTGAGCACAGCTGGTTTAACGTGACGAAGGTGGACAACGAAGCCGCGGTCATGGGACCGTACTTGCCGCGTATCATCAGCCCGCGCGACAAGGCCTGCTTTGAGGCCCTGGTCTGCCCGGTGGATGCCGCCAAGCTGGCGGCCAGGATTCCTCACTGATGCCCTCTCGTCGAGGCCCCCCGCGAAGGCACTGTGAGCAGGGCAAGCACGAGCATCTTCGGGGTCGCTCACAGTGCTTCTTTGTGAGGACTCTTTGAGGCCTTGGCCGTCTTGACAGCTATGGCCCTGGACGTGAGGGGCGTTCCGCGGGCACGCTTGACGGCGGCTCGTGGGCGCGGCGCCTTGAGAGAGTGCTTCGATCGCGGGAGGAATGCCGCTTCGAGTTCTTCCAGCGCCTCGGTGGTGTATACCGCCAGCCTCTGCAAGCTCGGCACCGACGAATGGCAGCCTGTGAAGCCGAAGTCCATCCAGCCGGCGTAGCTCTGGCACGTGATGTTCAGCGCCTGCCCCTGCGTGACGATGGACACCGGGTAGATGGCAAGCAATTCGGCCCCGTGGAAGTACAGTGGCTTGTCCGGCCCCGGCACGTTGGAGATCGTGACATTGAACATCGGCCGCATGCGCCCGCCGATGCCCGTGAGCATCGTGATGATGGTCGGCGCCATCAATAGGACCGTGTACTGCTCCATGGCCTGCTTGGGCAAGCTCTGGACATGATCCTTGGCGTGCCGAACCGAACTGCGGATGGCGGCGAAACGCTCTGCCGCATCGGCGATGTTGGTGCCCAGCGTCGCAACAATGAAGGTGATCGCGTTGCCGCTGCCTTCATCGTCCTTGGGCCGCACGGACACAGGAATGCCAGTGGTAAGGGACTTCTCCGGCAGGCTCTCGCGATCCAGAAGGAAGCGCCGCAGCGCGCCTGCACAAATGGCCAGCACCACGTCGTTGAGAGTGCCTTGCGCCGCCGTCGCCAGCGTGCGCAGACGCTCCATCGGGAACTTCTGCGTGGCGAATCGCCGCTTCTCGCGCACGCGACCGTTGAGCACGGAACGCGGCGAGTCGAAGGGAACGACCAAGCCTTCGCCCGGATCCCCGACACGCCGCAGGATTTTGGCGAACGCCGCGATCAGCTGCGGTACCGATCGCGCTTGCCCGCGCAGTGCCTGCACGGCAGCGGCCGCGGCGTTGGCCACGGTGGGAATCGGGGCGGAGGCGCGGCTGGTCGGCTCGGCACGTTCCCGCCCTGAAGCCCAGAACGGGGGCAGCCCGAGGCTCTTCTCGCGGTCGGCGGACATGCTCCGCTGCAGCAGCCTCATCCCGCTGATGCCGTCGATCAGCGAATGGTGCATCTTGATGAACAGCGCGAAACGGTTGCCCTCCAGCCCTTCGATGATCGTGCACTCCCAGGGCGGGCGGGTGAGGTCGACGGGTGTGCTGTGCAGACGACCGACAAGCTCGCCCAGTTCGCGCTCGCCGCCCGGCCAGGGCAACGCGGCGTGGCGCACGTGGTACTCCAGGTCGATGTCGTCGTCCTCGATCCACACCGGCAGCGGATTCTTGTTGAAGGCGTACTTCAGGCGCCTGTTCCACGGCGCAGTAAAGCCGCGATGGCTGCGGAACTCAGTCATCATGTGCCGCAGAAAGTCCTTGGGCGCATCCTCGGGCAGCGTGAACTGCAGCAGGCCGCCGACGTGATTGGGTGCGGCGCGTGACTCGGTGATGACCCAGGATGCATCGAGCGTGTTCAGGCGAACGGTGTTCATGGCAGGTTTGGGCAACAACAACACGAGGGCGATTCTGTCACTGTCATGGCTCGCCATCGGCTGAGCGTGACCCGCCAATCTCCGCAAGCTGGATGTCGCTCGACCGCCAGCAGGCCGAAACCCGCTTCGCGCTGCGCCGCCGCACAACGCGTCGGCTTGGACCGCACTTGAGGTCGTCGCTCAGGTAATGTCAAAGGCCGCGAGGGCCGCCTGCGCAACAGCTTCACCATGCTCCAGCACGAAATGCCCGGCATTCGGCAGTTCCATCGGCGCCGGGAATCCCCGGATCTGCCCACGAAGGAACTGCATTGCCGGCGCTCCCAACACCGGGTCCTGCATGCCCACGGCCTGAAGGTGGGTCCGTCCCATTGCGTAGACCACCACTGTCGGGCTTCGCGCGACAGGGCCGCGCCGTCCACGTTCGGATTGTCTGGAACCAGGTTCGGAAAGCGGCGCACGCCCGCCTTATAGCGAATGTCAGGAAATGGTGCCGCGTAAGCCTGCGCCTCCTGCGGCTTGAGCCGCGGGGTAGAGCGGGCCATCCGTGCGGCGATGTCCATGTCGGGCTTGCTGTTTGAATACGCCCGCCAGTCGGTGAATCCCTTGCCCGACGTGACATTGCCTGTGCCCAGCGCGGTGTTCATTACGATCAAGCGGTGCACGACGCCCTCGAGCGCGAGCGCCAGCGTGAGACCGAGGATCCCGCCCCAGTCCTGGACAACTCACGTCACGTTGGCGAGACCCAGCGCACGGACGAATTCGACCAGCATCGTCCGATGGCGCGTGTAGGTGTAGAAGGCCTCGTCCTCCGGCTTGTCGGAACGGCCGAAACCAATCAGGTCGGGTGCCACGACGCGCTGCCCCGTCGCTAGAACAACCGGAATCATCCGGCGGTAGAGGCAACTCCGGGTCGGCTGCCCATGCAGGCACGGAACCGTGATCGGCGCCTCGATCGGGCTTTCATCAAGGTAGTGCACGCGGATGCCTGCGAAGCTCGGAAGGTCAGACGTGTAGTGGGGGGCCGCGGGTAGCCGGGCAGTGCGGCGAAGCGCTCGTCCGGCGTGCGCAGCACGCCGGCGATCGCTGGCGCAGAGCTTTCGGTCATCTGGACTTGCGGTGCGTACGCGAATCGTAGAGAGAGAACAACCCGCGAAGATATCCTGCGAGAGTGACCTGCTCCCTGGCGAGTGTGCCGGGCTAAGCGCAGTTTGGCGACGTGGCTGCCCGGCGGCTGCCGTTTGCGAGCGTCAGCAACTGGCCGAGAGTGTGAGGTCGCGGCCGAGTCCGCCAGCCGACCTTCGCGGCAAGCGCTTGGCGTTTCATTGGCCGCTTCCGGCGAGCGTGGGGAACGAGCGTTCCCGGCCACAAGGGTGAGTTCGGATACTGTTCGACCGGCGTCGGTCGCTCGGCGTTGGAGGTCGTGGGGCAACACCCGATCCGCTGCGGTAATCCACCTTGCCGAACTGCTCTCCGCAATGCGGTTGCAGCACATCGTTGGCGGCCGAGACCGAAAACGCCACCGTCTGCCTGCGGTTCGCGTTGGAGTCGATGCGTTACAACTGGCGGCCCGGTTGTAGGAAATTCAAACACCCTTTCTCGAATCGGCTGGACAGTGACAGGGGTCTGGACCGCTGGCTCGCCGAGGCGATAGTGACTAGGTTCATTGGGGGCTCTAACTTGTCTCCGGGGCTGGCGCCGGGAGCGAGCAACCAGCCGAGTCTGCGCCGGCAGGTGCAGAATTGGCGCTGCTTTGCCGTTCGCGTGGCGCGCACGCGCGACGGGCCCGAGGCGTATGAGAGGACGATTTGATGAACCGCCCCGTTCGCTTGAACTTCTCCGAGCTCAGGGTCCCGCTTAAGATGACCTTCCGCCACGCGTCGGCCGCGCGGACCCATGGCGAGAGCCTGTGGGTGGAGGCAGCGCGCGGCGAACATCGGGGTTACGGCGAGGGTTGTCCTCGCGCGTACGTCACTGGCGAGACACGGGCGTCATGCAAGAAGTGGCTGGCCAGCTGGCAAGGGGACATTCAGTCCCAGTGCACCAGCCTCGATGCGCTGCGGAACTGGCTCGCTGCGCACACAGAGGCCGTCGATGCATCGCCTTCGGCCTGGTGCGCCATCGAATTGGCACTGCTCGACCTCTTCGCGCGCGAATGTGGGCAAAGCGTCGAGTCGCTGCTCGGTCTGACGCCGCCCGGCGGACCACACCGGTATTCGGCGGTGCTTGGCAACGACGAACCATGGAAGACGCGGTTCCTGATCGACCAGTACTGCATCCTCGGCCTGACCGACTTCAAAGTGAAGCTTGGTGGCGATTTGGAGGTCGATCGCCAGAAGCTAAATAGCATTGCCGAGCTGACGCGGTGGCACGGCGTGACAGATCATCGGGTGCGGGTCGACGCCAACAACCTCTGGTCCGGCGAACCAGGCCGAGCGCTAGACTACCTGCGCGCGCTCGACTGCGACCTCTTCGGCGTCGAGGAGCCGGTGCGACCGCGTGACGTGGAGAACCACAGTCGGATCAGCGTCGGTTTGGCGATCCCGGTCATCCTCGACGAGAGTCTGTGCACGATGGCCGATCTCAATAGCTATGACGGCGCCCCCGGGCGCTTCATTGCCAACCTTAAGGTTTCGCGGGTGGGAGGCGTGCTGCGCGCGCTGCAACTGGTCGAAGCGATTCGTTCGCGGGGCTGGCCCGTCATCATCGGTGCACACGTTGGCGAAACGTCGGTTTTGACCCGCGCCGCGATGCTGGTGGCGGCAGCCGCCGGCGACCGGCTCGCCGCCCAGGAGGGGGCCTTTGGTTCTCGGCTCATCGAGCGCGAGCCGGCAAGTCCCAGCTTGAAGTGGGGCCGCGACGGCGTACTCGACTTGCGGGCCCCCTATGCCGAGGTCACGACCGAGGGGCTGCAGATCACAACTCCTCAGGCGTGGACACAGGGTTGGGGCTTGACCTGTCGAACGGCGCGCCGCGCTTGGGCCGAATCGGAGACGGTCGCCACCCAAACGATGTCCGACGGCTATGAAATTCACTACCGCCTCTGGGGACCCGAAACGGGGTCCGACGTGCTTGTGGTGCTCCATGGCGGTATGAGTCACTCCGCCTGGCAGCGGCCGCTCGCCGACGCCGTACGTGCACGCTCGAGGATGTCAGTCTTCGCGCCCGACCGGCGCGGCTGCGGTCTCAACGGATTGCGCGGCGATCTGGCAAGTGCCAACCGCAGCATCGAGGACGTCGTCGAACACTTGCGTATGCTTGCCGGCCGCTTCGAGCGTATCCACCTGGCCGGTTGGTGTCAGGGCGGCCAGTACGCTGCTGTCGCCGCCCAGCGCCTGCAGGGCGGGGGAACCCTGGCATCGCTGCTGCTCATCACTCCGGGCCTGTTCTGGAACGCGCGCTTCCGTTCGGTGATCGACATGACCGAGCGCGTCGTGCAAGACCTTCTCACACACTTCAATCTGGCACCGGAAAGGGAGGAGTCGTTTGCCCCCATTCCCTTGCAGGCCACGGACTTCACCCAGGCGCCGGATGGGTTGGACTTCATCGATGCCGATGCGCTGAAGACGACGGAGGTTACCCTCAAGTCAGTGATCGTGATGGACGAGGTGCAGGAACGCTCATGGGAAGCGATCCTAGAAGTCCGGTTGCCCTTGTTTGCGATGACGGCCAAGGCGGACCGCATCGTCGACAACCAGAAGGTCCGGAGCTACCTCGCGCCCCTGTTCGACAAGCCGGGCAACCGCTTCATGGAAATCGAAGCGGGACACGCGGTGCAGTTCGAACGTCCCGACGAACTGGCAGTCGCGATGATCCAGTTCATTCGTGAAGTCGGCGCACCCGCGTAGCCAACACCTGCGCAATATTGCGCCAGACCTGGGCCTGGTCGGCCTGGTCCTCCAGGCGCTCGAGGCATGTCTGGCTCAACATCAGCACACGCGTGTCGTCGCCCGCGGCGACAAGTGTCGCTGTGCGCGTGGAGTTCAGCGCGACCGCAATCTCGCCGAACATCTCGCCTTCCCCCAGCACCGAGACGACACGCCCACCGATCTCGGCCTGAACGGCGCCGCGCAGAACGAAACCCATGCAGCGGCCGCCGTCCCCCACGTTCAACACCACGTCGCCTGGGTGGCAATTGATTTCCATGGCATTGCGCAGAACCTCCGCCCGCCCGGCATCGGTCAATCCACGGGTCAGAGGAGCGTGCACATCCGGCCCGTCCTCAGCAAAGAAGGCCACACCCGGGTCGATAGGCCCCTCGCGGGCCTCGAGAGTCCGATACCACACCAGCGCGTCCTGCGGCAGCGGGCCGTCGACAGCTGCCAGCTGCGCCACCAGAGGCGAGCGCACCCGACGGAAGTGCTCGAGGTCATGGTGGAGGATCACCATAGGAATCCGAAAGCCGCCACTAGCGCCCTGGTGCACGCCGCCCAACGGCCGGAAACCTAGCCGCAGGTAGCCTGCGTAGAGCCCTGGCTCGCACGATAGCAACGTAGCCAGTGTGTCCCCGGGCAGCGCGTCCGCATAGAGTCGTCGGAACAACACCAGGGAGGCTGCCGTCTTGCGGTATTCCCGCAGGATCGCCAATCGTGTGAACACCTGGGTACGCGCCAGCATCGAGGGCGGAAACTTGTCCAGGTGGTACTCCTCCCGGCTCTGCGCGATCGAGGCGATCTTGTCCGCCCTTGTCACGCGAATGCAGCCTATCACCTGGTCATTACGCGTGTCCTTCAGAGCGTAGAGTTCGTAGGGGACGTCGGCATCGACGAAGGCCGCCGACTCGAGCGTGCTCCGGCCGTGGACCCGCTTCAGTTCGTGACGGCGCACCTCGTCCAGGACTTGCAGAGCGCCGGCAAGCGTGGGCTCATCGCGCACTGGAAACGCTTCGTAGCGGCCGCTCAAGTAGTCGACGTGCTTGACAATGGTACTCAACCAGTTCATGCCGTCTGTCTCCCGGGGGAATGAGGTGTGTAGCCTCTCACTGTTTTGCATGTAGCGCAAGGATCGCCACGCAGCGAGCCGCATGCCCGGCAGTCTGCCACCAGTCTGGCGCCGGCTTTGCGTGCCGCCTGCGTCGAAGGACGGAACGGGGCCGATGTTCGGCACGGGAGCGAAGGGTGACATCGTGGATTCGATAGTGACGTCGCGCGAAGCCCCCGACTTTGCGAATTTGCTTGAATGCATTTCGGATCGGCTGCCCAAGTTCCGGGCTGCACTCCTCGTGCTGCCCGCTGGCAGCCTAGAACTGGTGGAAGCTCGTCAAGGGCAGGTGCTGCTTCGCCGCGGCGAGGTCGCACGAGGTTTGTACGTCGTTGTGGATGGTTGGCTTCGCGCCACCATGACTCGTGCAGATGGCAGCGAAGTGACGTTGTCGAAGTTCGGGCGTGGAGAGATGGCCGGCGAGATGGCGATTCTCACTGGAGTCGGCGTGAACAGCGCGTCGGTCACGGTGCTGGAGAACGTAGTGCTTGTCGGGCTTTCGCTCGAGACCTTCGAACGAATCGCCAGGCAAGCACCCGAGGCGATCCAGGAAATCTCCGAACGTATGCGGCGGCGCATACTCCGCGACCAATTCGTAGCAGGCCTAACCCGTTTGTTCGGAGACCTTCACGAGGACGTGGTCCGGTATTTGGAGGAGCGGGTCGAGTGGGTGAGGCTTCACGCTGGCGAGACGCTGTTCGCGCAAGGGGATGCCAGTCGCGATTTGTATTTCATCCTTGGGGGACGCCTGCGCGCGATGACCCGCGACGGCCGCGTCTCGAGCGAGATGGCTCGCGGTGAGAGCATTGGCGAGATTGCATTGCTGACCGGCGAACTCCGAACGGCAACCGTCGAAGCCGTGCGCGACGCCGACCTGGTGCGCGTGACGCCAGAGGCCTTCGACGAGATCGTGGCCAAGTACCCGCAAGTGATGCAGGCAATCGCCGGGATCGTCGTGCAAAGGCTCCGCGCGAAGGAACGCACCGTGACCAGAGGTGCGCCGAAGAAATGCATCGCCGTACTTTGCATCGGCGCCAAGTTGGCCTCTACAAGTTTCTGCGCGCGGTTGGTAAGAGGCCTCGAGCGCATCGGCTCGACAATGCACTTGTCGGCCGAGCGCGTCGAAGCGTTGCTGAACCAGCCGGGAATCACCGGCGCGGAGCGAGAGCAGGCCTCGGGCATGCGCCTGACCGCTTGGCTCGATGAGCAAGAGGCGAGCACGCAGTTCCTCGTGTACGAGACCGATGGCACCGACTCCCGGTGGACACAGCGCTGCCTGCGACAGGCAGACGAGATCTTGATTGTCGCGGACGCCGCATCGGATCCATCGCCTCGCGTCCTCGAGTCGTTGCTTCTGGGCGCGGACGGGATCTCGAAAGCACGCCAGTCGCTCGTCCTACTGCATGCAGACGGCAGCCGACTGCCCTCGGGAACCTCCCGCTGGTTTGCCGGACGCAATGTAGGAAACCACTTCCACATCCGACTGGACACTGAGGCCGACTTCGATCGTATCGCGCGATGCACGGCCGGTGTGGCGATCGGCGTGGTCTTTGGCGGCGGCGGCGCACGCGGGCTTGCCCATATAGGCGTCATCCGCGCACTCCACGAGGCGGGCGTGCCTATCGACATGATAGGCGGGACAAGTATGGGGGCGGTCATCGCAGGCGTGCTTGGGATGGGCTTCGACTGGAAGCGAATCCTGGCAATCTCACGGATAGGCTGGCTGCGTTACAAGCCGCACAAGGAATACACACTGCCCTTCGTCTCGATCATCCGGAGCAAGGTGCTCGATCGGTGGGTGAAGGAGGTCTACGGTGCGACCGAGATCGAGGATTTGTGGTTGAACTTCTTCTGTGTGTCCTGCAACTTGACCAAGAGTGAGGTGACTGTGTTCGAGCGGGGGCCGCTCGGAAAGGCGGTGCGGGCCAGTGCATCCCTGCCTGGACTCTTCGTTCCCGTAGTCATTGACGGCAACGTCTACGTGGACGGTGCCGTCGTCAATAATCTTCCCGGCGACGTCATGCGCAAGCGGACCTGCAAGACCTTGGTCGTCGTTGATGTTGGATCTGCGCCAGCCTTCGCTATCCGTATGACCGAGTTTCCATCGCCCTGGCGGTTGCTATGGGGTCATCTCCTGCCATTCGTCAAGCGGCTTGATGTACCCAACATCGGCGCGGTCCTCATGCGCACTACGGAAGTTAGCAGCAGGCAGAAGACCATTGAGGTCACGCGCGACGCTGACTTGTGCCTGCGACCACCGATAGAGGCCTTCGGCGCTCTCGAATTCGTGAAGATCGACGAGATCGTCGAGGTTGGCTTTCGGTACGCCAAGGAAACGCTGGATCGACTACACGGCGATTCGTCGATAGCGGGGATCTTTCCGGCAACATGACAACTGTTTGCAGCTTGAGCGCTCGACTTCGAGCGACACTGCAGGCGGCGAGCTGTCGAGCACGTTCATGAACGTTGCGAGCGACAGCGCGAAGGTGCCGAGAACGAGCGACGAGCCGTGCAGCGGCTTGAGCTCGGCTGG
>Ga0209048_10003419_pt1 | contig 15412 bp, 13 predicted proteins | sample FrelakmetCRP12CR_FD_187146 | JGI IMG/M metagenome (GOLD analysis project Ga0209048, IMG submission 187146) | Freshwater lake sediment microbial communities from the University of Notre Dame, USA, for methane emissions studies - CRP12 CR (SPAdes)... | ecosystem: Environmental > Aquatic >... | reverse complement strand
GCGGCGGCGCCGCCGGCGGCGCCACCGGCATCGCGCCCTCCCCAGCCCAAGCAGGCTGCCGCTCCCGCCAAGGGCGGCTGGGCGGTCCAAGTTGGTGCATTCAGTGCGGCGGCGGCCGCGACCAAGCTGATCAACGACCTGAAGGCGGCCGGGTATAGCGCCTATCCGTCACCGATTTCCAAGTCCGGCAAGACCTTGCATCGAGTCCGGGTGGGCCCGGTGAGCTCCAAGGCCGACGCCGAACAGCTCGCGACCCGCCTCAAGGGACGCAACCTGCCGGCCACGGTCGTCACGAACGACTAGGGCCCCTCTGTTAGAATTCGCGCCCTTGCCAGTTGCCGAGGTCACCGAGCAGCACGCATGACGAAAGTGGACTACCTCCTCGCCGCCATTGTGCTCATCTCGGTGCTCTTTGGTGTCATCCGCGGCTTCCTGCGCGAGTCCATCGCGCTGCTCGGCTGGCTGGTCGGCCTGTGGCTCGCCTGGCGCTACGCCCCGCAGCTGCAGCCCTACCTGGGTGGTGCGCTCGAGGGCACCGCGCTGCAGCCGTGGGTCGCGCGCATCGTCGTCCTGCTGGCGGTAGTGGCCAGCGCCTGGCTCCTCGGGAGCCTCCTCGGCTACCTCGTGCAGCGCTCCGGGCTCACGCTCGGCGTGGACCGGTTCCTCGGCGGCATCTTCGGCCTCGTGCGCGGCGCCGTGATCGTCGGCTTCATTGTGATGCTCGGCGAGGCGGCGCAGCTCAACCACGAGCCCTGGTGGAAGGCCGCCAAGTTCCTGCCGGTCGGGCACGAAATGGCCTCGGTACTGCGCGGCTACGTGGAGACGGGTCGGCAGATCGTCGAAGAAAACGTCCACGACACCTGAGGGCCAATCATGTGCGGCATCGTCGGCGTCGTCGGCTTCAGTGCAGCAAATCAGCTCATCTATGATGCGCTGACGGTGCTACAGCACCGCGGCCAGGACGCGGCCGGCATCATGACGGCGCACGAAGGGGAGCTCTTCCTGCGCAAGGACAACGGCCTGGTACGCGACGTGTTCCAGCAGCGCCACATGGTGCAGTTGAAGGGCAACATCGGCCTGGGCCACGTCCGCTACCCGACGGCAGGCTGCGACAGCTCGGCCGAGGCGCAGCCCTTCTACGTGAACTCGCCCTACGGCCTGTCCCTCGCGCACAACGGCAACCTCACCAACGCCGCCGAGCTCGCCGACGTGCTGATCCGCGAGGACCGCCGGCACCTCAACACCGGCTCCGACTCGGAGGTGCTGCTGAACGTGCTCGCGAGCGAGCTGCAGCGCTGCGGCACGCCACGGGCCTCGGCCGCCGACATCTTCGCCGCACTCGCCGCGACCTACCGGCGCATCCGCGGCGCCTACGCCGTGGTGGCCATGATCCTGGGCCACGGCGTGGTGGGCTTCCGCGATCCGCACGGCATCCGCCCGCTCGTCATCGGCACGCGCGACGGAGCTCGGGGGCGCGAGTACATGATCGCCTCCGAGAGCGTGGCACTCGACATGGCGGGGTTCGAGCTGCTGCGCGACGTGGGGCCGGGCGAGGCCGTCTTCATCGACGAGCAGGGCCGGATGTACGCCCAGCAGTGCGGCGAGCCCGCGCGGCACACGCCCTGCATCTTCGAGTACGTCTACTTCGCTCGCCCCGACTCCATCATGGATCACATTTCGGTCTACAAAGCGCGCCTGCGCATGGGCGAGCTGCTGGCCGAGAAGATCCGCCGCGTGTGGCCCAACCACGACATCGACGTCGTCATCCCGATCCCGGACACGAGCCGCACGAGCGCGATGCAGGTCGCGCAGCTGCTTGGCGTGAAGTACCGCGAGGGGTTCATCAAGAACCGCTACATCGGCCGCACCTTCATCATGCCGGGGCACGAGCAGCGCCAGCGATCGGTGCGCAGCAAGCTCAATCCGATCGACCTCGAGTTCCGCGGCAAGAACGTGCTGCTGGTCGACGACTCGATCGTCCGCGGCACCACTTCCGCGCAGATCATCGAGGTGGCGCGCGAGGCGGGCGCGAACAAGGTCTACTTCGCCTCGGCGGCGCCGCCGGTGCGCTACCCCAACGTCTACGGCATCGACATGCCGGCGGCCTCAGAACTGGTCGCGGCGGGGCGCACGGATGAGGAGGTCGCGCGCATCATCGGCGCCGACTGGCTCATCTATCAGGACCTGGACGACCTGATCCGCGCGGTGCGCCACCACGACGCGAGCGTCACGGACTTCGACGCCTCGTGCTTCTCCGGCGAGTACGTCACGGGCGACGTCACGCCCGAGTACCTCGCGAAGCTGCAGGCCGAGCGGTCCGACGACGCGAAGTCCCAGCGCCGCGTCGGCAGCGGTGGTGTGCTGAAGGCGGTCAGCTAACCTGGCTCAAGCAACCGCGGGCCCGCGGGAGATCCTGCTCGAGTGCTTCGAGGCCGCCCTGGCGGCGGTCGACGCGCGCCTGTGCACGGCGGCCGCGGTGAGCGCCGAGGTGCCGAGCGGGGACTGGCACGTCATCGCCATCGGCAAGGCGGGCGGCGCCATGGCGCTCGGCGCCCGCGACGCGCTCGGTGAGCGCCTCGCGGGCGGGATCGTCGTGACCAAGCCCGCGCACGTGCCGGCCGCGCTCGCCGGCGCGGGCGAGTTCACGATCCTGGAGTCCTCGCACCCCGAGCCAGACGAGCGGAGCCTCGCGGCCGGGGCGGCGCTGCTGGACTACCTGGCCGGGCTGCCGCCGCGGGCCCCGCTCCTGTTCCTGATCTCGGGCGGCGCCTCGAGCCTGATCGAGAGTCCGTTACCCGGGATCGGGCTTGCCGAACTCAGGCGCGTGACCGCCTGGGCGCTCGGCAGCGGGCTCGCCATCGGCGAGGTGAACGCGGTGCGGCGCACGCTGTCGCGACTGAAGGGCGGCGGGCTGGCCGCGCTCACCGCTGCGCATCGGCGGCTCGCACTCATGATCTCGGACGTGCCGCGCAACGACCCGGCGGTGATCGGCTCGGGGCTCCTGCACGCAGTACCCGCGGCGCGGCGCGGGCTGCCGGAACTGCCGCGCGAGATCGCCGATATCGTCTCGCGTGCCGGCGCGGCCGGCGCCTCGCCGGACAGCGGCCTGCCCGTGCCCGTGCGCATCGTGGCCTCGGTGCGCGATGCCTGCCGTGCCGCGGCGCTTCGCGGGCGCCGGTACGGCCTCGAGGTCGTGGTCTCGCGCCGCCGCTTCGCGGGCGAGGCGGGGCGCTTGGGCGCGCGCCTCGCGCGCGCGGTGCTGGCGGGCGGGCCCGGGACGTTGCTTATCTGGGGCGGCGAATCCACGATTACGCTGCCACCCGAGGCCGGCTACGGTGGCCGCAACCAGCACCTCGCGCTGGCGGCGGCCGGGTCGCTTGAGGGCCGGTCAGGGGTGGCGCTGCTCGCGGCGGGCACGGACGGCACCGACGGGGTCACCGCTGATGCCGGAGCCATCGTCGACGGTGGCACTTGGCAGCGCGGCCGCGACGCGGGGCTCGACCCGCGGCGCTGCCTCGCCCGGGCGGATGCGGGGCGGTTTCTCGAGGCGGCAGGCGACCTGCTGCACACTGGGCCCACGCTGACCAACGTGGGCGACATGGTCATGGGCGCGACGGCAACGGCAAGAGGTCAGGGCAAGGCATGACGCTGCGGGCACTCATCGTGAGCGATCGACCGGACTACCGGCAGCTGCTTGCGCACCACGTCACGCTCGAGCACCGCGACGCCCTGCCCGCCGAATACGAGCCGATGACCCGCGGACGCCTGCCCGCCGGGTTCACGGGCGTCGCCTACGACGTCGTGCTGCTCGATCACGAGGTGCAGGGGGGGCGGGGCCTCGAGTGGCTCGAGGACCTGGCCGAGCGCCCGCACTTCCCGCCGATCGTCTACTTCGTGCCGGGCGCCGAGGCGGCGCTCGCCGATCGTGCTCGCCGCGGCGGTGCGGTGAGCGTGCTCGCGCGCACGGAGTTCGAGCACGCGCAGTTGTCCGCCGCGCTGCGCGCCGCGCTTGCGAGCCGGCACAACGTCCTCGCCAATGCCTCGCGCGCCGCGGTGGAGACGCTGCCGCCCGACCGGTTCGGCTCGGTCCGCATCCGCGGCTATCACTGCGTGCAGCGCATCGCGGTGGGGGGCTCCTCGAGTGTGTTCCTCGCCGAGCAGCTGAAGACGCACGCGCGCCGCGTACTCAAGATCTTCCGCCAGGTGCCCGACGCCGTGGAGGGCTCGACGACCTTCGACCGCTTCCTGAGGGAGTACGAGCTCGTCGCGCACCTCGATCACCCCAACATCGCGCGGATCTACGACATCGGCGTGGCCGACGACCACCTGTTCCTCGCGATGGAGTACTTCCCCGGTGGCGACCTGCGGGCGCGGATGCGCCGGGCCATGGCCTGGCGCGAAGCGCTCGGCTACGTGCGCCAGATGGCGGAGGCGCTCGACGCGCTGCATCGGGTGGGCGTCCTGCACCGCGACGTGAAGCCCGGCAACGTGATGCTGCGCGCGGACGGCAGCGTGGCGTTCATCGACTTCGGCCTCTCCCGCCAGCTCGGGCTCGAGAGCGACATCACGGGCGCCGGCGCCATCTTCGGCACGCCGCACTACATGAGCCCGGAACAGGGCCACGGCGCGACGCTCGACGAGCGCAGCGACCTCTACAGCCTGGGCGTGATCCTCTACGAGATGCTCGCCGGCGAGAAGCCCTACACGGCGGATACGCCACTCGGTGTCATCTACAAGCACGCCAACGAGCCGGTGCCGCACCTGCCGCCCTCGCTCGCGCACCTGCAGCCGCTGCTCGAGAGCCTGCTCGCGAAGACCCCGGCGGGCCGCCCGCGCTCGGCGGCGGAGATCGTCTCGCGCATCGACGAGCTGCTCGGACGAGCCGCTGCCTGATGGCGGAACCGGCTGCGATCCTGCGCGCCGCCACGGACCCGCGCTGGTTCGAGGCCGCGGTCGGACGCTGGCAGGACCTGCTGCTCGATCATGCGAACTGCGAGAAGAAGGCTGCCTCGACGGCACTCGCGCTCATGTTCACCTACCCGGAGGACATCCAGGCGGCGCAGCGGCTCTCGCGCCTCGCGCGCGAGGAACTCAGGCACTTCGAGCTGGTGCAGCAGAAGCTCCTGGAGCTCGGCGTCGCCCCGCGCCGGCTGAGCCCGTCGCGCTACGCCGAAGGACTGCGCAAGGCGGCACGCCGCCACGAGCCGCACCGCCGCCTCGACCTGCTGCTCATTGGCGCGCTGATCGAGGCCCGCTCCCACGAGCGGTTCATGGGCCTCATCCCGCGGCTGCCGGCGCCGCTCGCCGACTTCTACGCCTCGCTCGCCGCCTCCGAGGCGCGGCACGTGGGGCTGTACCTCAGGCTCGCGGCGCGCGGCAGTGGCACCTCGGCCGCGGAGCTCGACTCGCGGCTCGTGGAACTCGCCGCGGTGGAGGCGGAGCGCGCGACGGCTCCCGACCCCGAGTTCCGGTTTCATTCGGGGACGCCGGCCGGTTAGCCGGTGGTGCCGTCACCGCCGTCCTCTCGGCGCGGCGGCGCGATCTCTCTGGGGCGCTGGCGGAATCGCCAACCAGGCAGGCGGTGGCACTCCGGGTCAGAAGGGCCCGGTCGGGGAAGGGCTGCCGCCTTGCGGCTTGCCGTACGTTATCAAGTTCCGATGACATAGAAACATGATCGAAAGCTTCGGGAACCGTCTCGCAGAGGACCTGTTCTTTGATCGACAGACGAAAGAGACGCGGCGGTTCCCGGCCGAATGGCGCCGGGTGGCGCGGCGCAAGGTTCTGTATCTGCACGATGCCACGGAGCTCGGGGATCTGAAGGTGCCTGCTGGTAGTCGGCTGGAGTCGATCAAACGGCGGCTGACAGGGCTGTACTCGATACGGGTCAATGCCCAGTGGCGGGGGGGTGTTGCGCTGGGAGCACGGCAGCGCCTTCGACGTCGCAGCGGTGGACTACCAGTCAGCGCATGGAGGGAATGAGGATGGCTAGGAAGCAAGCGATGCAGCCGTTGAACCCGATTCATCCGGGGGAAATGCTGCTCGAAGAGTGCCTCCGGCCGGCGGGCAAGACGCAGACGGAGTTCGCCCAGGAAGTCGGTTGGACAAGGACACGTCTAAACGAATTCATCAAGGGCAAACGAGGGGTCACGGCGGAGGCGGCGCTGGATCTCGCGGAAGCGCTCGGGACGCCGCCGCGACTGTGGATGAATCTACAGGCGAGCTTCGATCTCGCAGAGGCTTCGAAGAAGCGCCGGGCCGTCTAGGATCGCCGAAGAATCCGCCGCAGCGTGGACCGCCTCAGCGCGGCAGCGAGCGCAGCTCGAAGCCGTCCGCTCGCCATTCAAGGACGCTGCCCTGAGTGTACCAATCGCCGAGCACGATGCGCCGCGCGGGCGCGCCGTCCACGGTGAGCGAGTGCACGGCCGGCCGGTGGGTGTGGCCGTGGATCAGCGTGCGCACCTGCGCGCGGCGCAGCGCCGCCGTCACCGCCTCGGCATTGACGTCCATGATTTCGGGCGCCGTCTCGCCCACGTGCATCCGGCTGCCCTCCCGCAGCCGGCCTGCGAGCCTGCGGCGCTGCTCGAGCGTCAGGTGTCGGAATACCCACTGCGTCAGCGGGTTGCGGACGATCCGCCGCAGGCGCTGGTAGCTCGTGTCGTCGGTGCAGAGCACGTCGCCGTGCATGAGCAGCACGCGCTCCCCGTCGAACTCGACGCAGACGCCGTCCTCGAGCAGGCGGCAGCCGGTCTCCCGGGCGAAGCGCGCACCCACCAGGAAGTCGCGATTGCCGTGCATGAAGAAGCATGCCACGCCCGCCCTGGTGAGCGCGCGCAGCGCGCCGACGATCCCGCGGGCGGCGGGGTCCGGGTCGTCATCGCCGAGCCAGACCTCGAAGAGGTCGCCCAGGATGTAGAGGGCGCGGGCGGCGCGCGCCTCACCGGCGAGAAACTCCCGGAACTGCCGCGCGATCTCCGGCCGGGCCGGGTCGAGGTGCAGGTCGGAGATGAACAGCGTCTTCGCCATCACGGTCCGGCGGCGATGACCTGCGCCCGGGTGATGACGACGGGCTCGAGCGGCGCGTCCTCCTTGAACGGCCCTTTGGCGCCCGTCGCCACGTGCGCGATGCGGTCGACCACGTCCATGCCGTCCACCACCCGGCCGAACACCGCGTACCCCCAGCGCACCGAGCTCGGGTCGAGGCCGAAGTTGTCGGCCACGTTCACGTAGAACTGGGCCGTACCGCTGTGCGGGTTGTCGTAACGCGCGAGCGCCACCGTGCCGCGCCGGTTGCTGAGGCCGTTGCCGGACTCGTTCGGCACGCCTGCCCGCGTCGGCTTCTCCTTGCCATCGACCGTGTAGCCGCCGCCCTGCACCACAAAATTGGCGATGACCCGGTGGAAGATCGTGCCGTCGTAGTGGCCGTCGCGCACGTACTGCAGGAAGTTCGCCGCGCTGAGCGGCGCGCGGGCGGCATCGACCTCGATCACGAAGGCACCGGCGGTGGTCTCGAATCGTACCCGGCTGTTCGTACCCGGGGCGTCCTCGGCGATCGACGGGGCCGCGGCGAGCGCGAGCAGCAGGAGGAGGGCGAGGGCGGGGCGCATGCGGACTCCACGGATCGGAACAAGCCGCGATGGTAAGTCGCCCGCCGGCACGGGGCCAGCGCGGAGGCTCATCCGGTAAGATGCCCGGTCATGTCCGCTCACGGTATCGTCACTCGCTTCGCACCCAGTCCGACGGGCGCCCTGCACCTCGGCAACGCGCGCACGGCGTTCTTCAACTTCCTCGCCGCGCGGGCGACGGGCGGGCGGTTCCTGCTGCGCGTGGAGGACACCGATGCCGCGCGCAGCGCCGAGCCCCTGCTCGCGCAGCAGCTCGAGGACCTGCGCTGGCTCGGGCTCGACTGGGACGAAGGCCCGGACGTGGGCGGGCCGCATGCGCCGTACCGGCAGAGCGAGCGCGCCGCGGTGTACGCCCGGGCGATGGGCACGCTCGAGGCCTGCGGGCTCCTCTACCCGTGCTTCTGCTCGCCCGAGGAACTGCAGCTGTCGCGGCGCGCGCAGCTGTCCGCGGGGCGTCCGCCGCGCTACGCGCGCACCTGCGCGGCGCTGCCGCCGGAGGAGGTGAGCCGGCGGCTCGCCGCGGGCGCGCGGCCGGCACTGCGCTTCCGTGTGCCGGACGGTGAGCTCATCGAGTTCGAGGACCGCATCCACGGCGCGCAGCGCTTCGCCACCGACGACATCGGGGATTTCGTGATCCGCCGGGCCGACCGTAGCGCGGCGTTCTTCCTGAGCAATGCCGTGGACGACGCCGCCATGGGCGTGACCCTCGTACTGCGCGGCGACGACCACCTCGCCAATACGCCGCGGCAGATCCTGCTGCTGCGGGCGCTCGGCCTCGCCGTCCCCGGCTACGGCCACCTGCCCCTGCTGCTCGCGCCCTCGGGCTCGCCGCTCTCGAAGCGCGAGGGCGCAGCGAGCCTGCGGGATCTGCGCGAGCAGGGCTACCTCGCGGGCGCGATCCGCAACTACCTCGTGCGCTTGGGGCACGCCTGCGGCGAGGAACGCTGGCTCGGGCTCGAGGACATGCCGCGCAACTTCGACCTCGGCCGCACCAGCCGCTCGGCCGCCCACTACGATGAGGCCCAGCTGCGGCACTGGCAGCGCGAGGCCGTGACCCGCGCCTCCGCTGACGAGCTGGCGAGCTGGCTCGGCCGGCGCCTCGAGCCGCTCGGCGGCGGGGACCGCGCGCGCGAGTTCGTGGCCGCGGTGCGTGGCAACCTGCTGCTGCCAGCTGACGCCGAGCAGTGGGTGAGTGCGCTCGGCGAGGCGGAGGTGGCAATGAGCGCCGAGGCCGTGGCCGAGATCGCCCGCGCCGGCGCGGGGTTCTTTGCGAGCGCAGCGGCCGCCTGGCCCGCGCACGCGGGGGACTTCAAGGCGTTCATGCGCAGCGTGGCCGAGGCGTCTGGCCGCAAGGGGGCCGCGCTCTTCATGCCGCTGCGCGCCGCCCTCACCGGCCGCACGCACGGCCCCGAACTCGCCCCGCTCGCGGCCCTGATGGGCATCGAACGCGTGGCCCACCGCCTGGCCGCAGCGCAGCGCCGCGCGACCGCGTGACGCCCATTCAACGCCTGACATCGAGCCCGAGATCGACATGCTGCAGATCCACAATTCCCTGACCGGCCGCAAGGAGGTCTTCACGCCGCTCGTGCCCGGCAAGGTGCGGATGTACGTCTGCGGGATGACGGTCTACGACTACTGTCACCTGGGCCACGCCCGCATGCTGATCGCCTTCGACGTCGTGCGCCGTCACCTCGCGGCCTCGGGCTACGAGGTCACTTTCGTGCGCAACATCACCGACATCGACGACAAGATCATCAAGCGGGCGCAGGAGAACGGCGAGCCCATGCAGGCGCTCACCGAGCGCTTCATCCGTGCCTACCATGAGGACTGCGAGGCACTCGGCGTGGCGCGGGCCGACCACGAGCCGCGGGCGACGCAGTACGTGCCGCAGATCATCGCGATGGTCGAGCGCCTGATCGAGAAGGGCTACGCCTACGTGGGCGGGAACCGCGACGTCTACTACTCGGTGGCGCGCTTCGCGCACTACGGGCAGCTCTCGGGCAAGCGCCTCGCGGACCTGCGCGCCGGTGCGCGCATCGAGGTGGACGAATCGAAGCGCGACCCGCTCGACTTCGTGCTGTGGAAGACCGCCAAGCCCGGGGAACCCTCGTGGGAGTCGCCATGGGGCCCGGGCCGCCCGGGCTGGCACATCGAGTGCTCGGCGATGTCGGTGGAACTCCTGGGCGAGCACTTCGACATCCACGGCGGCGGCATGGACCTCAAGTTCCCGCACCACGAGAACGAGATCGCCCAGACCTGCGCTGCCTGCGACTCGAAGTTCGTGAACCTGTGGATGCACAACGGCTTCGTGCGCGTCGACGACGAGAAGATGTCGAAGTCGCTCGGCAACTTCTGCACCGTGCGCGAGGTGCTTGAGTGGGTGCGCGACCCGGAGGTCGTGCGCTACTTCATGATCAACAGCCAGTACCGCGGCCCGATCAACTACACGCCGGAGAACTTGGCGCAGGCGGACGCGGCCCTCGAGCGGCTCTACCTCGCGCTGCGCGGCGTGGATGCGGCCGAGCCCGCGCCGCGAACCGCGGCTACCGAGCGGTTCGTCGCCGCGATGGACGACGACTTCAACACCCCGGTGGCGATCGCGGAGCTGCAGTCACTTGCTCGCGAGGTCAACACGGCGAAGGCGGCGGGGGACAGCGCGCGCGCCTCGGGCCTGACGGGGGAGCTGCGCGCGCTCGGCCGGCGCCTCGGGCTCCTCGGGCAGGACGCGGAGTCGTTCCTGCGCAAGCAGCCCAAGCGGCAGGCGCGAGCGAGCGTGGCGGAGGAGGCCGCCGGGGCCGCGCACGCGCCCACCGCCTCGTTCACAGATGCGGAGATTGAGGCGTTCATCGCCGAGCGCGCGGCCGCCCGCAAGGCGAAGAACTTCAAGGAGTCGGACCGCATCCGCGATCTGCTCGCCGCGAGCGGCGTGCTGCTCGAGGACCAGCCCGGCGGCAAGACGCTCTGGCGACGCGGCTGAGGGCGCGGCCCGCGCGCGCGGGGCGAGGCGGGATCAGTCGGCGAGCCGCCGCAGGGCGGACTCGAGCGTGTTCTTCATCAGGATTGCGACCGTCATCGGGCCCACGCCGCCCGGCACCGGCGTGATCCAGGAGGCGCGCTCCTTCGCCGCCTCGAACTGTACGTCGCCACAGAGCTTGCCGTCCGGCAGGCGGTTGATGCCCACGTCCACGACCACGGCGCCGTGCTTCACCCACTCCCCAGGCACGATGCCCGGCTTGCCGACCGCCACGACGAGGATGTCGGCCAGTGCTACGTGCGAGTGCAGTTCCTCCGTGAAGCGGTGGCAGACGGTCACGGTCGCCCCGGCGAGCAGGAGTTCCAGCGCCATCGGCCGTCCAACCAGGTTCGAGGCGCCGACCACCACGCAGTGCTGGCCCTTGATCGATATGCCGCAGCGCTCGAGCAGGCGGATGACGCCGTAGGGCGTGCACGGGCGCATGAGGGGATTGCGCAGCGCAAGGCGGCCGACGTTATAGGGATGAAAGCCGTCCACGTCCTTCGCCGGGCTGATGGCCTCGATCACGGCGCGCTCGTCGATGTGGTCCGGCAGCGGCACCTGCACCAGGATGCCGTCGATCCGCTCGTCGGCGTTCAGGCGCTCGATCAGGGCGATGAGCTCCATCTGCGTGGCCGAGTGCGGCAGGTCGTGGCTCACCGAGATGAAGCCGCATTCCTCGCAGGCCGCGCGCTTGTTGCGCACGTAGATGTGCGAGGCCGGGTCGTCGCCGACCAGCACCACCGCGAGCCCCGGCCGGCGCCGGCCCTGGGCGGCGAGCCGGTCGCTCGCCTCGCGCACCTCGCGGCGCATGTCCGCCGCAATCGCCTTGCCGTCGATGATTCGCGCTGTCATGGCGGCATTTTGTCACGCCGCGACTGCGCTCCGTCAGCCTGCCGCAATTGCAAATTGACGCTGCCGGGGTCGGTCCGTATCATTCGCGCTCCCGTGAGGGCCCGGGCTGGACGACGGTCCGGACCCTGGCGACGACGGCAGGTCGGTGCAGGGCGGGGCATGGCGCAGTCTGGTAGCGCATCTGCTTTGGGAGCAGAGGGTCGGGGGTTCGAATCCCTCTGCCCCGACCAACCGGATGAGATACTCGGCATTGCGTGCGCCCGTAGCTCAGGCGGATAGAGCATCGGCCTTCTAAGCCGAGGGTCGCAGGTTCGAGTCCTGCCGGGCGCGCCAGAAACGCGGGAAAGCGATTCCGCCGGACGATGGTGGACGTAGCTCAGTTGGTAGAGCCCCGGGTTGTGGTCCCGGCTGTCGTGGGTTCGAGTCCCATCGTCCACCCCACTTTCGCGTGGGCCGTTAGCTCAGTTGGTAGAGCTGCTGACTCTTAATCAGTAGGTCGTAGGTTCGAGTCCTACACGGCCCACCAATTCAATCAGTTAGGCGCGTTTCTTAACGCGCCTTTTCTGTCTCCACGAATTGTAAGCACATTGTAAGCATCTGGAGCTGGATGCCCTGACGGTGAAGCCAGGCTCTCACCCGTTTGCCCGACTTGCTGACTGCTCCCTGCAATCCGATCTCGCAGCCCCGCATCTAGGGGGCAGGCCAAGGGTCGGTTCATGATGTTCGTCGCGTCTGGGCGCTGCCCTTGCGTCTCACGCCATCCCCGGCCTCCAGCGTGACTCCCACGACCTACCCAGCTTCGGTGCATCTGGTTGCACGGCAGGTACCGCCTCGACGACGACCGGTGCTGGCAGCCGCACGGGACCGGCCTGACCCTAGATGGCCAGTCGGCCCCCCCACGCCACCCAGTCGTTTGAACCAATAACTTCCTTGGCCATGGGCTGGGGCGGGTTGGCCAAGACCTGCCGGGGGCAGGTAGCGTTCGACACGCGCCAGACGCTGCCAATCCGACAGGGGGCTTTAAGTACGGCGAGATTCGGTTTCCCGCAGGCGGCAACTCGGGGTCCGGGTCTAGCATGTTCTGGAACACCCCCAAGTCTCGGGGTGAATCGGCCTTCCTGAAGCCGGGAGTGCGCCCCGTCCGGGCGCGGAACGTGCAATGACCTCGCAACACCCGAACGCCCGTCAGTTCCTGACACAAGGGATCTTCGAGAACCTAGCGAGTTTCGAGGAACTGGAGAGGCGGATTGACGGACTCGCCAACACCAAGGAAGTTGGTGATGCGTTCGAGATCCTTGTCGAAGCCTACCTGCACACCCAGCCGAAGATGCTGGCCACCCAAGTCTGGCTTGTTGGGCAGGTGCCACTCCGCATTCGCAAGCGACTGAACCTGCCCTCAGATGCCATGAACCGCCCCGACTTTCCCGGAGGCATCCGGGGTCAGGCTCTAAACCACCGTGCTACCCAAAACAGGGGGGACGTCGCGGTGACCTCATCAAGCTCGATGACCTACACAAGCGCGGCATCATTTCTGATGCGGAGTTCGAGGCGGAAAGACGAAAGATATTGTCTGGCAACTAATGCCCCAAGGGAATTGGAGGCCACTTGGCCGCCTGACTCGCCGGCAAGTGCATATTCTTCGCCCGCGGAACGGCCCCGCGCCGGGGTTTCTGTTTCTGGGCTTGCGCCTCGACTACGGTCATCGAGCGAATCAGCCTTGCCGCGAGTGGCTGTCGTCACCCATTTGGGTTAACCATCATCGTGAATTGCCAGCGACGTAACCGGGATGCAATGTCCGCGTGGGAATGAGGTTTCGAGTCGTGGCATTGCTGCGCAATGTCTGCGACATCTCGCGGAGGCCCGTTGAATGTCGCCAGCAAAGATCGATGCTCTCCATCGCGGCGAATTTGGTTCGATCGTCAGCGCGAATTCCGATACCTGCCGGAATTACGGCTCGGGGAAGGAAGCGACCGAGTCCGCGCGACGCATTGCAACTGCAGTGGCGTTAGTCCTTTCATTGCTCACGCTCGCATTAGGAATCACTATGCGTGTGCAGAGCCCTTAGCGAGACGAACCTCGGCCCCGCCCGGGTTTTCCGTTGCTACTCGCTCCCGCGAATTGGGGCGGGCAACGACATTCGCGAGCAGTAGAGTCATGGGGTCATTCCTTCTTGTTTAGAGGGTATAGACGAGATTGATTCGGACGGTACCGGACCCGGCGATAGGCACAGGGGCCTCCGATCCGGCAACGGAAACCAGCATCAGTGAGAGTTTTGTTGAGTCGCCATTGAGATACGCATACATGGCCGCATTGGTCACCGTCACGGTGGCCACAAGCATCCCCACTGCCCGAGGCGAATAGCTGGATGGGGTTAATGCGGAGGGAATCCCCGTCACCGTGATGTTCCCGGTGCCGCTGTGTGCGGACCAAGTGACCTCAATCTCGACGTGGACCTGGCTGCCGGTGACGACCGCGAGACCTGCCTGAACGCTATACGTGCCCGTGCCCGCGGTGCTGCTGCCAACGATCACCGGCGTGAACGTATAGCTGGTCTGTTTCGGGATGCTCGTTAGGTAGGTCGTCGTGCCGGTCTGCGTATTGATGAAGATGGCGGAGGTGGCGTGGTACTCCACGCAGTTGGTGTTGCTGTTGTCTACGTTGTAAAGCGCCGTGCGATTCCCCGATCCCATCGTCGGGCCAAAGATTGTCACGCCATCGCATGCTCTCAGGGTGTAGGCGTAGGAGTTTCCGCCCGTGTTGGCGAAATGCCCACACCCCCGGTAGGTGCTGGTTCGGGCGTTCAGACCATAGACATCCGCCGATGAATTCTCCTCGAAATACGTATCAGAAATGCGCGTGCCGAAGCCTGCGTCCTTGATGCCATACTGGAAGCCTTGCACCGCTCCGCCGACGACATTGACTGACTCGTTGGCCGTGCCGCCGTCTTGGATGTCGATGCCGATGCCTGCGCCCGTACCACGGTCGCCCGTTTCGTTGTCGAGGAACGGATTGATGATGTCCAGGGCGCCGCAGTTGGCGATGACCTGAATCGGATACGGTACGGCTGACGTGCTGGGGTTGATGATCGCCGTCGCATAGCAGCCGGTGCGGAAGATGAAGCCGATATTGACCTCGGCGAGCTGCGCGTTATAGATCGCGGACTGAACGCGGAAGTTGGTTAGGTCGAAGCCGGTGACGTTGGTCTTGCCGTTTGCGCTGATAACCGGGTTCCAGAACTGCGTGTAATAGGCTGACGTGGAGGCCAGGAACACCGTCATGCCGTTCGACCCGGCGAGGATCTTGGCGTTGCCGGTGAACTCGATGATCTTGTGATCGCCGATCGTCAGCCCAGAATTGGTCAGATACGAGCCGGACGGGATCGTGATGTAGCTGTTCGTGTTGATCGCACTCTGTATCGCCGTCGAGGCGTCTGTTGCGCCACTGGAATCGGCCCCATACCGGCGCACGTCCCCGGCCGGATAGGCATAGTTCGTAGGCGTCACACCGGCCGCGATCTCGGCGGCGGTCTGTGGGTAGAGCGCGGCACCGACCATCGAGTCACCGCTGGCAGTCACCGGGCCGCTACTCAGCGCAGGCTGCGAGTTCGAGAGGGCGGCCGTACTGAGGCCAACACTCGATATCAGGAACGAACGCCGGCCGGTGTCCTTCATTGCGGTACCTCGCAGGGGGTGGCGACGTGGTCGAGTGTAGCTGCGATGTGATAGCCGGTCCCGCTAGGTCCGGTTCCAAGCCCGCCATCGCGCTCCATCCCGGGCCTCGGCCTGGCTTGTATGGGCTTCACGCGACGAGGCAAAGCTTAAGCAAGACGCTCAGTGGGATACGAACCCCGGCGCCGCGAGTCTGTGTCAAAACTCTTGCGGGGCCGGGTGTAGATGAGCACGATGCCCGTGACATCAGTCAC
>Ga0209048_10003418_pt1 | contig 15413 bp, 18 predicted proteins | sample FrelakmetCRP12CR_FD_187146 | JGI IMG/M metagenome (GOLD analysis project Ga0209048, IMG submission 187146) | Freshwater lake sediment microbial communities from the University of Notre Dame, USA, for methane emissions studies - CRP12 CR (SPAdes)... | ecosystem: Environmental > Aquatic >... | reverse complement strand
CACCGAACAGGTCGAAGAAGTCCTCCCAGTCGCCCTTCCGTCTCTTGTCCTCTCTTGGCATGGTCTCACCTCACGTACTCGAAGTCCTTGACGATCTTCTCGTACTTCGACAGCTCGTTGCGCGCCACTGGCCGGATCTTGTGCAGGGCCTCGTTGAAGTCCTGCATGGAGACCTTCTCCTTCTTCAGGCTCTCAGTTTTTATCTCCTTGTTCTTGGCCACCAGCCGGCGTATGGCCATCATGGTGGCCTCGTTGACCACCGCGGCCAGGTCGGCCCCGGTGTAGCCGTCCGTGCGCTTGGCCACGTCGTCCAGGTTGACGTCCGCGGCCAGCGGCTTGTTCTTGGCGTGCACCCGCAGTATCTGCTTCCTGGCCTCCAGGTCGGGGGCGGGTATCTTCACCAGCCGGTCGAAGCGCCCGGGGCGCAGCAGCGCGGCGTCGATCATGTCCGGCCGGTTGGTGGCCGCGATGACCACCACGTTGTGCAGCGACTCCAGGCCATCCATCTCGGTGAGCATCTGCGATATGACCCGCTCGCTCACATGGCTGTCCGCATCTCCACCCCTGGTCGGGGCGATGGAGTCGACCTCGTCCAGGAAGATGATGCAGGGCGCCGCCGTCCTCGCCTTCCTGAAGGTCTCCCTGACCGCCTTCTCCGACTCGCCCACCCACTTGCTGAGGAACTCCGGCCCCTTCACATTGATGAAGTTGGCCTCGCTCTCGGTGGCCACGGCCTTGGCCAGCATGGTCTTGCCCGTGCCGGGGGGGCCATAGAGCAGTATGCCCTTGGGCGGGGTGGCGTTCATGAAGTCGAACACCTTGCCATACTTCAGGGGCCATTCCACGGCCTCGCGCAGCTCGCGCTTGACCTCCTCCAGGCCGCCGATCTCCTCCCAGTGCAGGTTGGGCGACTCGATGAGCACCTCCCTGAGGGTCGAAGGCTGCATCTCCCGCAGGGCGGCGAAGAAGTCATCCTTGTTCACACTGATCTTGTTGAGCACCTCGACCGGGATCGATTCCATCTCCAGGTCCAGCTCGGGCAGTATCCGGCGGAGCGACCTCATGGCCGCCTCCTTGGTGAGGGCAGACAGGTCCGCGCCCGCGTATCCATGCGTCAGGTCCGCCAGGCGGTCCAGGTCCACGTCCTTGTCCAGGGGCATCCCCCGGGTGTGTATCTGGAGGATCTCCAGTCGTCCGTTCCGGTTCGGTATGTTGATCTCGATCTCCCGATCGAAGCGGCCGGGCCGGCGGATGGCGGGATCCAGGGCGTTGGGCCGGTTGGTCGCGCCGATGACCACCACCTTGCCCCTCGCCTCCAGTCCGTCCATCAGTGCCAGGAGCTGGGCCACCACCCGGCGTTCCGTCTCCCCGGTGACCTCGTCCCGCTTCGGAGCGATGGAGTCGATCTCGTCGATGAAGATGATGGAGGGGGCGTTCTCCTCCGCCTGCTTGAAGATCTCCCTCAACCTCTCCTCGGACTCGCCATAGAACTTGCTCATGATCTCCGGCCCCCCGAGGGACACGAAGTTGGCGTTGGTCTCGCCGGCCACCGCCTTGGCCAGCAAGGTCTTGCCTGTGCCTGGCGGTCCGTGCAGCAGCACGCCCTTGGGCGCCTCCACCCCCAGGCGCTCGAACAGCTCAGGGTGCCGCAGGGGGAGCTCGATCATCTCCCTGACCTTCTTGACCTCGTCGCTCAGGCCGCCGATGTCCTCGTAGGCCACCTTCGGAATCCTGGTCACCGTGTCCTTGGCCGGCTTCTCGCTGATCTTGACCTCGGTCTGGCGCGTGACGATCACCGCATCCGTGGCGGGGGTGAAGGAGACGACCACCAGGTCGATGCGCCGGCCCATGACGTTGATCTCCATCACGTCCCCCCGCGTCACCGCCCGGCCCTCCAGGGCCTGGTTGAGGAACTCCTCCCCTCCCATGATGCGCAGCTGCTCGGTCGGCGCGAAGGTGATCTTCTGCGCCTCCTTGACCGACACCTTGCGGATGGCCACCTTCTCGTCGATGCTGGTCTCCGCATTCCTGCGGATGGTGCCGTCCACCCGGATGAAGCCCCGGTTGGCGTCCTCGGGGTATCCAGGCCACGCGATCGCCACGGTGCGCTTCTTGCCCTCTATCTGCACTACGTCCCCGGGCGTGAGACCCAGTACCTCCATCACCGCGGGATCCACCCGGGCGATGCCCCGCGAGGCGTCCTTCGACTTCGCCTCTGCTACCTTCAATACCTTCTCTGATGCATCCATGTGACTGTTCACTTCCTGATGATGAGCCTGCGCCTGGGGCGCTAGCTCATTTCACTTGCACTCTCTTCTTCCCCTCGTCCTCTGGCATCTTCTTCTTGGGGATGGTGAGCCGCAGCACGCCATCCTCCATCCTCGCCTCCACATCCTCCTCGGCGTCCTCTGGAAGGGAGAGCCTGCGGTGGAAGGAGAAGTACCCCCGCTCTTTGCGGATAAAGCCCTCCTTCTCTTCCTCGGTCTCCTTCTTCCGCTGCGCGGAGATGTCCAGGATGCCATCGCCGATGAGGACGTTCACCTCTTCCTTGGAGATGCCTGGAAGGTCTGCTTCGACGGTGTACTTGTCGCCTTCGTCCTTCACGTCCACGGCGGGGAAGCGCGGGGGCGTGGTGAGTATTGACGGCCACAATGGGTAGTCGAAGTCCTCGCGGAAATCATCCAGCATACGTTCCATCTCGCTGATCATGCTCGAGGCTGCCAGGGGGCTCATCATACGCCTCATGCCCATCGGTCCGAAATACAAGCTCGGCATGTTGCTCTCTTCCTTCTTCTTCCTCTCTTCGACCATTTCACATCACCTTTCTATTAGTTATCAACCTATAGTTAACAACTCGAATATGTAAAGTGTATTATTAGGGCTTCTATATAAACATAGCGCATCGTTCGGTCCTCTCATCATCCCGTCTTGCTCCGAGTCGTCCACCCCCCTGGCAATTGGCATGTTCTGGACCCTCCCCATGTCCATCTACTTCTTGCCCTTGGCCGCCTTCTCCATGTCCTGAGCGTACTTGCCAAGGCGCTTAGCCATACCCTCGATGTTCTTCTGCATCTTCGGGATGTCCGAGCGTAGGTTCTCTGCCACGGAATCGAAGACGCTCTTTGCGGACTGGGGGATCTCCTTGGCCTCCTTGGGCAGGGACCTGTAGGCCTCCTCGCCCATCTTGCCTATCTTCGCCGCCGCCTTCTCCATCTCTTTGCCCATTCCATCCAGCATCTTCGCCATCTCCTTGGCGGCCTTCTCCGCATCCGATCTTATGTCAGCCATTCTTCTCAACCTTCCTTTTTTCCAGCTTTCCTATGATCTCTTCCACGAGATCGTCCCTGAGCCCTAGCCGGGAGGCGATCTCCGCAGCGTTCAGGTCCGATCTTTGGACGTACGAATAGACGACTCTCCTGACCGTATAGTCCTCGATGGAATCCTCCACCAGCATGCCAGCCTCTTCCAGGGTCCGCTCCTTCTTCTCGATGAGCCTCGCCCGACGCGTCTGCAGGGCGTCGAGCTCCCGGTCCAACCCGGCGAGGGTCCCCCTGAGCTCATGGACCTTGTCGCCGATCTCTGATATCTCGATCGGTCCTATGGCGGCCGTCTCCAGGAGATGAGGGACGGTCATCACCTCCATCGCCATCTGAATGAACTCGGTGTTGAATAGTCCCGGCCCGAAATCGACGATGATGGTGAACTTGGTGGTCGGGACGTATCGCTTGCGGGTCGGCCCCCCCTGGTCGCTCTCCTCGGGATACGAGCGCACCAGGCTGTTATCCTCGAGGACCTTGAGATGCTTCATTATGGCCTGTTGGCTCATCCCAAGCTCTTTGGATAGCTGGAGGGGATAGTGTGGTTCCCTGACCAGCGCTTCTAGGATCCTGCGCCGCGTGGGATTCTCGATCACGGTCAGGAGGACGTCGAGATCGCTAATTTTAGGCATGCGAACACCGTTGTCAACTGTAGGTTAACAACATATTATTAAGAACTATTAGATAAGCTCTTTGCCGAAAAGCCCCGCCCATGCGATCCGCTTCTCCTGACAAACCATTTAATCGGAGCAGTCATTATTCAGCCCCATGCCCGGCGAGCTCAAAGGGGACCTAGTGCTGGTCAATGACCAGTCAGAGGCCAGCCAGATATACAACAAGGGTTACTACGGGTACCCGGTATCTGGAGGAGGGATCGAGCTCGACCTTCTCGAGGCGATCTACCTGATGGAGTCCGACCGCCTGACCGTCCAGCGTGCGTCGGACACGCTCTCGTTGGTCGATCTGCTGAAGCAGGCCTCGACCCATTACGAGGGCTTCGAGATCCTGTACATAGTATATCGGGACCTCAGGCAGCGCGGATACATCGTCAAGTCGGACGCCGGGGACTTCGACTTCCGCGTTTTCCCCCGCGGAGGTACGCCCAACACCGCGCAGACGAAGTACTGGGTCCTGGCAATCTCGGAGCGGGCCGCCTTCCGGATCAAGGAGATGTTCGAGGAGACGGAGCGGTCGGAAAGGACCCGGAAGGAGCTCCTCCTCGCGGTGGTGGACGAGGAGGGAGACCTGACATATTATAAGGCCTCCACTGGGGCCCCGCAGGGCCTCAGCCCCACGACCAGCGCCGGCCAGGCGGAGGGCTTCCTGCTCGAGGACCGCGTGCTGGTGATGGACGAGGAGCAGGGGGCTCGCCTGTTCGCCGAGGGCTATTTCGGCAAGAAGATCGGTAAGACGCTCCAGCTGTCCTTGATCGAGACGGCCCACCTCATGGAGATGGGCCGGATCGCGATCCATTACCCGGAATCAGGCAAGCGCATGACCCTCTCGGCCTTCCGCAAGAGATCCGCGGAGATACAGCCCGACTTCGACCTGCGCCTGCGAGCCTACGACGACCTGAGGAAGCGAGGCCTAGTGGTCAAGACGGGCTTCAAGTACGGCTCCCATTTCCGGGTGTACGATGGGGACCCGACAAGCTCTCATTCCAAGTACCTGGTCCACGCTGTGCCCGGGGACTATGAGACCATCTGGCCGGAGATATCCAGGGCGGTGAGGCTGGCCCACGGGGTCAAGAAGGACATCATCTTCTGCAAGGTGGCCAAGAAGCAGGTGGATTATATCAGGTTGAGGCGCGTCAGACCCTGAAGGGGCGGGCATTCAGACCTTAGCTTCATTCATCAGGTCTTGAAGACCCTCTTGAGCTTCTTCTTGTCCGACTTTTCCTTCTCGCGCACCTTCTTCTTCTCTTCCGGGGAAAGCTTGTTCCTCAGCTCCAGAGCAGGGGTAGATCCCGCTGGATCATATATGACGGCCTCATTCAGCAGCTTGAGGGCCGTATCCTTGTCGCCCGCCTTCTGCGCCTCCAGCGCCTTATGATAAAGAACAGTGGCCTTTATGATGCCCGAGCCGTGGTAGTCAGTTGGGTCGATCATTAGGGCCTCCTCAGCGGCCTTCAGGGCGTCCTCCTCCCTGCCTTCCTTCAAGGCCAGCTCGGCCTGAGATGCCACTTTCTGAGCGAGCATCTGGTTCATGGTCACCTTGGCGCCCGCTATGTCCCGGGGGTCGAGCTGCAAGGCCGCCTCCAATAATTCATTGGCCTCCTTGTCCTGATCCCCATTGTGATATATGATCGCCATTTTTACCATGAAATTGCAGCGCTTGGTATCGAATTCCGTATAATGGATGGCCTTTCGGTAGGTTTCTAGCGCCTGATCGGTCTGTCCCGCTTTCAGGTACGCCTCGGCCAATCGCGCATATCTCACGGATTTACCTTCGGGCTTGAGTTCCTCTTCGGTAAGGGTAATGAGAGTCTCAATCGTTCTGCGCACTCCTTCTGGCCTTTCGATGACCGCCCCGCAACTGGGGCATTTCTCAAACTCCATCTTCAGCTCCTTCCCGCAGTTTGCGCAGATGCGGGGGAGATGGTAGCCGCATTGGGGGCAGTTGATCCAATCCTTCTCCACGATCTCGTGGCATCTCGGACACTCCGCCACCGTTTTCACCGACTTCCTGCTCATGCGCTTCATCGTGGCCTCGATCTCCGCCTTGGTCGGCATGAACCGCGTACGCATGATGATGACGACGAGAAGCACCAGGCCCTCCATGGCCAGGAAAAAGACGTTCAAGGTTACGAAATCCGCAAGTATCTGATCCGACGAGCTTGGGGGAACCGTCAGGAAGTAGTTATATCTGGATATGGTGGCGCTTATCAATAAGATGCGAGTTGCCGCCCCCAGAGCAACCCAGGTCAGATTCGAGCGATAGCTGCCCTGCTCCCCCTTGTAGATCGGTCTGGCGGCTCCCATCTCAAAACCAGCGATGATGAATACCAGGATGCCCCCGACCACCCCCAGCAATGATCCGTAAGGATGTTTTATGATGAGCACATAAAAGGACGATACGATCATGACGATACCGGCGAGGATGATCAGGATGCCGGCTATTCTAAGAATGAAATTGCGATCAGCCATGGTCCTTCCTCCAGGTCGATGCTTTACAGTTCATATATAAATTGTGTCTGGCCCCCTAAAAACTCGGGGGCCAGTAGTAAGAACTCAGAGCTGTATCTCGATTCCCAGTTTCTCCGTGAGCTCCTTGTAGCGGTTGCGGATGGTGACCTCTGTGACGCCCGCAATGTCGGCCACCTCGCGTTGGGTGCGGCGTTCGTTGCACAGGATGGAGGCGATGTATATGGCTGCTGCCGCCACTCCCGTCGGGCCCCTCCCGGAGGTTAGTTCCTTCTTGGAGGCGTCCTTGAGGATCTCCGCCGCCTTGGCTTGGACCTCACCGCTGAGCTTCAGCTCGGAACAGAAGCGCTGCACGTAGTCCTGGGGCCGGGTGGGCATGAGCTTGAGCTTCAGCTCGCGGGTCATGAACCTGTAGGTTCGGCCGATCTCCTTCCTGCCGACGCGAGAGGAGTTCGCCACTTCGTCCAGCGTGCGTGGGACATTGCACTGGCGGCAGGCCGCGTATAACGAGGCGGCCACGACACCTTCGATGCTCCTTCCCCGGATCAGGTTCTTGTTGACTGCCTTCCGGTAGACCATGGCGGCCGTTTCCCGCACATTCCTGGGGAGCCCCATGGCCGAAGCCATCCGATCCAGCTCGCTCAAGGCGAAAGCCAGATTGCGCTCCGTGGCGTTGGACACACGGATCCTGCGCTGCCATTTCCTCAGCCGGTAGAGCTGCGCCCGATTCCTGGTGGGGATGCTCTTGCCGTATGAGTCCTTGTTCTTCCAAGAGATCTCAGTGGAAAGCCCCTTGTCGTGGATGGTGTAGGTCATGGGAGCACCGGTCCTCGCCCGCTTCTCCCCTTGCTCTACGTCGAACGCTCTCCACTCTGGACCTTGGTCAATGAACTGGTCATCTATGACCAGACCGCACTCCTCGCAGATGAGCTCTCCTCGCTCATAGTCCCTTACGAGGTGCCCGCTGTTGCATTCGGGGCAGCGTTCGATTTCATCGGTCCCTTCTTTTACTGCCTTTGCCACGCTCTTCTACCCCCTCGATGTAGACTTGTTTGCCGACAGCCGAAAGCATGTTTTGCCCGCTCGGTACCTCCACCGAGACATACGGTCCCGCGACCGGTCCGAAGACCCTGACCACGCGGCCGACAGGTCTCTTCCGGTTGTCCAGGACCGCATCCCTTGGCTGGGGTGCGAAGACGCCCTTGACGATGAGCTTGCCGTCATAAGCCACCTCTTGGACCTCCCCCAGAAACTTCATGGTAGTCTTACGCCCCTCGTTGCGGCACCGGCGCTTTGGTCCTCATGCGGTTAATACTATTTAAGCATTTTGCAAAGTTATATAATCTTTTGGCCATTCATTAAAAATATGTTTCGATTATACAAGCCTAGCGTTGGGGGAAGAATGATGCCGCCATACCAGATTGTCTACGATGGCCAGGAATGTACATCGCTCTCATCGGGCCCTCGCAATCATTATCCTATAAAAAAGGCTTGCATAGGTCGTGCAAGTCTCCAAGGATCACCCGAGATACCGGTCGCTGTTGGTCAGGGAGATGATGTCCGAGATGGTGAGGGAGGGAATAGTGGCTCCCACGGGGCTCATCGCGCATGGAAGGGGCGAGGCCTTCGACTATCTGATAGGGGAGGAGACGACGGAAAATGCCAGGAGGGCGGAGAGGGCTGCGGTCGCCCTTCTCCTGACCGCATCGCACCCCGTGGTCTCCGTCAACGGGAACGCGGCCGCCCTCTGCGCGGAGGACCTGGTGCGCCTGGCGGGTCAGGTGGGGGCGAGGATCGAGGTCAACCTCTTCCATAGGTCAGACGAGAGGGTCGACAAGGTAGCGGCGTTCATGGAGCGGTCGGGTGGCAAGGACATCCTCGGGCGAAAGCCCGATGCGGTTCTCCCCGGCATCGCCTCCGACCGTGCCAAGTGCTCCAAGCAGGGAATCTTCTCCGCCGATGTAGTCCTCGTGCCTCTGGAGGATGGGGACCGGGCCGAGGCATTGGTAAAGGCAGGCAAGAAGGTCATCGTGGTGGATCTGAACCCGCTCTCTCGCTCTGCCAAGGCGGCAACGGTGGCGATAGTGGACGAGGTCACGCGGGCCATTCCGAACATGGTGGAGATGGCACAGAGCTCGAAGGCCGATGGGTCAGCGGGGGGCGCATCCGAATTCGACAACAGGGCCAACCTCGCGGAGGCGCTGGAGCATATATGTGCCCGCCTGAAAAAGCTGGCCTCGGAAGGCAAAGCATAAAACCGAGGGCGCGTGATTCAGGGGTGATATGATGAGCGACGATCTTCTGGTCAGAGGGGTACGCCGGCTGGAGTGGGCGGGGACCCACATGAAGGTCCTGGCAGAGATCCAGGACAGGATGATCAAGGAGCGGTCTCTTCAGGGCGTGAAGGTCGGCATGGCGTTGCACGTCGAGGCCAAGACCGGCATGCTGGCGGTGGCGCTGGCCCGAGCGGGAGCCACGGTCCGTTTGGCCAGCTGCAACCCCCTGTCCACGGACGATTCCGTCTCCATTGCCCTTCGGGAGAAGTACGGCATCGAGACCTATGCCAAGAAATGGGAGAGCACCGACGAGTACTACCACAACCTGAACGCGGTGCTGGATATGGCCCCCGACTTCGTGATCGATGACGGGGCCGACCTGATCACGATGCTTCACACGGAGCGCACCAACCTCCTGAAGGAAGTCAAAGGAGGGAATGAGGAGACGACCACCGGGGTCATCCGTTTACGCTCCATGGCCAAGGAAGGAAGGCTGAAGTTCCCGGTCATCTCCGTCAACGATGCTCAGATGAAGTTCCTGTTCGACAATCGCTATGGCACTGGGCAATCGACCTTCGACGGGTTCATGAACGCCACCAACCTGCTGATCGCCGGGAAGAGGCTGGTCGTGGCTGGCTATGGCTGGTGCGGCAAGGGCATCGCCATGCGCGCCAAAGGCCTCGGGGCGAGCGTAATCGTCACCGAGGTGGACCCGATAAGGGCCATCGAGGCCAAGATGGACGGCTTCGAGGTCATGCCCATGATGGGCGCGGTCAGGGTGGCGGACATCATCATCTCCGCCACGGGTACCAAGGACATCGTCCGCCGAGAGCATCTGGAGTTCCTGAAGGACGGTTGCGTTCTGGGCAACTCGGGGCATTTTGACAACGAGATATCCAAGAAAGCCCTGGAAGAGTACGGTGGCCTTCCCCGTAGGGTAAGGGAGTTCGTGGACGAGTATTCCTTGCCTGGGGGGCGGAAGGCGTTCCTCATCGGCGAGGGTCGCCTGATGAACCTGGCCGCCGGGCAGGGGCATCCGGTGGAGATCATGGACATGAGCTTCTCCATCCAGGCCCTGGCATTGGAGCATCTGGTGAAGCATCATGCCGAGATGGGGCCTCAAGTATACGAGGTACCCAATGAGTTGGACCAGCTGGTGGCCAAGCTCAAGCTCAAGACCATGGGCGTCCACATCGATGAGCTCACGCCCGACCAGGTGAGGTACCAGGCCTCATGGCAAGAGGGTACATGATGAGACCCTATCTCTGCGTCTATGGCCATACCAACCTGGACTACATCATGACCCTGGGCCGATTCCCGGAGTTGAACACCTCCGTGAACGTGGGGGAGAAGAAGCGATACTTCGGAGGCACGGGAGCAAACGTGGCCACCATCGCGGCCAGTTTAGGGGTCCCCACCGCCCTGGCCTCCTATGTGGGCCCGGACTTCCCGGCGGAATTCCGCTCCCTGATGGAAGGGAAAGGGGTCGACCTGAGGGACCTGGTGGTCGTGGAGGACCAGGAGACGCCCACGGTGTGGGTCATCTCCGACACGGAGCATAACCAGATCGCCTATGTTTACCAAGGGCCCATGGCCCGGATGGAGGACATGCCGATACGGATATCGGCCGCGGAGGAGTCGGCCTGGGTGCATATCATGACCGGCCGCCCCCCATATTACCTGAGGGTGATGGAGGAATGCGCTCGCCTGGGCAAGAGCGTCTCCTTTGACCCGGCGCAGGAGATACACCACGTCTGGAACCCCGAGTGGTTCGACAGGGCGATCTCCCTGGCGGACATCTTCTTCTGCAACGAGAATGAGCTGAGGACCGCCATGAGGTACTTGGGGATGTCAAGGGCGGAGGACCTCCTGCAGAAGGTCGACCTGCTGGTTAACACCAAGGGCTCGAGGGGCGTGATCATCTGCGGCCCAGAAGGGAGGATGGAGATACCGGCCGTCACGCCAGGCAAAGTGGTGGACACCACTGGCGCAGGCGATGCCTTCCGGGCCGGTTTCTATGCCGGGAAGTACCGGGGGCTGAAGGTCCGCGACTGCGCGGTGATAGGGGCGGCCGCGGCGTCCTTCGTGATCGAGGCGAGAGGCTCCCTCACTAATATTCCCGACTGGGGTCAGGTCATGGAGCGGGCTAGAAATATCATTTGAGGCCATCTTGGATGGCGACCCACCAATGCTTCCCCAGGCGACGAATGCATTCTGGCCATCACAGAAAGCTTTATTTGAGAAAAAGCCGTAACCGGTCGCAGGTGAACGCATGGCGGTGGGGTTCGTCCTGATAAGCACGGCGCCAGCGAAGGAGCATGAGGTCTATAACGAACTCCTCAAGGTGAAGGAGGTCGTGGAGCTTCATCCGCTGTTCGGGGAGTACGACCTGATAGCGAAGATCGAGGCAGATGACTTCAACCTGCTCGGCCAGGTGGTCGTGGACAAGATAAGGTCGATCCCCGGGGTCATCGACACTAAGACTCTTACTGGTATAAAGTTCTGAAAAAAGGTGAACGAAAATGTCTCTTGAGGATTTCTTGACTGTAATGATACTGACATTCGGCCTGTTCATGATATTGGCAGGTGCATTCACCGCCTACTTCGGTAGCGGTAAGAGCAGGATGATAGGTGTCGCGCTCCTGGTGGTCGGCCTGGTGGTCGGCCTGATCTGGATATACCTTGGCGGATTCACTGACATAATCGACGTTTGGCTGGGCGACGTGATCTGGGCCGCGTTCCTGAACATCATCGCGGCGGTCATCGGCGCACTCATCGCGGTGGGCATCTTCCTGCTGGCGATCATGAAGAGCTGAACCGTCCGAGCTGCTCGCAAACCCTTTCCCGTTCAATAATTTTAGGGCTTTCCGAAATCGTTTTATTCTTCTATCCTTTGAGAGGGATTCATGCCCGCTGTCCTGGTCATCCTTGGCTCCAAGAGCGACATCGAGGTGGGTCAGAAGGCCACCGCGATATTGAAGAGGTTCGGGGTGGAATCGAAGATCGTGGTCGCCTCGGCGCATCGCACCCCTGACCGCGTCAAGAAGCTGGTGGAGGATTCGGACGCGCAGGTGTTCATCGCTGTGGCCGGTCTGTCGGCCGCTCTGCCCGGCGCCATCGCCGCCCTCACCATCAAACCGGTCATCGGGGTCCCGGTGTCGGGCAAGGTGAACCTCGATTCGATCCTGGCCATCGTCCAGATGCCCCCGGGGATACCGGTGGCGGCGGTGGGCATCGACCGGGGGGAGAACGCGGGGCTGCTCGCCCTGCAGATCCTCGCCCTGCAGGATGTGGCACTGGGCAAGGCGCTTCTCAAACATCGCAAGGAGATGGCCGAGCAGGTGGAGAAGGATTCCAGCGAGGTGGAGTGCTGATGTTCGACCCCAAGGAGTTCGTGGACGAGAAGGTGGCGGAGCTCGATCAGACGATCAAGGGCAAGGCGATCATCGCCTGCTCTGGGGGCGTGGACTCGACCGTGGCCGCCGTACTGGTGTCCAGGGCCATCGGGGACCGTCTTCTGACGGTCTATGTCGACACCGGCCTCATGCGCAAGGGCGAGACCGAGATGGTGAACGACATGCTCACCCGCTTGAACGTGCACTTCAGGGTGGTGCTCGCCTCGGGGGAGTTCTACACCGCTCTAAGGGACGTCATCGACCCGGAGAAGAAGCGCAAGATCATCGGGGAGAAGTTCATCCGGGTATTCGAACGGGAGGCCAAGGAGTTCAACGCCGAGTACCTGGTCCAAGGGACCATCGCCCCGGACTGGATCGAGAGCGGGGACGGGGTCCGGGACACCATTAAATCGCATCACAACGTCGGCGGATTGCCCAAGGACGTCAAGCTGAGGCTGGTGGAACCCCTCCGCGACCTGTACAAGGACGAGGTGCGCAAGCTCGCTCGCTTTCTGGGGGCCGAGGTCTCGGAGAGGCAGCCGTTCCCTGGGCCGGCATTGGCCATTCGAATCATAGGGGACGTGACCCCGGAGAGGGCGGACATCGTCCGGGATGCCTGCGCCATCGTCGAGGAGGAGCTGGAGAGGGCGGCCAAGGCTGGCCGGATGGAACTGCCCTGGCAATACTTCGCGGTCCTGCTCCCGGTCCAATCGGTCGGGGTGCAGGGCGACATTCGTGCCTATGGCCTCACCATCGCCGTCAGGGCAGTGCAGTCGATCGACGGCATGTCGGCGGCCTACTCGAAGATACCGCACGAGGTCCTGGAGACGATATCGGTGCGCATCACGAACGAGATGAAGGACAAGGTCAACCGCGTAGTATACGACATCACCAACAAGCCGCCGGCGACCATCGAATGGGAATGAGAGCGGATTCGCTTGATGGGCATTAAGAAACGACCCCCAGCTAGGTCGACGGCCATTCATCTAGATCGCAAAGGAGCCATCGGAGGTCGAGAATCCACCCCGCAGATCACTCTCCACGATGGTCCCAGGTCTCCTCCTCGTCCGGTAGCTCCCTTAGCCATTTGATGAGCTCCCGCTCCCTCCGCCGCTCCCCGAGGTAATCGACCATGAGCTCTACGGTATACTTGCGATGGCAGGTTGGGCATAGCGTCTTCAGGTTACCAGGATGATCGCTGCCCATCTTCGAGCGAGGGATGATGTGATGCACCTCCAGGTGCTCCCAGCGATATCCTCCCTTGCCCTTTCCAAGCGTTTGGTCGAAGACCTTCTTCCGGGAGCTCCCGTATTCTGATTGGCAATCCTGGCAGGTATAGCGGTCCCGTCGGAGGACTGCCTGTTTCACCCTGAGCCAGATCATTTGACGCACGAGATCCGGCGTGTCGATGGAATATGGCAGCACCTTTGTTCCCGATGCGAAGTACTTCCTCGCATCAGGAAGGTCCGTCCGCATCTGCTTCAGGACCGATTTCACGCTATTCCATTCCTCGCACAGCCTCTTCGAGGTGGAGCCTTCCCGATGGCGCCGTTTGCAGTGCGGGCAAGGGACCAGGGTTCCGACCCCTTCGGCCGTTGCATCGTCCCCTTCCTCCCAGAATGGGCACACCTCTGCCAGAGCTCGGTCGCATCGAGCAGGCCACCCCTGCTTTGCCCCTTGGAATACCAACGCTGGTGAGGCGAGGTCCGTCCCCACGCCCCGGTTGGTCTGCAGGAAGCACAGACTCTCCGCGCTGCTGGTGAGCCGATGCTTGCAAGTCGAGCGAACTCCCTTGGTCCGGGGCAATGTCCAATGAATGCGGGCCCGAGTCGATAAGCGGTTCGGTACTCCTCTGCCTTATGACAAGTAAAAAAGCCTAACCGACCGAATCTAGATCTTCCTGAGGAGGTCCTCGAACTCCGTCCAGTCATCGATCTTGTACGAGGGCACGATGCTCTCATCATGAGTGTAGAAATCCGAAGTCTTCAGGATCGCGGTCATGCCCACGCCCAATGCTCCCTTGATGTCGCACTGGAGGTTGTTCCCGACGAACACCGCCTCCTCCGCCTTAGCCCCGACATTGTAGAGGGCGATCTTGAAGATGCGGGGGTTCGGCTTCCTCAGTCCGACATCGGTGCTGAAGACCATGTCATCGAAGTATTCGTCCAGTCCGAAGTGCTCCATGTCCCGCAAGGGGAAGTACGAAGGCAAGCCCCAGGCCACATCGGAGACCAGGCCGATACGGTAGCCCTCCTCCCTCAGGACCTGTAGCATTTCCAGGGTGCCAGGTACGAGATCCCTTCGCTCCAAGAGCACCCCGTAGAATATCTCCAGCGACTCCTGCATCAGGTCCTCTTCCTCCTCCACAGAGAAATAGGTGAAGCAGTTGTTCAGGACGGATTCGAGCGGGACCTCCAGGAACTCCGTGTTCTTCACGTTCCTGGCCCTTGCCAAGAGTTCTAGCAGTTTGGACGCGACATCCTCTCTCCTTGTCCCGTTGGAGATCCTTCCCAAGACCAGGTCTGAGACCGCTTCCACGGCCCGCAGTTCAGGCCCTCTCCAGTCGTTGTGGTAGTTGATCAGAGTATGGCCCAGGTCGAAAAGGACGGCCTTCATCGAGTCATCTCAAAACGAGCAGGGACTTAAACCTTATCGCTCCAGGTTTCGGTGATGCTGAAACATTCTTCGCTCGTCACAAATTGTTTAATAAGTCCGGGGCGATTGTGGCCCGATGAAGGTCTACGTCGTCGACAACGGGGGCCAGTGGACGCATCGCGAGTGGCGCGTCCTGAAGTACCTGAAGGTGGACACGAAGATCATCCCCAACACCACGCCCTTCGATGATCTGGGCGACGTGGACGCGCTCATACTCTCCGGGGGATCGCCTAGGGTCGCGGAGGAGTCCAGCCGCATGGGCAACAACGGACAGTATCTGGATAAGGCGGACTTCCCCATCCTCGGCATCTGCGCCGGGATGCACTTCATGAGCGGACATTTCGGGGGAGCCACCGCGCCTGCCAAGCTGCCCGAGTTCGGGAAGGCCACCCTGTACGTGGACGACGAGGACGAGGTCTTCAGGTCCCTTCCCAAGCAGTTCACGGTCTGGGAGTCGCACAACGATGAGGTCATCAGGGTGCCTGCCGGCTTCAAGGCGCTGGCCCATTCGGACAACTGCGCGGTGGAGGCCATCCGCAAGATCGACCGTCCTATTTTCGGCCTGCAATTCCACCCCGAGGTAGAGAACACCGAGCATGGCTACGACATCTTCAAGAATTTCCTTAA
>Ga0209048_10003417_pt1 | contig 15413 bp, 12 predicted proteins | sample FrelakmetCRP12CR_FD_187146 | JGI IMG/M metagenome (GOLD analysis project Ga0209048, IMG submission 187146) | Freshwater lake sediment microbial communities from the University of Notre Dame, USA, for methane emissions studies - CRP12 CR (SPAdes)... | ecosystem: Environmental > Aquatic >... | reverse complement strand
CCCCGTCATTCCTTGCTCCACCCACCTTGTTACTCGTCTGGATAAACACAAGGTCTGCATATTTTCCTGCAATTTCCCGTGTCTGGTCTTTCGAATTGCCATCGACGACAATAATCTCGTATTCGTCCCTTGGAACCGTCTGTTTTTGCAAGGATTCCAGACACCGGGCTATATTTGCCTCCTCGTTATAGGAGGGAATGATGACAGAAATCATGGTTCCACCAGCGAATAATAGAGTTCAACATGTTGTTTTGCAACATCCCTGATATCAAATGACCGTGTATAGTCCCTTGAACCGGCTGCAATTCTCTTTAACGCGGGCCTGTCATTGATCAACATTGCAGCCTCCCCGTTATTAGCGAAATAGAGGACCTTATCCCCGAAAATATCGTGGAATTCGGGGATATCTCTTGCGACCACCGGCAGACCGCAGGCAAGTGCCTCAAGGATTACAAGCCCGAATGTCTCTGCGTACGACGGCATGAAAAAGACATCCGCCCCGTTATAGGCATTAACAACATCTTTGATATGGCGGGTAAGGATAACATTTTTCCCGCAACGGTCACGCATAAACCGGATTTTACGGTAATCTTTCGATAGAAACCCGTACGGAAGCCCGCCAACCCAGACCCATTTCTTCTCCGGGAACTGTTTGGCCAGGGCAAAGAAATCGTAGAGCCCTTTTCGCGGCGTCTGCTGTGCGACAGTGAGTACAACTTCCGTATCATCTTCAATCCCGAACTCTTCACGAAACGCAGCCCGTTTCCTGTCATCTTTCCTGAAAATATCCCGGTTCACTCCATTCGGAATATAAGTCACCGGCATTTCCGGTACCATGGACGTTACTTCCTCATGGCATGACTTTGAGATGGTAATGATATGATCGTACTTGCGGTACACTTTCGGGTACTGCTTGTTGATCACCTTAACAAATGCAATATTCCCGTGGTTAATCCTTGGCGTTGAATGGGCCGTGAGGACTTTACACCCTGTGCTGATCCGCCGGTTAACGGCTGCAATGGGGCCGAACGAATGATAATGAACGATATCTGCGGTCCGGGAATAGCTTTTCCATGTGGCGTCAATATCAGAGGAGACCGCGATCTGGCGGTACAGGGACTTCGCCACCGTTGCACTGCCAATATACTTAAAGAACAACTGGTCTTCCACGTAGAAATTCACCCGCATATCAGCTGTCCTTCACAAAATCAATTGCATTCCGTATACACCCGTCCATGTTCAGGTATTCAAAGCGCGAGAATCGTCCCACCAGTGAGATCCCAATGCTGTCGCAATATTCCCTGATAATTGCGATATTTTTCAGGTAATGGAGGTCATAAACAACGTAGGCAAAACGGTGGCGGTACAAACCGGTGGAGATGACCGATCCACGAGAGATCAGATCCATTTCCGTAAGTGAACGGATAACATGGTCGATAACTTCCTTGTCACTCATTGTTGAAACAGAATCCCCTTCATTATAGGTAATCTCCGCGAGGATCGAACTGCAACCAGCTGGTGCAGTTCCCGGACTGAAATTTGAAGGGAACGAGATACGGTTCTCCATCCCGGTCTTTTCATCCGGGATATACATCCACGAAATGGGGGGTACTTCTCCCTTTATTCCTATACTGACCGAGATCAGGGAGTTATACTTCAAGCCATCCACCGCCTTCCTTACGTCCTCCGGTACGTCTTTGAGTGTCGGAATGAGATATTGCAGGGGGATTGTGGAAATACACCGGTCTGCAACAATTGTCCGTGTACCGTCACTGATCACCCATTTTCCTCCATCCCGTGTTACGGACGTAACCCGGAAACCTGTAATAACCTGCTCTTTTACCGGTTCACAAATCGCATGGACAAGGGATTCAATACCACCGTCCAGGGGGTAAGAGAATACTGACTGGTGGGTATATCCCTCAGTCTCGATCCCGATTGCGGACCTGATGACATCCTCAACCGGTGGTCTTGGCACCCTCCCCTCCATCCAGTGCGCAGACATCATATCTGTTTTGTAATTCCAGATCTTTTCATTGTAGGGTACCATGTAACATTCTGCAATCCCTTTGCCGAATGTCTGGTAAATCCATTCCTTAAAGTTACCAGGAGGTCTGAATTCTCCTTTCTCTGATGCAACAAGGGCCTTCACGAATTCATTGATACAAAAGAACAGGTCCTCTTTTGGGAGGGCAAAGAGACCGTTTTCAAACGGGTATTTGATGAAGAGGCCTTTATAAAATATTTTGGTATTCCGTTCACATTCATTCCGGTTACAGCCGAGGACATCATGCATAAAGGAAAGCACTTCCTGGTCCCGGGAAAAGATAATATGTGAACCCCCGGTATCAAATGTAAACCCGTCCTTCCGGACAGACTGACAAAGCCCACCTGTCCGGGCCCCAGCTTCCAGTATCGTGATATCCTCATTCCGTGCAGCAAGGAGCCTTGCAAGTGTGAGGCCTGAAAGACCCCCTCCAAGTATCGCTGTTTTCACTTCTTATTAGTAAGTGGCCACGATTTATATGATTGACCATCATGATCCGGACTAGTACCACCCTGCAGCCCCGGGCCGTATCAGGGATTTAAAAAAACGGCCCGGTCAGAACACAAATTGCGATGCTTACGGCTGCGGTAACAAAATTCAGAGAAAAAGTCGGCCTGGTAGAAATCCTCTCAACCGGATTTTACTGATTTGGTATTATTCCGGCTTTGCTGAAACCCTTCTTAATCTATCTTGTACAGCAGGTTATTCCAAAATTTAGTCACGCTCCCGGGGCTCCGCCCCGCCGCTTTGGCGGCCCCGGTTGGGATAGGGTATGATCTCCAAATCTCTGAAATGTTTCTTTGAATGTCCCAATTGAAACCCTTTCCAAGAGTATCTTAACGGGGGTGGGACAGGGAGGGGGTGAAACCCCCTCCTGTCTGAGCAGTTCTATTAATTTTTTTATTCCGCTTAGGGTTTCCCATGAAAATGCCAGAACGGCCACCAATATGAAGAGATTTTGAGCGTGGCATTTTCATGGTTAGGGTGTGAACTTACCGTTCATGTGTGTTTCGACAGGCCAAAAAAATACAAAAAATATAATCATTTTCCGCTTTTAACTGTTTTAGACCCTCGTAACATACCGATTTTGCCAGTCCGGACCAGCTCTTTTACCCCGTACTGGCGGAGCAGCGTTTCAAGGGCGTCAATCTTCTCGGTGTTTCCCGTGATCTGAAGCACAAGAGTTTTTGTACCCATATCAATGATCTGCGCACGGAATATCTGGGCAATCTGCATGATTTCACTACGGGAAGTCCCGGAGTCGGCGTTCACCTTGATCATCGCGAGTTCCCGTTCAACCCGCTCATTATCGGTGAGATCTGACACTTTGATGATATCAATGAGCTTGTTCAGCTGTTTCATCACCTGTTCAATCTGGGCATCGTCACCGATACACACAATGGTGATCCGGCTCATTCCCGGCTCTTCGCAGGTACCGACTGCCAGGCTCTCGATATTAAAACCGCGACGGGAGAAGAGCCCGGTCACGCGTGAGAGCACCCCGGCCCGGTTCTCAACAAGGATCGAGAGGGTATGCGGCTTCATGAGTTGTTACCCCCGATCATTTCGTTATTTGCGGCTCCAGGGGGAACTATCGGGTACACGTTCTCTTCCCGTTCAATCCTGAAATCAAGCATAAAGGGCCCGGGTGTATTAATCGCAGTCTTCAGTGCAGACTGCACTTCATCCCGGGACTCTACCCTTATCCCGTCAATACCATACGCCTGCGCAATTTTCACAAAGTCCACTGCCGGCAGTTCAGTAAACGAGTACCTCCGGTCATAGAACAGCTCCTGCCATTGCCTGACCATCCCGAGGTACTGGTTATTGAGGATGGCGATCTTCACCGGGATTTTGTACTGGGCGATCGTCCCGAGCTCCTGGATATTCATCTGGATACTCCCGTCGCCTGCAATATCGAAGACGGTCTTGTCTGGTCGTGCATAGTGCACCCCCATCGATGCCGGCAGCCCGTACCCCATCGTCCCGAGCCCCCCGGATGTGATCCAGGTCCTCGGTTTCCGGAAACAGTAGTACTGGGCAGTCCACATCTGGTTCTGGCCGACTTCTGACACAATGATGTCATCCTCTTCCAGCAGGGCTGATAACTGCTGGATGATATACTGGGGCCTGAGTTTCCCGTCGTCCTTGTAACGGAGGGGATGCTTTTTCTTCCAGCCTTTTATTTTTTCATGCCAGGTCTGGTAATGTCCCGTCTTTTGCAGTTTCTGTATCAGCTCCCCGAGAATGTTCCTGACATCGCCGACGATCGGCACATCGACCTTCTTGTTTTTGCCGATCTCAGCCGGGTCGATATCGATATGGATGATCTTCGCATGTGGGGCAAAGGTGTCGAGCTTTCCGGTAACCCGGTCATCAAACCTGACCCCGACTGCTATAAGGAGGTCACATTCGGTGACGGCATAATTGGCGTACTCGGTCCCGTGCATCCCGAGCATCCCGAGGTTCAGCGGGTGGTCGCCGGGCACCGCACCGAGACCCATCAGTGTTGTGGTGATCGGGATCATCATCTGCTCGGCAAATCGTACCAGCTCTTCAGATGCATTGGAAAGTATCACCCCGCCACCGGCATATATGAGCGGTCGTTCAGCAAGCGTGAGTAGTTCTACAGCCCGGTCAATCTGCCTCTGGTGGCCCTTGTAGGTTGGCTGGTAGCCGCGGAGGCTGACAGTCTCCACCCTGGGAGGATCAGTTTCCACGGTCCCGGTGCTCACGTCCTTAGGTATATCTATCAATACCGGTCCCGGTCTTCCGGTTCCCGCAATGTAAAATGCTTCCTGGAGAATCCGTGGGATATCGTAGGCCTTTTTTACCAGGTAATTGTGTTTTGTCACCGGCATTGTGATACCGGTAATATCGGACTCCTGGAACGCGTCATTTCCAAGCAGCGAGGTCGGGACCTGGCCGGTAATCGCAACGATGGGGATAGAGTCCATGTAGGCGGTGGCAATACCCGTCACCAGGTTACATGCCCCGGGACCTGACGTGGCAAGGCATACACCTACACGACCGCTTGCCCGTGCGTAGCCATCGGCTGCATGGGCGGCTGCCTGTTCATGCCGTACCAGGATGTGCCGTAATGGTGAATCATAGAGTTCATCATATATCGGCAATACTACACCGCCGGGGTAGCCGAATATCGTCTCCACCCCTTCGCGCTGCAGTCCTTCAATCAGGAGTTTTGCTCCGGTTTTCATTCTCTTCCCTCAATAACCTGTTCATTCCGGCGATCACCGCTTCAACACTGGCCATGATAATATCTGTGCGGGCGCCTCGTGACGTAATTATCTTTCCGTCTTTACTTAACCTTACCGTTACATCGACCAGCGCGTCTGTTCCACCGCTGATTGCGTCCACATGGTACTCTTCGAGCCGGATATCAGCAACATCGGCAACGGATTTTCTTAACGCCTCCATGGCAGCGTCTACCGGCCCCGTCCCTGTCGCAGCACTGGTAATTTCCTCGTTATGAACGATGAGGGTGACCGATGCGGTCGGTATAACGTTGCTCCCGGATACTACCGTGAATTGTTTCATTCTGAGGACCGGACTGCATTCTATCGCCATTACAGCGTCTGCAATGGCCATCAGGTCAGTGTCGGTAATCCGTTTACCTTCATCCCCGAGGACCTTGATCCTTTTCACGATCTCTTTTAATTGCTTTTCTTCAGGCCTGTAATTCATCTCGTGAAGCGCCGCATCAACCGATGCGGAACCCGAATGCTTTCCAAGGACAATCCGGCGTTTGCGGCCGATCGTTTCGGGTTTCACTGACTCATAGGTCGAAGGCTCACGAAGCACACCATGTGCATGGATCCCGCTTTCGTGGGTGAATGCCATCTCCCCGACGATTGCCTTGTTCACCGGAAGCGCTACCCCGGTAAGTTTTGAGACCAGGGTAGAGAGATGGTAGATCTCACCGGTAACTATCGATGTCCGATAATTATACAGGACCTCCAGCGCCATTACAAGTTCTTCAAATGCCGTGTTACCTGCCCGCTCCCCAAGCCCGTTGACCGTAACATGGGCACAGCTTGCACCAGCCCTCAGGGCAGCGAATGTATTCGCCAGTGCAAACCCGAGATCGTTATGGCAATGTATTGACAACGGGGCAATACATAGCGGTGGGATCAGCGTTGCCGTCTTCTCCGGTGTCAGGAGCCCTACCGTGTCACAGAAACATAGGCGGTCTGCACCCCGCTCCACACCTCCCCTGTATACTTCGAGGAGGAATTCTGGATCGGCACGGGAAGCGTCTTCACCGGATAATTCTACAATCAGGCCCCGTTCCTTTGCATATTCGACAGCATCATAGGCCATTGTCAGTACATCGGCCCTGGTCTTCCGGAGTTTCTTCTGTATATGAAGGTCACTCACCGGTATTACAAGGTGTACTGAATCGGCTCCATAATCAGCGGCAAGGTCAATATCCCCCTGCATTGCCCTGACATACGTGCAACATTCAGCACTCAGCCCGGCATCTGATATCAGGCGGATCGCCTCGCATTCGCCGGTCGATGCAGCAGCTGAACCGGCTTCGATTACATCAACGCCGATAGAGGAGAGTTTTTCCGCGATCTGGAGTTTCTCATGCGGTTCTAGCGAGACACCGGGTGTTTGTTCCCCGTCCCGTAAGGTCGTATCAAAAAAACGCAAATTTTCAACAAATAAAACGATCTGTCATGGATGTTCCACCACAATAGGAAATGGATGCCCGGATTATTTAATATCTCGGGTTAATTCCGGATTTTTTTCACAACGCCCGCACAGGCCTGCTATTGCAGTAAAAAAGAAGGGTTACCCGGAAACTTCCGCTGGAGATTCAGGGATCACCGGGGACGCATATTCATAGACCAGTGTGACGTACCTTGCTGAAAATACAATATAGGGAACAATGATGATAATATAGACAATCCAGTAAATGGCTATCCCTGCAACAGGGATCAGGTTGAGGAACCCTAGCAGGACAAAAAAAACCATGCTGGCCACCCAGTAAATAATCATAGCAACAACGTAGCGGCCCCAGCCAATTGACCGGATTGTATGCATAACGGCACCAAAATTGAATGCCTCAGAAAATTTCCCTTCCCTTGCAAGCCTGATCAACGCAATCGTCGAAATAAGCGAGATTATTATGGCAAGAATCACGGTGACCAGCAGTCCGAAACCGATACCTAGCAGGACTCCGACAAACTTGTCCATGTTGTTGAAAATGAACGCGGGGTTTTCCATGATAATATAGGGCATGAAATTGACCGCGGCATAGAAAATGGTCAGTAATAACACCGCTATTACAGGTATTGCATAGATAAGCCCTGCAAAAATAAGTTTAAGGCCCATAATAAAAAGCCCGCCTTCTTCGAACTTCGGTGCCGTTTGATCTCCCCGATAGATCTTTGCAATGTACCCGGTTACCAATGGGAATACCACAACACTCATCAGAAGAAGAAGCCATCGTTCCCATTTACCCCACACCGCATCTTTTGCGTAGGTGTAGGAATCCTGCAGCATTTTTCCATAATCCATAGACGTCACTATAAAAGGTTGAGTTGTTCGTATGTGAAATTAATAGTGTCCCAGAAAAACAGGATGTTGTTCGCAATAATCCTGGCTGGGCTTCCCATCCTCCTTTTTTTCTGATACCGCGCAGCTTTATGCTTTGTTGACCCTTACAAAGGAAAACCGGAGGAAACTATTAGATTAATTCCAGGCTTTGTTGAAACTCACATGAACGGTGAGTTTACACCCAAAACTATGAAAATACCCCTGAGTAAAAGTTGACAACTGTTTAGAAAAAAATTATGCGGGTGGTGATACCTCTTCACCAGCACTCTCGTACAGCAGGGTCACATACCTTGCCGAGAAAATTACGATAAACGGCAGGAGTATGAATAAGATAAGGAACCCGATATACGGGATTAACCAGCAGATTACTTCAATAATTCCCACAATAATTGCGAGGACTATCAGTGCGAGGATATAGCTGGCGACGCCGATCCTGCCAATCGTTGCGAAAATAGCCCCGAAATTAAACGCCTGACCAAAGCTGTTGGTACGTGCAAAACGAACCATCCCGATAATCGCAATCATCTCGATAATAATGGCAACGAGAATCAGAATGATCACTCCGAAAAGGACTGCACCAATAAGTGCCATTACTGCATTGGGATCTGCCATCGGGTTCGACAACGTAGCAAGGAATGCATAACCGGCACTTCCAATTACCGCAAATTCAACGATAATAATCGGAATGGCATAGATTATTGCAACAACGAATAGCTTGATCCCGTCAATAAACATGCTTCCCCATTCGTTGAGTTCCGGGGACGGTTCCAATCCCCGGTATATCCTCATTACATACCCCATGACCAGGGGGAATACAATGCAACTGATAATCAGTAGTATCCACTTCGCCCATTTTCCAACGAGACCTTCTTTTGCATACTCAAAAGAATCTCCGATAGTTTTTCCAAACTCCATTAAAATCACCTTATACGATTGAAATCTGGATTAAACGATTATATATAGATATCCCAGAAAAAGGGAGCAAAATGTACCGGTTCAATGCCGGAAATACCGGACCCCGGTGAATATCATTGCAATATTGTGGTGATTTGCCGCATCAATAACTTCTTTGTCCCGGATCGATCCACCGGGCTGCACGAGCGCAGTAGCACCTGCCTTGACTGCCACTTCGAGGGTATCAGGGAACGGGAGAAACGCATCGGATGCAACTGCGGAGTCCTTAAGAGGGGAAAGGGCTTTATCGATTGCAATCTTTGCCGCATCGACCCTGCTCATCTGGCCTGCACCGATACCGATAGTTTTTCCCCTGCCTGCAAATATGATCGCATTACTCCGGGTATGCTTGACGACCTTCCAGGCAAAGTTCAAGGCAGACATCTCGTCGGAAGAGGGGTCCCTGTCTGATACCGTCTCCCAGTGCTCCTGGTACGGCGGTGTACGCTGGACCAGCACACCACCTGAAATAGTCCGGATTTCGTCCTGGACGACGGGGTCAGGCAGGTGGAGGACCCTCATATTCTCCTTTGTTTTCAACAAATCCAGTGCACCCTGTGTAAAGGCCGGTGCACAAAGGACCTCGACAAACGTATCGCAGAATTCTTTTGCAAGGGGTTCATCAACCGGGCGGTTCAATGCAACGACCGATCCATAGGCAGATACCGGGTCTGTATCCCGTGCTTTCCTGTATGCCTCGGCCACCGTGCGGGCAACGGCTACCCCGCAGGGATTGTTATGCTTCATGATTACAGCACAGGGCTCATCAAATTCATGAAGGAGACCTGATGCCGCATTCAGGTCAAGGTAATTATTATAGGACATCTGCTTTCCCTGGAATGGTTCCGCCGAGGCGATACCTGTGCACCCATAGATAGCCGCCTCCTGGTGAGGGTTCTCCCCATACCTGAGCGGACGACCGTTCCGGAACTGGACGGTATATACATCAGGGAATTCTTTTCCTTCTGCGTGGAGATAATTGCTTATCGATGCGTCGTACGCAGCAGTGCGTGAAAAGGCCTTTTTTGCGAGCATGATCCGCTCCGTATCCGTGAATGCCCCGGAAAGGACAGCCTTTTTCACAAGCGGGTAATCACCGGGGTCGACAACAACCGCTACATCCCGGTAATTCTTTGCGGCTGCCCGGATCATCGCGGGGCCCCCGACATCGATGTATTCGATCAACTCTTCAAGGGGAAGGTCCTTCCCTGACATCTCTTCAAACGGGTACAGGTTCACCACGAGGAGGTCAATCGGGTGGATCCCATGGGCCTGCATTACCAGATCATCAATCCCCCGGCGTCCGAGAAGACCGCCATGGACACGCGGGTGGAGTGTTTTAACCCGTCCGTCCATCATCTCCGGGAAACCCGTGTAGGATGAAACTTCTGTGAATGGAATGCCGGCTTCGGAAAGCGTCTTCCCGGTCCCTCCTGAACTCATGATTCCCACCTCATGTTCATGAAGTACGCCTGCAAGTTCGATAATCCCGCTTTTATCCCACACAGAGAGCAATGCCCATTTCATAGACACAGTATAGGCACGTCAGCTGTTATGACAGTATTGGACAAGGGGGGCCGTCACCATCAACAGGGTATGCTCCCCGTTAAGCAGGAAGGATAAACGGGGATTTATTTTTCCAGGATTTGTCTGGTGAGAGGGTTTTTTTGTTCTCTTTAATGGATCATTCCGGGTTGGATCAGATCTGCGCGGTTGTTTTCCACCTGTTTTCAGCTTTGCTGAATCTAAAGCATATAAATGATTGAAATTTAAAAACAAGCATAATTATTCGTTTGTCCTTTGAGTTAACTATATATAGAACTACAATGCAATAGATAATAGACCGTTATATGGCACACATGAATGGGGAGAGAGGAAAAGCGCATATTGATGGGGAAACGGGAGATCCAGCGACAGATCCAGGTACTGTTATCCCGGAACAGGTTGAGGGACCGGATCAGATCTGTGCTGATTCCGGAACCGACACGCTCCGGGAAGAACTGAAGGAATTGAATGAAAAGTATCTCCGTCTTGCGGCCGATTTCGATAATTACAGGAAACGGACTGAGCGCGACCTTGACACTCACATCAGGTATGCGATAGAAAAATTTGCTGTTGAATTGATCGAGGTGATCGATAACTTTGACCGTGCAATTACATCAGAGAATTCCAAGACCCACGAAGGCCTTGAACAGATCAGTAAGCTGTTCCGGACCCTCCTTGAACAACACGGGATTACCCCCGTCGTATCAGTCGGGGAGAAATTCAACCCGGCCGTTCATGAGGCGGTTGTCTGCATTCCCTCTGAACAGGAGGAAGGCATGGTAATCGAAGAATTTTGTAAAGGGTACCGGATGCATGACAAAATTGTCAGATGCGCTAAAGTTGCAGTTTCAAAAGGTAAGGAGTAATAATCATGGCACATGAGAAAATTTTAGGTATTGACCTCGGGACCACGTTTTCCTGCATGGCAATCATCGAGGCCGGAAAACCGGTCGTCATTCCGAACGCAGAAGGAGCAAGGACTACATCATCAGTTGTTGCGTTCACCAAGGACGGTGAACGGATTGTGGGGAGCCTCGCAAAAAGGCAGGCTGTAACAAATCCACAACGGACTATCCAGTCGATTAAAAGAAAAATGGGGTCCGGAGATCGGATTACCATCGACGAAAAGTCGTATTCACCACAGGAAATTTCTGCAATGATCCTGCAGAAACTAAAAGTCGACGCAGAAGCATACCTCGGTGAGAAGATCACAAAAGCCGTGATTACCGTTCCGGCTTACTTCAACGATGCCCAGCGGCAGGCAACGAAGGATGCAGGGAGAATTGCCGGGCTCGAGGTAATGAGGATAATCAATGAACCGACTGCCAGCGCACTTGCCTATGGGATAGACAAGGAACAGGACACAACAGTCCTGGTGTACGATCTTGGCGGCGGGACCTTTGATGTGTCCATCCTGGCTCTCGGTGACGGAGTATTCGAAGTAAAATCAACGGCAGGTAATAACCACCTTGGTGGTGACGACTTTGATATGCGGGTCATGAACTACCTCGCTGACGAGTTCAAAAAGAAAGAAGGGGTCGACCTGCTAAAAGATCCGATTGCCACGCAGCGGCTCCGTGACGCGGCTGAAAATGCCAAAATTGAACTTTCACAGAAACAAAAAACAAACATCAACCTACCCTACATCACGACCGGCGCGAACGGCCCCAAGTTCCTTGATATTGACCTGACCCGGTCAAAACTCGAGCAACTGATTGGTGACCTGGTGGAATCAACAGTGGGACCGGTAAAACAGGCCCTTTCTGATGCAAACCTTACACCGGACAAAATCGATCACGTGCTGCTGGTAGGCGGCTCAACACGGGTACCGCTTGTAGTTGAGACTGTGCGGAAAATCCTAGAAAAGGAGCCGGATAAAGGAATTAACCCTGACGAGTGCGTCGCCCTCGGGGCTGCAATCCAGGGAGCGGTACTCACCGGTGAAACAAAGGATATCGTCCTCCTGGATGTCACCCCGCTCACCCTCGGTATTGAGACCCTGGGGGGTATTGCGACCAAGCTTATCGAGAGGAACACGACAATCCCCACAAGGAAAAGCCAGATCTTTTCAACCGCTGCCGATGGTCAGACCAGTGTCGAGATCCATGTCGTGCAGGGGGAACGGGCACTTGCCAAGGATAACCTCCCCCTTGGGCGGTTCCAGCTTACCGGTATCCCGCCGGCACAGCGCGGGCTGCCACAGATTGAAGTCACCTTCGATATCGATGCCAATGGGATCATCCATGTATCGGCAAAAGACCTTGGTACCGGAAACCAGCAGGCCATTACCATCAAGGGCGACAAGAAACTTTCAGAAGATGAGATAAAGCGGTACGTCAATGATTCGAAAAAGTTCGAGGAAGAGGACAAAAAGAAGAAAGAGGAAATTGAAGTCCGCAACACCGCCGATACCGCGATCTTTACCGCAGAAAAAATGTTAAAGGACAGTGCGGACAAGATTGAACCGGAAGATAAAGTCAAGGTTGAGGAAGGCGTGGCAGCGCTCCGGAAGGCACTCGAGTCTGATTCAACAGATGAATTAAAGAGTAAAATGGACACCCTCACCGAAGCTGTATATGCAGTCACGGCAAAGATTTACCAGAAGATCCAGCAGGAACAGCAGGAAACGGCATCTGCAGCAGGAAGCCAGGGTGACGGTAGTGAAGAAAAGAAATCAGATGATAATGTTGTTGATGCAGATTATAAGATGAAAGAAGAGTGAGCGCAGATGGGTGCCGGCGACTACTACGAGGTCCTTGGGATATCAAGGACTGCCGATGACAAAGAGATCAAAAAAGCCTACCGCAACCTTGCACGAAAATACCACCCCGATGTGTGCAAGGAACCTGGCGCAGAAGAGAAATTCAAAGAGATAAACGAGGCATATAGTGTCCTCTCCGATTCCCAGAAGAAGTCCCAGTACGATAATCTCGGTCACACCAATTTCACGAATGCCTCAAAAGGCCAGTATTCCGGGGCAGGTGGGCCCCATGCCGGAGGTTTCTCAGCAGACTTCTCGGGCTTCGGCGATATCTTTGATTTCTTCGGCGGGTCGTACGGCGGGTCGAGGGGGCCGAGAGGCCCGCAGTCAGGTAACGATGTCCTGATGCGGATGCAGCTCTCCCTGGAAGAGGTAGTTGCCGGCACGGATAAAGAGGTACAGCTCATGCACAACGAGCCCTGCTCTGCATGCAATGGTACCGGAAGCGAGACAAAAAAGCTCCACACCTGTAAGAGATGCAACGGGTCAGGCCAGCTCCAGCAGATGAGCCAGACTGTGTTCGGCCAGTTTGTCAGGATGACCACCTGTAACGAGTGCATGGGCCGTGGGAGAGTACCGGAAAAGAAATGCCCCGAATGCAAAGGGAGCGGGCATAACAGGGTAAAAAGGACATTGTCAGTCCATTTCCCGGCTGGTATCGATACCGGTATGCGACTCCGGATGGAAGGGTATGGGGAGGCGGGCGACACAGGGGCACCCAGCGGTGACCTCTTTATCGAGGTTCATGTCCGGGCGCATAGCCGTTTCGCCCGTACAGGGGATACTCTCGAAACAACCCTCGAGATAAGTCCTGCCCAGGCTGTTCTTGGTTCTTATGAAACGATTGAGACCATCGATAATAAGCACGTAGATCTCTCGATACCCGCAGGGGTGCAGCATAATACCGCCCTGAAAATCCCGGGTGAAGGGGTAAAAAGGAGGGGGAAACCCGGCGATCTCCTTGTCAGGCTTAAAATAGTCATCCCGAAATCGGTCCCACCAGAACAACGTGAATTCTACCAGAAGATCCTGGAGGCAGAGGGTAAAAGGGCTGGGTATTCAAAGAAAGGGATTTTCTCAGGATTAAGGGGTAAGAAGTAATACAATACCGGTTTATTCGGGATTCTTCCGCTCCGTCCTGATTACCCGGTCTATTGCTTCAAGTAATTCTTTTAACAGGTATGGTTTTGGAAGAATCCCCACGAACCCGCTCTTTTTATACTCATCTGTCAGGCAGTCCTGAAAATGTCCGGTTGTTGCAATAGCCCGCACATCCGGGTCGATCTCCTTAATCCGGGCAACCGTCTCATTTCCACCCATACCATCAGGAATTGTCAGGTCAATAATCGCTACATCTACCGCTCGTCCTGATGATAACGCCTGGTGATACACATCTATTGCCTGCTCTCCGTTACACGCGGTAACTACAATAAACCCTTTTATTTCTAGCAGCTTTGCATACGAATCGAGGATACTCTCTTCATCGTCCATGAGGAGGATGACATACGGGGGTTTGCTGCATTGCCCCGCGACCTCGACCAGCCGGTCATTATTCTGTTGATAAGGTCGTTGCATCGTTCAAAGCCCCGGATCAACCACTGTGTTGTGTACTTTTTTCTGCTGATACATGTGTACCTTTTGATCGGGACATCAGCAGCAATATCCCCAAACTATAACTAAGAATGGCTGGTAGCCGCGATAGTTCTTTTCGAACGGTACAGCACCATGGCAGGGACCGAATGATAAAGTCACATCAACAGCAGCACCTGAAATACGGCCAGGTTTTTTTATTGTACCACATACCATGCTGTGAAATGTCTGACTTCATACCCGGTTCTGACCTGATCCTATACCCCAACCAATTTCTTTCCCGGGGACGACTTCTATACCGATGAAACTCCTCTTCCACCTTTCCGGAGAACACCCGACACTACCCTGTTCAGAGTTATCGTGCGTGGGAGAGGTAATTGATTCACGACCGCAGGTTGCTGTAGCATTGTGCAACAGGGTATCCCCTGTGAAGAGGCTGGCAATGGCTCATTCCGTTATGGAATACCTTGGTGAATGCCCGGCAGATACCGGGTCTTTCCTCCAACTCTTAAAGGAACTGGCGATATCATCCCCGGGTCCATTCGTGGCAAGAGTAAAAAAAATCGAAGGGGCTGAGATCACAGAGCCCGCACCATCGCTTGAACGGCTGATGGGAGATGCTATTGCAGGAACGGTATCCCTTGATCACCCGGCACATGAATTCAGGGCGATATGTTCCGGGGACCGTTGTTACCTTGGGAAACTACTCTGTACTATCGACAGGGGCTCATTTGACGCAAGAAACCCGGGAAAACGTGCATTTTTTCATCCGGGTGTGATGATGCCCCGAATTGCACGGTCTATCGTAAACCTCACATTAGTAGCGAACGGTGAACGGTTTCTTGACCCGTTCTGTGGAACAGGGGGTGTCCTCATCGAGGCAGGGATGGTCGGTGCAATTACCACAGGAGGCGATATGGACGTTTTCAT
>Ga0209048_10003416_pt1 | contig 15413 bp, 13 predicted proteins | sample FrelakmetCRP12CR_FD_187146 | JGI IMG/M metagenome (GOLD analysis project Ga0209048, IMG submission 187146) | Freshwater lake sediment microbial communities from the University of Notre Dame, USA, for methane emissions studies - CRP12 CR (SPAdes)... | ecosystem: Environmental > Aquatic >... | reverse complement strand
CGGAAAGCAGGATGGCGTCATCTGCTCCCAGCGAGATGGCTTCCCGCAGTGCAGAATCGGCCTGTGGCGGCCCCATGCAAATGACGGTCACCTTCCCTCCATATCTTTCCTTTAGTCGAACTGCTCCTTCCAGAGCCACGATATCGTAAGGATTGGCTATGGATTCCACACCGGCTCGAACCAGCGTGTTGGTTTCCGGATCAATCTTCACTTCCGCAGTATCGGGCACTTGCTTAATGCAACATACAAAGTGCATTCATGCATCCTTCTTGAATAAACGGAGATAAAAACGGCGCAGCCAAAAGCCTCAACTAGAAAAGCTTCACCGCAGAGAGCGCAGAGAAAACAACCAGTTACGAAAAAACCTTGAAATAATTTCAAGAAACTGCACATTAGCAATGCAGAGAAAACAACCATTTAGAAAATTTCTGCCCAGGCTTATTGAAAGGTTACCTCTCAGCCATGGGCGTTCGAGTCGACCGCAATGCGACCGTGTTTCAGTCGGCTATTGCAGTTTCGATGATGACGGCCTTGATGGTTTTCATGCCGAGCTTCCTGCAAGCCCTCCAGCGTTTCTCTCCGTCCAGAATACGGAATGATTCATACTCAAACCAAATAAGAACCGGTTCCAATTGACCGAAGCATCTTATACTCCGGGCAGTCTCTTCAATGCATTCGATCGTGTAGACGGCTCGAAGGTTTGGGCTGATTCGACTGATCTCTATCTCACGAATGTCCGATCCCATTGATTCCCCCTTGGTGAACTTTTATAATGCTCGAACGGCAGCTTCGGCCAGTTCGATGAGATAATAAGGAAACAATCCAGCCACTATCATCACGACCACCATCACGCAGGAAAGCAACTTAATGGGGGGAGACGGGCGAAGCGGCGGCAACTCCTCTTTGGGTTCGAGTAGATAGGCCGCCTTAATCACAAGAAGGTAATAATAGAGGGAAACGACTACGTTGATCATGGCGATGAGGACCAGCGTGAAATAACCTTTTTCCATCGCTGCAACGAAAACAAGAAATTTTCCCGTAAAGCCGATTGTAGGGGGAATGCCGGCGAGACTGAAAAGAGACACCATCAACGCAAGCGCCAGCATCGGAGATCGGCGGTGCAAACCAGCCAGGTGCTCAATCTGTATGTTTCGGCCGTCACAGGCCACCTCGACAACCACAAGAAAAACAGTGAACTTCATCACCAGCAGGGCCATGGCATAGAAGACGGCGCCGGCGTAGCCCGCAGAGTTCATGCTCAAAATCCCGATGAGTACATAGCCGGCGTGGGCGATTGTCGAATAGGCCAAGAGCCTTTTCAGATCCTGTTGGACGATGGCCGCCAGGTTTCCGATGGTCATTGAAACGATCGATAACACCACCAGGACATGAATAAGGTAGGTGCTGCCTTGCCCTGCGGAAGCAACCACCCGTGCGAGCACGGCGATGGCCGCGACCTTGGACGCCGTGGCGATATAGGCTGCAACCTGGTTCATGGACCCCTGGTAGACGTCTGGAGCCCAGATGTGAAACGGAAAGACGGCAAGCTTAAAGAAGAACCCGCTGAGGGTGAGCAGCAGGCCGATAATCACCGCAGGCCGGTTGATGAGCTCCGGCAGCACCTTCATCATTTCGTCGAGATAGGTGACTCGCGCCGTGCCGTAAAGGATGGCCAATCCGAAGATCATCACCGCCGAGGCAAATATGCCCACCAGGAAGTATTTGATGCCCGCCTCAAGCCCGAAGTCACGATCTCTTCGCAGCGCCACCAGGATATAGAGGGAATAACTGGAGAGCTCCAGTGAAATATAAATGGTCAGAAGATGATTGCCGCTGACCAGCAGCATCATGGCCAGGGTGCATACAAACAATAAAACGTAAAAGTCGTGGCGGTTGCGTTCCTTAATGTCGGTAAGCTGCCCGCAGATACATACAATCAAGAAGAGGCCCAAAGAGAGCATCACTTTGAAGACCTGCGAGAAGAGGTCCACCCGGTAAGCATTAACGAATAGAACTCCTTCGGATTTGACCGCAGCCAGACAAACGATCACTCCCAGGACCGCAAGAAAGAGCGAAGTCAGGTGTTCCCGTCTCGCATCAGGGCGGGCCACCAGTGACAGGACCAGGAACCAGAGGGCCGCAAGGAGATAGTATATCTCAGGGGCAAACGCCATCCATTTCATCTTGGCAATCCACTCATAAAGGGAATCGATGCGGTTTGAATCAGGTCCACCAGGAGCGATGGGTAGAGTCCGAACAATACGAGAACCAAGATGAGGATCATGCGGGGAATACTTTCGTAGAAGGAAATATCCGGAAGTTGAGCATACCGTTCATGCCTGGGACCATAAAAGGTCTTTTGCACCACCCGAAGCATGAAGAGCGCGGTCACCACCAAGGCAAGCACAGCAACAATGCCCCTAACCGGATAGACTCGGATCGCCGCAATAAAGACCATCAACTCGCCCCAGAAATTGGCCAGCCCCGGGACCCCCATGCTTGCCAGGGCCCCCACAATGAAATAAGCTGAGGCTACCGGCATGATCCGACTCAAACCGCCAAGCTCGGGAATCATTTTGGTGTGGGTTCGGTCATAGATGTAGCCGACGGAGGAAAAGAGCAGTGCGGTCATCACCCCATGGGCAAACATTTGAAACACCGCACCGTTGAGCCCTTCCGCAGTGACGGTTGACAAACCCAGACCCACGATGCCCATGTGCGATACACTGGAATACCCGATTACATATTTGAGATCGGTCTGCCTCAAACCTACCAGAGCGCCGTATATGATTCCAGCTGCAGCCAGGAACGCCATGAGCTCAGCCCAGTATTTCCAGCCTTCAGGACAAAGGAAGATGGCTACTCTCAGCACTCCGAAGGCGCCGATCTTCATGAGTACGCCCGCGTGGACCATGCTCACTCCCGTGGGGGCGGCCACATGGCCCACCGGGGACCAGGTGTGGAAAGGCCACACGCCCGCCAAAATGCCGAATCCCAGATAGAGCAGAGGGAAAGCAAATTTCTGTTGATCGCTGCTAAAGATTCCTGGCTGCATGAGGGAGACGATGTCGAACGTATTCAGACCCGACTTGGCAAAGAGATAGATGATGGCCGGTAAAATCAGAGCACTTCCCGCGAGGAGGTAAAGGGTCAGCTTCATGGCCCCATATTCTTTGCGGGTGCTGCCCCAAATGGCAATAAGCAGATACATGGGAAAGAGGGAGACATCATACCAAATGAAAATGAAGAAAAGGTCCATGCTCATAAAGAGCCCGAACACGCCGGCTACAAGAAGGAAATAAAGGGCATAGAATTCCTTTACCCTCATTTCCAGTCCCCACATGGTCAGGACGCCGGTAAAAAACACGATGCCGGTGAGGAACAGATTCGGCAGATTGAAACCGTCGGCGGCGTTGAAATAGTGAATGCCAAGGGACGGGACCCATTGGAACCTCTCGACGAACTGCAACCCTCCCAGGCTCTTGTCGTAAGCAAAAAACAAATATGCCGACAGAACCAGAGTAATGCCGGAAAAGATGGCGCTCACCCATCTGATCAGTGTTTTGCGCTCTTCGGGAATGAAGATGATTACCAGCAACCCCACCACACAACAGAGGAGAATAGCGGAAAGATAGGGGAAACCGGCATACGTTACTTGCATCGGCAAAACATCCTAAAAGAAAAAGTAAAGTGACAGCAGAACCATTACGGCGAATGTCACCAGCAGCCTGTACTGAATCATTCCCGAATTCAGAAGGGCTACTATGCGGCCGCCTTCAACCGTACCTTTGCACATCCCGTCGATGCCGCCGTCAATCACCTTGTTGTCGTTTTCATAAAACAAGGTGGAAATACCCCTGTCGATCACGCGATCCACAAACAGCCGGTAGAAATCGTCAATGTACCATCGCTCGGCAAAAAGCTTATGAAGAGGTGGAATGCGTTCCACGAAACCAACCCGCGCGGCCCCTCGCCGGCCGAACTCGATCCAGGCCAAACCCACCCCGGCAACTGACAGCGCCAGCGCCAGGTAGGGCACCAGGGCAAGGGCGCCGCTTTCGTGTGCCTCCCCGGCGATGAGCCGACCGACAAGGAAATGCTTCAGAGGACTTTCAAAGAAACCCAACAGCACCGTGATCAGGGCCAGAATAATCAATGGCCACGCCATGACACAATACTCTGGCGGAAGATGGCTGCCATCGTGGCCTGAAGCAGAGGAATCGGGACGGCTCTCAGATCCTTTTGCAGGAGGTTTAGGAAATGAAATGACAAAAATCACCCGGAAAGCGTAATAGGCCGTCATAAAGACACCCAGCAGACCAGCCGCGAGCCACACGGGATTGGATAGGCCGGCCAAGGCCGCCATGATTGCCTCCTTGCTGAAGAATCCGGAAAGAGGAGGCAAACCTGAAAGCGCCGCAGCAGCGATAAGGAGGCAGATCGTCGGGATTCTTTGGCGACGACATTGGTGGTTTGCGAGCTCATAGATGTCGTTCGTCCCATGACAGTGAATGAAGAGCCCGGAACAAAGGAAGAGCAAGGCCTTAAATCCGGCATGGGTGGTCAGGTGAAAAGCGCCGGCAAAGTAACCACCGGCGGCCAGCGCCATGATCATGAAGCCCAACTGACTGATGGTGGAGTAAGCCCAGACCTTTTTGATGTCCCGATCAACCATAGCCATGGTCGAGGCCAGGAGCATGCTGATTGTGCCAATGGCGAGAAAGACGGTCATGGCTGTTGGGGACAAACTAAAGAAGGGGAAAAGCCGTGCGAACAGATATACTCCAGCGGCCACCATCGTAGCCGAATGCAGCAGGGCGCTTACCGGAGTGGGTCCCTCCATGGCATCCGGCAGCCAGGTCATCAGCGGAAATTGAGCACTCTTACCCACGATTCCGCCAAAAACCAGGAGGGCCGAGAGAGTAAGAATGGCTGGCGACATGTGCGCCACTGCCTGCGGGCCGTTCATTTCCAATATGTTGAAATTACCCAGATGCACCAGGACGGTAAGAAGTCCCAGGAAAAAGGCCACATCACCCGCCCGGGTCATAACAAAGGCTTTTTTGCCCGCCTGAGTGGCACTGAACTTTTCATACCAGAAGCCGATGAGGAGGTAGGATGACAACCCGACCAGCTCCCAGAAGATATAGAGTTGGAGAATGGTGGGTGAAAGAGTCAGATTGAGCATCGCCCAAGCGAAAAGCGACATGAAAGCATAGTATCGCGAAAACCCATAATCGCCCGCCATGTAGCCCAGAGAATAAACCTGGACAAGAAAACAGATCCCCGCCACGACAACAAGCATGAGCAGGCTGACAGGATCAAGCAGGAACCCGAAGGGAATCTCGACGGAGGTCGAAGCCAGCCAACGGCCGGTGTATTGGATCGGCCTTTGGAGATTCCAGTGGCGGACAAGGAGAAACAGGGCGCAACCAAGGGAAACCGTAACCGCCACGATGGAAAGACCGGCGGAGAGCCGCGGCCGGGCCCGCGTCAAGACCATTATCAGAACGAAAGAGACGAAGGGCAGCAATGTTGCCAGTATGGCCGCTAGAAGCGTCGCATCTTCAGTCCAAAAAATGGTCATCTCTATCCTCGCACATCATCACCTTAATATGTTGTAGGCGCCCGGATCGAAAGAACCCGTCCGCCGGAACGCGTAGACGATTATTGCCAGTCCGACGGAGACCTCCGTTGCGGCCACGGCCAAAATGAAGAGTACAAAGCTCTGGCCCTCCAGACTCTGCCAGCGCACCGAAGCCCCGACGAAAGCAATGGAGGCGGCATTCAACATGATTTCCACGCCAAGCACGATCATGATCAGGTTGCGCCTTGCCACCGCACAGAACATCCCGAGCAAAAAGAGGATTCCCGCCAACATGAGAACATGGCTAAATGGTACGATCATACTTCATCCTCGCCGTTGTTTTTCTTTTCTCCCTTCCCTAGGTGCAAAGCGCCCATGAGAGCGACCAGCAGCAACAACGAGACGATCTCGACGGAAAACCATTGCCTCTGGAAGACATACAGAGCGAATTCCCTTGGAGTGGCAAGAACCATTTTTAAGGTGATCTCTGTTCCCGGGGTTGTGGCAACCGTAAGAAAACCCACCCCCACATAAATCAACCCAAATAGTGCGGCGGGAAGCCATTGGCTCAAAGGAAACATGAGCTCTTGATGCGACTCTGTCCTGATCATCATGAGAATGAACAAGAACAGCACCATAATTGCTCCCGCATAGATGATCACCTCCAACACCGCCAACAGGGGCGCCCCTAAGAGGTAGAACAGCATGGCGGTGCCGAAAAAGGAAAAGATCAGGTAAATCACTGCATGCACCAGATTACGCCGCGTGATCGCCACGGCTGTTGAAGCCACAATGACCGCCGCCACAACATAAAAAATGAAAGAGTAAAGTGTCATAAAGGACCCGCAAATGATGATAGGTCGTCCATAATAAACGCCAACCTCAGGGGAGGTTACTTCTAACGTTCACTGGTGCATCTTCCTGGATATGTTCACCCTTGCCGCCTACTTCGGTGGCAACACCCGCGTATTTGTAAAAATTGTATTCTTTATCTTTTCCCTGGTGATCGACCAGAAGATTTTCTTTCTCATAAACGAGGTCCAAAATGTCCACCCTGCAGGTTTCAAAATAGGGTGTCAATTGAATTGCTGAGGTGGGGCAGGCCTCTTCGCATAGACCGCAATAGATGCAGCGGGCAAAGTTGATGCGAAACCAGGACGCGTAACGGCGCCCGTCTTCTCTTTCCGCCGATTGCATGGAGATGCAGCTCACAGGACAGACAGCCGAGCACAAGTAGCACGCCACACAGCGCTCGCCTCCGTCGGGGTCCCGCGTCAAGATAATCAGCGCTCGAGTGCGAGCGGGAAGAGGGCGCTTGTACTCCGGATATTGCTCGGTTATCGGTTTGCGAAAAAGATGGATGAAGGTGGTGGCGAATCCGGATGCCAGCGCCTTCGTTGCTTCCCAGGCCGATTGCATGACCTCGATTTCTCCTCCTTCCCGAAAGGTTTGGTCCTTTGGGGTCTAATTCCTTGCGTAGGGTGGGTTAGGCGCGCCTTTTTGCGCCGTAACCCACCGAAAGCTTGTGTTGGGTTTCGCTTCGCTCAACCCAACCTACTCCTAACACCTGGCTCTTGGCTCCATTCATCTTCGTGTGTCTTCGTCTTCCTTCGTCTTCCTTCGTGGATGATCTTTTCAGATGTTGGGTTTCGCTTCGCTCAACCCAACCTACAGCTTTTCGGTCATTGATTGTGTGGACATGTACTCAGAGTAACGCCACTGCTCCTGTTACCATGATGTTCACCAGGGCTAAAGGGATCAACACCTTCCACCCCAGGGCCATAAGCTGATCGTACCGCAGACGGGGCAAGGTTCCCCGCGTCCAGATCATGACCAGTGACACCAGGATGATCTTGATAAAAAGCCATGCAAAAGGCGGCAGCAGAGGGCCGCGCCAGCCACCTAAAAATAGGACCGCCACGATACCTCCCATGACCTGCATATTGACGTACTCCCCCAGAAAGAAAAGACCGAAGCGCATGCCGCTGTATTCGGTGTGAAACCCTGCGCCTAATTCGTTTTCGGCCTCCGGGAGGTCAAAGGGGATTCGTTTGCTTTCAGCCATGGCACTGATAATGAATATGACAAATGCAACAGGCTGAACGAGGATAAAGGGGTACCGCTCCTGAGCCTGCACGATATCCACAATGCTGAACGAACGGGCCAGCATGACAATGGGAACGAGTGAGAGCCCCAAGGAAAGCTCATAGCTGATCATTTGAGCTGCGCCGCGGATGCCGCCCAGCAGGCTGTATTTTGAATTGGAAGCCCAGCCGCCGAGTGCGACCCCGTATACTCCCAGAGACGACAGCGCAAATACGAAAAGAAGCCCTATGTTGAGATCCGTCACAACGAGAGGGATTTTCCTTCCCCACAGGGTCATGTCCGGGCCAAGTGGAATCACGGCGAACATCAGCAGGGCCGTAGCCGCAACCACTGCAGGGGCCAGAAGGAAAATCAGCCGCTCCGCCCCCTCCGGGATCGTGTCCTCTTTAGTGAGCATCTTGATGATATCAGCGATCGGCTGCAACAATCCGAATTTTCCTGCTCGATTGGGCCCATAGCGAATCTGCAGCCGTGCCAGAAACTTCCTTTCCAACCACACCAGGTAGGCGGCCAGAAGCAACACAACCACCAGTAGAATGGCAAGTTTAAAGATTAATATGAGAATTCCTACAGCCCAAGTCAGCATTTTCTTCTACCGTGTTGCGTCTTCCATCGTATTCATTAACCGCAGAGATCGCGGAGGCCGCAGAGGTGATCATTCCTGTAGGTTGTAATCCTGTTCAAATCCTTTGCCATCTCTGCGTTCTCGGCGCCCTCTGCGGTGAATCCTTATCGGTCGATGTCCGGCAAGATATAGTCAACTGAACCGATGATCGCGATGAGGTCGGCGATGCTCTCACCTACTGCGAGCATAGGCATGACCTGCACATTAGCAAAACCGGGTCCACGGATACGCATGCGGTAAGCATAGCCGAGGCCATCGCTGACCACATAGTAGCCCTGCTCTCCCCGTGGAATCTCGCAAGACATATAGGCTTCACCTCTCGGGATTTTCGGTCCGCCGGTCACATTGATGAAGTGATGGATGAGACTTTCGATATGTTTGAGCATATCCTCCCGATCGGGGATCACATAGCGGTAATCGTCGGTCAAATGGCGGCCGGGTGGCATATTGTTCGCGGCCTGCTCAATGATCTTCAGGCTCTGGCGCATTTCCTCGACCCTAACGAGATAGCGTGCGTAACAATCTCCGCCTGTGGCCGTCGGGATCTCGAAATCGAAGTTCTCGTAGCCGGAATAGGGGAACTTCTTTCGCAGATCCCATTCGAGCCCACAGGCCCTCAAATTCGGCCCGGTAACCCCCCAGTCCATGGCATCTTCAAGGGAAACACTCCCGATCCCTTCGGTTCGAGCCTTAAAGATGGGGTTCTTCCTGATAAGGTTCTCGTATTCCTGGAGGCGCTGGGGAAATATCTTGACAAACGCATCCACTGCTTGTTTCCAACCATCCGGCAGGTCGGCGGCAACCCCTCCCAGGCGAAACCAGGATGGATGCAGCCTTCCGCCGGTGATCAACTCTACGATATCAAGAATCATCTCCCGCTCGCCGAAGGCATAAAAATTTGGCGTCATGGCTCCCACATCATGGGCATACGTTGCGAACCAGACGAGATGGTTGCTCAACCGAAAAAGCTCGCTGAGCAGCACCCGGATCACCTGAGCCCGCTCGGGGACCTTGATATCCGCCAGAGTCTCAACAGCCAGGACATAAGGGAGGTCGTTCGCCGCGCCCGCCAGGTAGTCTACCCGGGCACAGTAAGGGATAAACTGGTGCCAGGTTTGACGTTCACCGATTTTTTCCACTCCCCGGTGGTGATATCCTATGTCCAGGTGGAGATCGGTGATCTCTTCACCGTTGAGCGTGACAATGTAGCGCAGCAGCCCGTGGGTGCTCACATGGCTAGGCCCGATGTTGAGCACGAACTGGTCTTCAGCGTTGCCCCTTTTCGTGAAAAACGCGCCGTCCAGAGGCTGATGTTTCCGTGCGTCAGCAAGCGTATATGGAGGCATCTGTGTCGCTCGGCCGGGATAGCTCTTCCGCAGGGGGTGTCCTTCCCAGTCGTGGGGCATGATAAGGCGGCGAAGGTTCGGATGGCCCTCGAAGCGTATCCCGAACAGGTCGAACACTTCCCGCTCATACCAGTTGGCGGACGGCCATATGTCCGTGATCGAATCGGTTACGGGATTTTCTCCTGTCAGGTCCACTTTCAGGCGTAGACGAGAGGGCGCCTCAAACGAAAGGAGGTGATAGACGAGGGTAAAATCCGGATAGGCCTGCCGAGCCCGATGACTGGATACACCCGCCTCACCAACATCCGTCAACGCCTCGGTCAATTCTTTACTCGACATTCGGTCCCGGCGGGCGGATTCATCAATTGCGGTCAGATCATCGAGACGCGAAAACCTTGGTGAGACTTCCGTCTTCAAGACGTGCAGAACGTCTTTTATGCGGTTCTGCTCGATCTGTAACGTCAGCATGTCGGATGCGTGCGGCACCTCTCGGACGGCGTTGCCAAACCTTTGCCTTAAGCTTGCAGCCAGGGATTGGTCTTGCTCGCTCAATTCGATTCGGCGTGCAGGGGGTGTCCACATATCATCGGAGCGGCTGCCCCAGAATCCGGGCGGCACAGCGGATGACCCTCTGATTACCGTCCCCTGCATTCCCGGGCCCCGCGGATCGCGCGATTTGGTCCGCCCATCCACCAATACGGGCGCCTGACTCCCTTGGGTGCCTCCGCCGAGATGAAAAACCGAACGCGCAGGCCGCTCCCTGGCGACAATTTTTTCCTGCAACAGCACCAGTCCTTGCAGCACCGCTTCGGGTCTTGGAGGACAACCCGGAATATAGACATCGACCGGCAGAATTTGATCTATTCCCTGGACCACACTGTAAACGTCATACATGCCTCCGCAGTTTGAGCAGGATCCCATGGAGATTACCCACTTGGGTTCCGCCATCTGTTCGTAAAGGCGCAGGATGACCGGTGCAATTTTCTTGAATATGGTGCCGGAGGTGATCAGGAGATCTGCCTGTCGCGGGGAAGGGCGCAGTACCTCAGCGCCGAACCGGGCCATGTCGTAGCGCGAGGTGAAGGCCGTCGCTTCCTCGACAAAACAGCAAGAAAGCCCAAAGAACAAGGGCCAGAGACTGTATTTACGAGACCAATTGATCACAAGATCTGCAGCGCCCAGGAAACGGTCGCTCACTTGGTTTTGTACACTGGCCTCCAATCAAGCCCTCCCTTCTTCCAGATATAGAGAAGTCCGATGAGCAATAAAATAATGAAGAATGACATCTGCATCCACCCAGGCCACCCGAGGTCCTCATAGGCAACAGCCCAGGTGAAAATGTAGGCGCCTTCCAGGTCAAAAATAAGAAAAAAAATGCCTACCAGATAGAAGGGAACCGGATAACGCAGACGGGCGGCGCCGGTGGGGATGACACCGCATTCAAAAGGCCTTGATTTTTCAGTGCTCTTTTTCTTTTCGCCCAACCAGGAGGCAAGAAATAATTGGGCTGCTACGAACCCTAGCACCAGAACACCATATATGATTAGAGAGAGTATACCTGGCTCCCAGGGCGATAGTGCCCCGACACCGGCAACTGGTTGCATAAGCCCTCCCCTATGCGTAGTCTATATTGACATTCTTCCCTTTCGCTTATGCTGAACCGGCTTTCATGCCAGGATGTGAGGTCCTCCCTGTTCAAGAAATCCAACAGGTTTCACCCTTTGCTTCGCTTTTGGCCGAGAATTTGAGGCTCTTCAAGACACTAGTAAACAACCTGATTCAATATCTTTCGGCTCTTTCAGTCTCTCAAGCAGCAGGGAACTCTGGCTTCTCTGATACATTTGCACCGTCCCTGCAATTTATTCAGCATGATGAACCAAATTACTTAATGAGATGCGTAAAGTCAATCATTCGCGGGATATTGGCCAAGTTCGGAACGTTGCTTATTCCACCCTCCACATAACAACAATGGACAAATTGCCCCAACATGGACTATACATCTTCGGAATTGGGAAGTGTTCGTCATGAGTTGTTTAAGTGCCAGGGAGTTTACTTTGCCATGAAGCGATTATCGGTTATCGTAGTCTTTTTGATCGCCACTTGTTGCGGCTTGAGCACCGTGCGTGGGGAGGGTTCTGTCAGCAGCGCCACGGAGGAATGTCTGGGCTGTCACGCGACAATCCATCCGGGCATTGTTGAGAGCTGGAAGAAGAGCCAACATGCTTCGACCACACCTGCCAGAGCCATGGCCGTGCAGGGTCTGGGTCGGAAGATCTCAGCCAAGGACGTTCCTGAGGAACTGAAGAACGTATCGATCGGCTGTGCCGAATGCCACACGCTGCGCGCCAAGGAACACAAAGACACTTTTGACCACAATGGCCAGGATATCCACGTCGTGGTGACTCCGGGCGATTGTCAGAGCTGCCACGTAGAAGAGTCGCAGCAGTTCGATAAGAACCTTATGGCGCATGCCTATGGCAATTTGGTGAATAACGACCTCTACCAACAGCTCATGCTTTCGATAAACGGATCACCGGTTCTCGACAAGGGAAGAATCATCCTAAAACCATCCAATGCCGCAACCGATGCGGAATCATGTCTCTACTGCCACGGCACCAGGCTTCAGGTGACAGGGACGAAAGCACGCACAACGGATATGGGTGAGATGGAATTCCCGATCATTTCGGGCTGGCCGAACCAGGGCGTCGGTCGCATTAATCTGGATGATACCCGTGGTGCTTGCACCGCCTGCCATCCCAGGCATGATTTCTCCATCGAGACAGCACGCAAGCCTTATGTCTGCAAGGAATGCCATGTGGGGCCTGACGTCCCTGCCTTTAAGGTGTACGAAGCAAGCAAGCATGGCAACATCTTTTCGACCAAACAAGCCGAGTGGAATTTCAAGAATGTGCCCTGGAGCGTCGGCAAGGATTTCACCGCCCCAACGTGTGCCGTCTGTCATATCAGTCTTCTGGTCGATGCCGAGGGCAAGGTGGTGAGCCCGCGCACCCATGAGGTGAAGAACCGTCTGCCATGGCGCATCTTTGGGCTCGTTTACGCCCACCCTCATCCCAAGGAGGCTGATGTCACGGTCATTCGCAACAAGGACGGATTGCCCCTGCCGACAGACCTCGAAGGTGGTTTCGCGACAAAGTTTCTGCTCAATCCCCAGGAGCGAACGGAAGCCGCCCAGGCGATGCGGGCCAGTTGTCAGCAGTGCCATGCCAAGTCCTGGGTGGAAGGGTATTGGGAACGCTTCCTGAATACTATCGAACAAACTAACACCTCTACTCTGGCAGCGACGCAGATCATGCAGGAAATCTGGAAACGGGGCCTGGCGACCGGACCCGGCAAAGGCGGGAATCCTTTCGATGAGTTCAGTGAAAAGCTCTGGAGCGATATCTGGCTGTTCTACGCCAATTCGATCCGCTTTGCATCAGCCATGGGAGGCGGTGGCGATTACGGCGTTTTTGCGGATGCCCGCTATCACATGCAAAAGACCCTCCAGGAACTCCAAGACTGGATGGAAGCAAGAAAACCTGCAAGGAAACAGTGAGGAGCCAAACCAAGCTGTTCGTATGGTAACATCTCAATAAGATGCCAAGCTTATAAGAGTAGTCTGGCGGCACTGACCCCTTTTTCAATACGAGAGACTTCAGGAGGTTGAAAGATATGGACACATCGAGGGCATCGTCCGGATTTCCCGCGTTGAAGAGCGTGAATTGTTTTCTTCTGGTTTTCTGGCTGATGAGCATCTTCCTAATCGGGTGCCAGGAAACATTGCCTATCAGTGCGCAACAAGCAACAAAGGACCAAACGATTCAGACGTCCAGCCAGATACCGCTGGTTAGGTCAGGACAGTCATCCGGGAACTTTCAAGATGGCTACGTGAAGGTCAGCTATCAATATGCACCTGCCGGGGATAGCCTCAAGATGTCGGGAACAGCTTGGTTTCAAGACGCCGTTACCATGAATTATCTCGGTGTAAGCAGCTTCGATTTGGGCATATTGCTGGCTGATGCTCAAGGCAGAGTCCTGTCCCAGCAAAGCATAGCCACAGCCATGAATATCAACGTAGCAGAACCGATAGAATTCATCACTTCAGTCTTTCTTCCTCCTCAAGCAGCTTTCATGGCCTTCACCTATAAGGGCCAGGTATATGCCGCCGAGGGGGAGAATCCGACTACCATCTGGTCTGATCCTGTTGTCAGGTAAGTTGCACGAAGACAGGAAGCCTTGTGAAGCATTGTGGACGAGCCGGCAAGGACTCGGTTTGACGGCTGAAGCTGACGGCGTTATGATTAATATGATTAAGGTCGATAGCATACGAATCTAGCGATTGGCTGTTAGCAGCCAATCGTGTTATAAGAAGCGAAACGGAAAGAGGGGGCAACAAATGACCTTAAGGGCGAGCCTGCTCGCACCAGAGCGTTTCAAACGTGTGAAGCTGCTGAACGCCGTAAATGCACTGGGGAGGGTGCTGCCCAAGAATGGCCATTCCCTCCTGTCCCTGGAGGCAGAGGCTCTCACTGGCAAGGCGCGGGAACGAACCGGTCTGGATGATTTTGGTGACGACACTCTCTTTCAACGCCTTGGTATCCTACTCCAGTCTTTTAGGGCTGATGCGCATCTGAATTTCATCGGGCGGATCTGTGTGCACAGCGATATCCTGCGTGTGCTTTGCAATCGGCTTCGTCTGGTGGAGGATCGCAAACGCCATCCAGGACTCGCCGATCAGGTGATCCGACGCCCCCTCTTCATATCGGGGCTTCCAAGGACCGGTTCAACCCTGTTACATGCCCTTCTGGCCCAGGATCGCACTAATCGTGTGCCCCTGGTCTGGGAGGTAATGCATCCTTCTCCACCCCCCGAAACAGCCACCTATGATTCTGATCCGCGCATATTCCGGACCGAGAAGGAACTGATGTGGCTTGATGTCCTGATTCCTGACTTCAAGAGAGTACATCTTATCGACGCCAGGCTCCCGCAAGAGTGCATTGCCATTTTGGGGCACTCTTTTATGAGCTACGTTTTTGAATCGATGTACTTTGTCTCTTCCTACCGTATCTGGCATGAGGACCAGGATAAACTCCCCGCCTATGAATTTCACAGGCAATTCCTGCAGCACTTGCAGTGGCGATGTCCCGGATCTCGTTGGGTGCTCAAGGCCCCCAGTCACATATTGTCATTGGAAGCGCTTTTTCAGGTCTACCCGGATGCGGGAATGATCTTGACCCATCGTGATCCTCCCAACGTTCTGGCCTCTTGTGCAAGCTTTTCCGAAGTGTTGCGAGGCCCCTTCACCGACTTCCTCGACAGGCATGAACTCGGCGCCGAAGTAACCCAACGATGGGAAAAGGGTGCTCGACTCGCCATTCAGTTCCGCGAGAATAACCCAGATTTGCAGGAACGCTTTCTTGATGTAAGGTGTGCGGACCTAGTGAGGGAGCCTATGGCCGTGGTCCGCCAGATCTACGAACATTTTGATATGCCGCTTACAGATGAAGCAGAACGCGCAATGGTGCACTTTTTGGCAGAGCATCCCCAAAATAAACATGGCGTGCACGGTTACTCTCTTAGAAAATATGGTCTGGATCGCGAAACAGAACGCCTACGTTTTCAATTCTACACGGACTACTTCGGGATCGTATCCGAAAGATGATAGGAGAGTAGAGGCCATGTCCTCAGATCGAGATCCATGCCGGGAGATTTTCCAGGGTGGGGAGGAGGATTGTGTTTCCATTGCGGG
>Ga0209048_10003415_pt1 | contig 15416 bp, 11 predicted proteins | sample FrelakmetCRP12CR_FD_187146 | JGI IMG/M metagenome (GOLD analysis project Ga0209048, IMG submission 187146) | Freshwater lake sediment microbial communities from the University of Notre Dame, USA, for methane emissions studies - CRP12 CR (SPAdes)... | ecosystem: Environmental > Aquatic >... | reverse complement strand
AGTTCAATTTCAATCCAATGCTCTTCCTTCTGCTCGTCCTTCGCCATCATTCTGGCGAGCTGTGACGGTGTGACGGGTGGTTCTGCGCTGGTACTCCTGACGAAGCGCACACGGAGTTTGCGCAGCAATAGCAGGCCTGTGTCCGCCAGCCGAACGTGGGTGTCGGCGAGCAGGGATGCAGCCTCCTGAAAAGCGGCCTTCTCGCCCGACGAAATCGTCGGTTGCTCTGCCGCTGTTTCAAGTACGTACAGCGCTTCGCCCTCGTCGACGATTTCATACCGCTCGTCGTTCCGAAGATAAAGCCAATCGGCCGTCCGGACGAGTCGAAAGGTCTCGCGATCGAGCGAGAATTGCTGCTTCTTGCCCTGAAGAGTCCGAATGACGCGGTCTTCGGCAATCTGGCCAGGAGCGCCAGCGGGCGAGGTGGTCAGCTTGGACTCGTATGTCTGTCGCAAACTCAGTGGGCCATCGATGCGGATGACGCCGGGCAGCGGTGACATGGCACGGACCAACGTTCCGTCGTTCAGATCCGGAAGTTCTTGACCGAGGCCGGTGGGTCCAGGTTTTCGAGAACTGGCCATCTAGTCCTGCTGCGTGCGGTTCTTGGGGGACTGGGCGCTCGCGACTCGAGTCTACGTCGGGCAACAGCCGTCACGCCAATGCCCGCGCCCGGAATCCGTCGTGAGGCTATCCAATTCCGGCGAGCGGACTCAAGGGCTCCGCAATGGACTGCACCCGCAGCACCCTGATCGCATTCCGATTCCCGTAGCTCAGCAGCGGAATCATCCCGCGCCGCAGCAATTCTTCACCGACGCGAGTGGGCAGCAGGTACTCGGCACAAGGCTGGAGCCGTCGTTCACCGTCCTCGTCGCGCAAGTGCGCGGGCAGGTCGTCGATTTCGAGCGGCGTCTCGACGGTCAGATCCTGGCCTTGATCGAGGAACGCCTGCGCCATCGCCCTTGCACAGGCCAACGCCGGATTTCCCCAGAGGTAGGCATCGTGGTCACCCGGCCCGGGCATCTCTTCGAACGCGAATGCGTCGATCGGATCCGTCTTGGCACCATACGGAAGCCGCAGCAGGATCCGGGGCATGGCCAAGCCCAGCCACGGCGCGACCTCACTGCGTCGCAAGGCGAGCCACCGCCGCTCGACATCCACGTCGCCGAACGCCCAACCGCTGGGCTCAGTATCGTTGCTGAGGCGCTGGCAGCCGACGAGGGTCGGATCCGCGCCGGCCAGCAGCGGCGCTCCCGTTCGTGCCGCGACCACGGCCAGAAATTCGAGCAGCGCAACATCGTCAGTCTGGGCGCCGAAGCTGTAGTGGCCGATCATCAGAGACCACGGCCTTGCATCCGCACCGGCCTGCGCCAGCCGACGAAAGGTTGCGGCCCGCGGCACGTCTTCACCGCACGCCTCGAGGTCGGCGAGCAACTCGTTCCGCGTAACGTCCAGGAGGCACAGCTCGAGTTGCTCGCCAAGTTCGAGCGACTCCACGCAACCGCTGATCCCGCGCCAGGTTGCCTCGAGCGCCTGGAAGTCCCGATCGTGCAGCAAGGCCCGCATCAGCTCGGCGGACGAGGCGTCGAGCGCGGCAATGAAGGGCTCGGCGGAGCGGCTCGGGGCCGCCTTGATGTGCGGCGCGACCAGGCGGCGGATCAGGCTGTCCACGATCGACGGGTTGGACGGCGCGGCAGGCTCGCGGGGCGCGCCGATCAGGCGCTGCAGCAGGTCGCCGTCGTTGCCCCCGGCCTGGTCGCCCTGCATGAGGCGCGCCGCCTCGTTCTCGAACGTCGCGCCGTCGAGCAGCCTCGCCCGGCTTTCGCGCAGTGCCAGGAAAGGCGCGAGGCTGCGATACAGGCTATCCGGATGAAAATCCTCGAGCGTGTCGAACGTCACGGGGAGGCCGGCGAACTGGCCGCCGCCGGTGCCCAGGGTCAATCGCAGAGAGAACTTTCGCAGCGTCGCTGAAAAGTTGTCCTGGTCGATCCGCGCGATCGGTCGGGTGGCTAGATCGTCAGCACTCTCGACGCCTCGGTTGCGGCGGCCGCTGAAGTCACCGAGCACGAGTATCCTCATGCTTTCACTGCGGCGCAGCAAATTATCACCGCCAGTGCGCGATGCACCAAAACTGAAGTTCAGATCGATTCGCCCCGGCATGTGGCCTCCCGCTCGGTGTCGTTAGGCTCTTGGAGTTCTGTCGGGATTCTAGTCGCAAGCGCGCATCCCGTCCCGCCCGTCTCGAGGTCCGCGTGAAACGAGCAGGACAACACAGGCCGTGCGGTGTGACGCTAGACTGTGAGGCACCCCCCTGCGGGGCGCCACAGGTCGATGTGTACGCATGAATTCGCCCGATCCGATGCTGCTGAAGGCCATCGCCGCCCACCAGTCGGGACGGACGTCCGAAGCGAAGGTCATGTACCAGCGCATCCTGCGACGCCGGCCGCATGACGCGGATGCGCTCAATTTTCTCGGCATGCTCGAATTCCAGGCCGGGCAGCACGCTCGTGGCATCGAGCTGCTGCAGAAGTCGTTGCAGAGCCTGCCCTCCAACCCTCACGCGTGGATGAACCTCGGCAACATGCTGATGGGCACCGGCGACCCCGAGGGCGGTGCCAGGGCCTACGAACAGGTGACCGGGCTGGCGCCGGAAATGTGGCAGGGGTGGTTCAATCGGGCCACGTGCCTGCGGCGATTGCGCAGGCTGGAAGATGCCATCGAGTGCCTGAAGACGGCGATCAGCCTGAAGCCCGACCATGACCTGGCGTACGAAAAACTGGGGATGATCCTGTACCGGGCCGGCGAGACCCGGAAACTGGCTGAGCTGTATGCCGACTGGGTCAAGTACAACCCGGACAACCCGACGGCCCGGCACATGTATGCGGCGGCGGCGGGCGAGGCCGTGCCGGATCGCGCCAGCGACGAGTACGTGCGGGCGACGTTCGACAGTTTCGCGGACGACTTCGATGAGAATCTGCTCGAGCTGGGTTATCGCGCGCCGCAGCTGCTGGCGGAGGCTCTGGAGCGGCACCTGGGTCCGGTTACCGACACGGCCAGACTGGACATCCTCGACGCCGGGGCCGGCACGGGCCTATGCGGGCCATTGCTGCGCAACCGGTCGCGGACGTTGGTGGGCGTGGACCTCTCGTCCGGCATGCTCGACAAGGCCCGGGCGCGGCGCTCGTACGACGAACTCGCGGTCATGGAACTCACCGCCTTCATGCTCAGCCGGCCCGCGTCCTTCGACGTGGTGTTGTCCGCCGACACGCTCTGCTATTTCGGCGCGCTCGATGAAGCGCTGTCGGGCGCGGCGCGCTGCCTGCGGCCAGGGGGGCTGCTGGCGTTCACCGTCGAGCGATGGGAAGACGCGGACGCAACGGCACGCTTCTCCATGGGCGCGCACGGCCGTTACCTGCACACGCAGTCGTATGTCGAAAGCGCGTTGCTGCACGCCGGTTTCGCGAGTGGGGAAATCTCGCCGGCCGTGCTGCGCGTGGAACTCGGCACCGACGTGAACGGCATGGTGGTCGTCGCGCGCCGCAAGGCGTAATACCGCGTCGCTACGGCGTAATGGTCGGTGCCGCGGATCCTGTCCGGACCTCCATGCGAAGCACCGGTGCCGCCTCGTACAGCTTGACGGCGCACCGGGTGGGCAGCGGCGCGCGCGTGATCTGCTTCTGGTTGACCGTCGTGCCGTTGCGGCTGCCGAGGTCGCGGATCCACCAGAGGCCCTCGCTGTACACGACTTCGGCGTGCCGCCGGCTGATCATCGGATCGTCCAGGTGGATCTCGCAGGCGGCGTCGCGTCCCATGCGAAAGTCGCGGTAGAAGACCTTTTCATGCGCGCCGAGGCCGTCCGTCCACGAAACGCGAACCGATCCCTGTGCGCCGAACATAACTGTCGTGTTGGTCCGGACCGGCAGCACGTCGTCGCCCGCCGGCGCGTCGCCTTCGTCCCGGACGATACCCTTGGGCGTGATCTCGTACGCCCAGGCGAGGACGGCCGCCATTGGCAAGCCGAGGATCGCGACGACCACGAACATGCGCACGGTCCAGTCGGGCGCCCCGAAGGCCGGCAACAGCTGGGCAGCACCCATGCATGCGCCCCAGGCCGTCACGGCGTAGACCGACGATACCTTGAAGACTTGCCGGCGCTTCAGCTCGGCAACGAAACCTTGAAATCGGTAGACCGGCCTGGTCATTGCTCTTTTCGTCATGCCGTGACAGCAATCCTAACGGCGGGAAAATTAGCACATCGCCGTGGCGGGACGTGGGCGACACAAGGAGGTGGTGGGTATCGGCGGCGTCCGCAGACAGGTGGCAGCCGGTTCCCGGCCGGCGCCTCAATCGATTCCGGGCCGCGGCGGCCGGCGCCAAAGTGTTGATCGATCAGTAGGTTTCCTGTTATTAGTGGCATGTTACGCGAGGACGATAAGAATGGCCCGTGCAAAGGTGGTCGATTACGACTACTACCAGTTCCTTCGCATGCTGCAGCGCGCCAGCAGCTCCGGACAGAGGATCGACAAAGCCGATTCCCGGTGGGGGGAGTACGTGCGGGAGAACAAGATCAACGAAGTCGCCGCAACCGCCATTGCGCGTCAGAAGTTCGAGAATGCGTCCGCTGTGATCATCGCCGAGGGCAATGACACGGATGGGCTGTATTTCTACTCGAAGGACGACGAGGCCTGTCTTCGACTGATGACTCTGGAATAGCTGGCCCGCCGTAGTACAGTGTGCTTCGGCGACCGCGGGCCGCCCGCGCCCGCGCTGATCGGCACAGCATGCCGGGAACCGCTCGCTGCCTCGAGAGCGGCCGGGTCCGCGCGCTCCTGGCCGCGCGATGGGGACCGCAGATTGCAAAGGGAGCCACATGCCAGCGACCGATGACAATCGAACGATCAGGCTGACCACGCCTCTCGGCAAGGACGTTCTGCTGTTCGCAGGCTTCTCCGGCTCGGAGCGGCTCAGCCAGCCGTTCAAGGTCGAACTCGACGTGCTCAGCGAGAAGGGCGACATCGAGGCCGAGCACCTGCTCGGCAAGCCGGTTGTCGTCAAGTGCGCTCTCCCGTCGGGCTCGGGCGAACGCGTCTTTCACGGGCTCGCCAGCGATTTCACCCAGTTGAGCTATGGCAAGCTCCACCACGAGTACCGGATGACGCTGCGGCCGTGGTTCTGGTTCCTGAGCCACACGGCCGACTGTCGCGTCTTCCAGGGCATGACCGTCAAGGACATCTTCACGCAACTGGTGAAGGACAAAGGCTTCTCCGATTTCCGCTTCGACCTGAAAGGCACGTACGTGAAGCACGCGTACTGTGTGCAATACCGCGAGACCGCTTTCAATTTCCTCAGCCGGCTGCTCGAGCAGGAAGGCATCTACTATTTTTTCGAGCACACGGAGAGCAAGCACACGATGGTGCTCGTCGACGATTCCGCGTCGCACACCACCGTCAGCGATTACGACAAGGTGCCGTATTACCCTCCGACGACGACGAACGCGCTTCGCGAGCGGGATCACCTGCAATCCTGGACCTACGTGAAGGCCTGTCAGCCCGGGGCCTACGCCACGACGGACTACGACTACAGGACGCCGAAGACTTCGTTGCTGAAGTCGCAGGTCTTCAAGCGCCCGAATGCCCTGGCGAGTGCCGAGATCTTCGACTATCCGGCCGAATTGCCGGTGAAGGATGTCAAGGAATCGGCATTGGACGCATCGGACGCGTCGCGCCTCGTCAAGGTCCGGCTCGACGAACTGCAGGCGGCGTATGCGGTGGCCCGAGGGCACGGCAATGCGCTGGGCGTCAAGGCTGGTTCCCAGTTCGAGCTCACGGACCATCCTCGCGCGGACTTCAACAAGAAATACCTCGTCGTCGCGACCGGCCTGTCGCTGACGTCGAACGCGCACGAGTCGGGTGATGAAGACGACACGGATTACCACATTGAGGTCGAGGCGATCGACCTGACGACTCAGTTCCGTCCGCCGCGCGTGACACCGAAGCCGGTGATCCAGGGCGCGCAGACCGCCACCGTCGTCGGCAAGAAGGGCGAGGAGATCGACGTCGACGACGCCGGCTGCGTCAAGGTCCAGTTCTACTGGGACAGGCAGGGCAAGGACGACGAAAAGAGTTCCTGCCGCGTCCGCGTAGCGCAGGTCTGGGCCGGACAGGGCTGGGGTGCCATGCACGTCCCCCGCATCGGACAGGAAGTCATCGTCAGCTTCCTCGAAGGAGACCCGGACCGGCCGATCATCACGGGCCGGGTCTACAACGAAGTGCAGAAACCACCCTACACGTTGCCTGCGAACGCGACCCAGAGCGGCATCAAGACGCGCAGCACGAAGGACGGCAACGACAAGACATTCAACGAGATCCGCTTCGAGGACAAGAAGGGATCCGAAGAGCTGCTGGTGCACGCTGAGAAGGATCTCAAGGTGAACGTCGAGAACGACGGCACCTGGATGATCGGCCTGACCGACCAGGACAAACTCGACAAGAAGCAGAAGGGCAAGGCGACGATCGGGGTCGGGAAGATCGTCGATGTCGACGTCGGCGAGACGATCAAGGTCGTGGCCGGCGACGAGATCACGCTGGAGACGGGGGAGTCGAAGATCGTGATGAAGAAGGACGGCGAGATCACGATCACCTGCAAGAACCTCATCGTCAAGACGACGCAACTCATCGATCTCAAGTCGCAGCAGAACATCAAGGGCGAGGCCATGATGAAGCTCGAACTCGAGGGCAAGCAGCAGTTCTCGGCGAAGAGCCTGCAGGTCGCCATCGAGGGCACGACCAAAGCGGAATTCAAGAGCAGCGTCAGCACCAAGGTGGAGGGCACCATGCTCGACCTGAACGCCAATGGCATCGCGACCCTCAAGGGCGCGCTCACCAAGATCGGCTGAGGACGAACGGATGTTGCAGGCACTCGATGCAAAGTCGGAGATATCCTCCGGCATGCTGGCTTCGCTCGAGAAGCTGAGCGAGGCGGCGCGCCGGCAACTCGACCCCGCGATGAACGTGCGCACGTACCTCGATGCGCTGCGCCGCGCAGGCCTGTACGGCGATGCGATCGACGTGCTGACGCACCTGCTGCCGCGGCAGTACGCGATCGCGTGGGGTTGCGAGTGCCTGCAGGCAGTCAACGCGAGCGGGGCGCCCGGGCCGGCCGACAAGGCGGCGCTGGCCGCCGCCCAGCGCTGGTTGGCGGACCCGTCGGAGGACCATCGGCGCGCCGCGCTCGAGCTGGCCGATCGACTGGGTTACAAGAGCGCGGGCGCGTGGCTCGCGGCCGCGGCGGGCTGGACCGGCGGCAGTCTGCTTCCGGCCGGCCAGCCGGAGGTGCCGGTTCCGCCGACGCTGGCGGGCGATGCGGTCGGCGCCGCACTGCGCCTTGCCGCGGCGACGGACCTGGCCACGTTCGACGAGCGGCTGCGGCTGTTCGTCGAGCGCGCGCTCGCGGCATTCTCGGCACCGTCGACATGAGCGCCCGACATCGATGAAACCGGCGGCACGAATCACCGACATGCACACCTGCCCGATGGTCACGCCGGGCTTGCCGCCGATTCCGCACGTGGGGGGCCCCATCGTGTCGCCGGGCGGTCCGACCGTGCTCATCGGCGGGCTGCCGTCGGCCACCGTCGGTTCGCAGTGCGTGTGCGTCGGTCCGCCCGATGTGATCGTGCTCGGGTCGATGACGGTGCTGATCTCGAACAAGCCCGCCGCCCGCATGGGTGACCAGACCGCGCACGGCGGTGTGATCGTGGTCGGGTGTCCGACCGTGCTGATTGGTGGCTGATGCGATGTTCCTGATTCTCGATGTGACGAGTGCCAATGCCAACGTGCTGGGCCCGGCGGCCCGGATGGTGTTCGGGCTGCAGGGCGGCACGATCGGTCGCCGGCCGGGCAACGACTGGGTGCTGCCCGATCCGCACGTCTCCGGGCGCCACGCCCGCATCCGTGCCATGAGCGGGACGTTCTTTCTCGAGGACAATGAAAGCGGCAATGGCGTGCTGGTGAATGGCAACAAGATCCATGCCGGAGAGCCTTTCCCGCTGAAAGACGGCGACCTCGTGTTCATCGACCCGTTCGAGATCGCGGTGCGCGTGTCGGCCGTGCGACCCACCGGCGCCACCGAGGTGCTGCCGACCGCCGAAGTCGTCGCGCGGCCGCCCGAGCCGCCGGTCCCCGCGCCGGCGCCGTCGCTCAAGGATCTGGACCTGTTGCCGGGAGCGTTTGCAGCGGAAGACGAGTACAACGCGTTGCTGGCGGAGCGCCCCGTTGCGACCGACCCGCGCGGGCCGACCCGGGAAGACCTGCACGGCAAGTCGATACTGCAGGATGCACTCAGCATCCGGACGCCAGCCGCGGATCGCGGCCCCGGGCAAACGCCGGGTGGCCCGGTCATTCCCGACGACTGGTACCTCGATCCCGAACCCGCGATCGAGCCGCCGCCGGTGGCGGCACCGCCGGCGCAACGCAGTCCGCCGCCGCCGTCCCCGCCGACTCCGGCACCGAAGGAAGTGCCGGCGCCGGCGCAGCCACGCGCGGTCCCAGCGCCGCCCGGCTCGCCCGGGGCCGCCATGGCGCCGGATATACGTGCCCTGCTGCGAGGCGCCGGCCTCGATGCCGAACACGTGGATCCCGAGATCGTGGCACAGCTCGGCCAGGTGCTGCGCATCGTGGTCGAGGGATTGATGGAGGTCCTGCAGGCGCGAGGCGAGATCAAGGGCGAGTTCCGGTTGCAGCAGACGAGTTTCAAGCCGCGCGAGAACAATCCGCTCAAGTTCTCGGCGAACGTGGAGGACGCGCTGCACAACCTGCTCGTCAAGCGCAATGCCGCGTACCTCGACACTCCGGCCGCCTTCGAGGACGCGTTCGTCGACGTGCGTCACCACCAGGTGGCGATGCTGGCCGGCATGCGGGCGGCGTTCAATTTCATGCTGTCGCGATTCGATCCGGCGGCCCTGGCGAAGCAGTTCGATGCGCGACCGGGACGCAAGCTCTCGATCGGGCTCGGAGCGGCCGGGCGGCACTGGGAAGGCTTCGAGGAGTACTACAAGGAGGTCACGCGCGAGCCGGACGACTGCTTCCGTCGCCTGTTCGGCGACCAGTTTGCACGCGCCTATGAAGAACAGCTGCAGCGGCTGCGTGCCGCCAAGCGCGGATCCGCATGATCCGGTCGAGGGGTGCAGCCGCCATTCGGCTGGGACTGCTCGGCGTCGCCGCGGCCTTGGCGGCGGCCTGCGCCAAAGCGCCGGTCGTCAAGCCGCCGCCCCCGCCGGTGATCGTCAATGTCGTGTTGACCGCGGGCGCCGGCGTGAACCCCGATGCCGAGGGCCGCGCCTCGCCGCTGGTGCTGCGCGTCTACGAGCTCAGCGACGGCAGCGCGTTCGCGACGGCGGACTTCTTCACGCTGTGGGATCACGAAGCGCAGGTGCTGGCGGCAGGCGCCGGCAAACGGCACGAGTTCGTGCTGACGCCGGGCGCGACGGCGACCGCCAGCCTGAAGCTCGATGCCACCGTGCAGCAGATCGGGGTCGCGGCCGCGTTCCGCGACATCCGCAACGCAAGCTGGCGCGTGCTGGTGCCGGTGAGCCAGGACCCCGCCGGGCCACGAACCTATTTGTTGAGCGTGCGCGCGGACGCCAAGTCCGTGACGGCGCAGATCGAGAACCGGAAGGAGGCCCCTGGGGCAGTGAAATGACGATCAACAATCGCGTCGTTTGGAGCGAGGGGCTGTTTCTGCGACCGCAGCATTTCCAGCAGCAGGATCGACACGTGGAGCGCTACGTGGAGCTGCGCGCGAGCGCGCTGCGCAGCCATGGCTGGGGGTTCACCGCGCTCGAGATCGACCGCGACCTGCTGGTGACCGGCAAGCTCGCCGTGCGCATGGCTCGAGGCATCTTTCCGGACGGCACACCGTTCTCCATCCCGGACGACGACCCGGCGCCGGCGGCGCTCGAGATCCCGGCCGCCACCCGCGATCGAACGGCATACCTCGCCATTGCGCTGCGGCGCGCCGGTGCGCTCGAGGTCGACAAGGCCGGCGGGTCGCGCGAGATCACCCGCCAGCAGCGCCAGGAGATCGAGGTCCGCGACAACTGCGGAGTGACGGAGGAGCCGGCGCTGATGGAAGTGGCGTCGCTCAAGCTGCGGCTGGTGCTGCAGGGCGAGCCGCTCGACGAGTTCGCGTGCATCCCGATCGCCAGAATCCTCGAGTGCAAGGCGGATCGCCAGCTGCTGCTCGACGACCTGTTCATCCCGACGGTGATGCGCTCGTCGGCAGCGCCGCGCCTCGCCTCATTCATCCGCGAACTGCAGGGCCTGCTGCACCAGCGCGGCGAGGCGCTCGGCGGCCGGGTCACGGCGAGCGGACGCAGCTCGAGCGCCGAGGTCGGCGACTACCTGATGCTGCAGGCGATCAACCGCTACGAACCGGTCGCGACGCATCTGGCGGAGCACGGCGGGCTGCACCCTGAGGACCTGTTCTGCTTCGGAGCGTCGCTCGCGGGCGAGCTTTCGACCTACACGCTGCCGGCGAAGCGACCGAACCCGCTCGAGCCGTACCGGCACGAGGACCTGCGCGCGACGTTCGAACCGTTGTTCGCTTCGGTGCGCAGCGTGATGAGCGCGGTGTCCGAACAGGCGGCCGTATCGATCCCGCTGGAACTCAAGCGGTACGGGATACGCGTCGGCGTGGTCGCCGATCGCACGCTGTTCGGCAGCGCGGTGTTCGTGCTCGCCGCGAAAGCGGATCTGCCGGCCGAGGAGTTCCGTCGCTCGCTGGTGACGCAGATCAAGGTCGGGCCGGTGGAGAAGATGCGCGATCTGATCTCGCTCGGGCTGCCCGGGCTGGCGCTGCGCCCGATGCCGGCGCCGCCCCGCCAGGTGCCGTATCACGCCGGATTCCAGTATTTCGAGATCGAGCAGGCCGGGGAGCTGTGGCGGGCCATGAGCACCGGCGGCGGCATGGCCATTCACGTCGCCGGCGAGTTTCCGGGGATGCAGATGGAACTCTGGGCGATTCGCGGGTAGCGGACATGGCAAACCAGCAGGGTGGCGGGCCATTCGAACCGGGCGACCGGACGATTCTGAAGCCTCGACCGGGCGCCGGACGCGCGTCGGGTCCGGCACCTGCGGCGCCGGCGCCGGCCCAGGCCGCGCCACCGCCGTCCCCGCCCGCGCCGAGCGCCGCGAGTCCGTCGCTGCCGCGGCGGATCGACGTTGCCGCGAATGGCCGGGATCCGCTCTACCAGGCGGCGGGCCCGCTGCTGCTGCTGGCCGGCAGCCTGCGGCACACGAGCGAGCCGCTCGACGTCAATGGCCTGCGCCGGCAGCTGGTCGCTGAGGTCCGGGCCTTTGAAGAGCGCGTGAAAAGCGCCGGCGTCGCCGCCGACCAGGTCGGTGCGGCGCGCTATGCGCTCTGCGCCACGCTCGACGAGGCCGTGCTCGCCACGCCGTGGGGCGCCAACAGCGACTGGGGTTCGCAGTCGCTGCTGGTGACTTTCCATCGCGAGGCGTGGGGTGGCGAGAAGTTCTTTCAGCTGATCGACCGGACCCGCGAGGACCCGGGCCGCTATGCGGGCCTGATCGAGATTCTCTATGCGTGCCTGAGCCTCGGGTTCGCCGGCAAGTTCGCGCTGGACCCGCAGGGGGCGCTGCAGCGTGATCGACTGCAGCATGAGCTGCACGAGCGGATCCGCGAGCTGCGCGGCCCGGTGGCCGCACCGCTGTCGCCGCATTGGAGCGGCGTCAAGGACCGGCGCAATTCCATCGTGCGCTACGTGCCGTGGTGGATCGTGGCGGCCGTGGGCCTCGTCATCCTGAGCGGCGCCTACCTCTACTATCGCGCCGCGCTCGGTCAACGCGCGGAACCGCTGCTCGCCTCGCTGTCGCAGGTGGGACTCGAGGGATTTGCCGCCGCGCCGGCGCCCGCCGTGATGCCGGCGCACTCGTTGAAGCAGCTGCTCGCGCCGGAGGAGCGCCAGCGGCTGCTCGAAGTGCAGGAGGAGGGCGCGAAGTCGACCGTCGTGCTCTCGGCGGCAGACCTGTTTGCCTCCGGCAGCGCCCAGGTCAGCGACCGCTACCGCGACGTGCTGAAGAAGGTGGCCGATGCGCTCAACCAGGTGCCGGGCCAGGTGCTCGTCGTCGGCCATTCCGACGACCAGCCGGTGCGCTCGTTCCGCTACCAGAACAACTTCGAACTCTCCGCCGACCGTGCCGCGTCGGTCGTGACCGTCCTCGCCCCCCTGCTGCACGAACCCTCGCGCCTGCGCTCGACCGGCATGGGCTCGACGCAGCCACGGTACCTGCCGCCCGACACCGAGGAGAACCGAGCCCGCAACCGGCGGGTCGAGATCGTGCACCTGGCCTCGGGGGCCGTCGCACCATGAAGAAGCTGCTGCTCAATCGCTGGTTCATCGGCACGATCGGGATCGTCCTGCTGTCCCTGGTGCTGTGGTTCCTCGGACCGTACTTCGCGTTCGGCGAGACGCGTCCGTTGCAGAGCGTGCTCGGTCGCGTCATCGCCATCCTGGTGCTGGTCCTCGTGTGGGTGGCCGTCCTGCAGTGGCGGTACTTCCGTGCCATCCAGTCGAGCCGCAAGCTCGCGAGCGACGTGGCAGGGCAGGCGGAAGCGCCGGCGATCGAGACGGCCGCAAAACCGGCGAACGCCGGCGAGGCGGCGGACGCGAGCGTGCTGAAGCGGCGGTTCGAGGACGCCATCGGCCAGTTGCGCAAGGACAAGCGCAGCGGCGGCAATCTCTACAACCTGCCGTGGTACGTGATCATCGGGCCGCCCGGCTCCGGCAAGACGACGGCGCTGGTCAACTCGGGCCTGCGCTTCCCGATGGAGCAGGAACTCGGCAAGAGCGCGATCCGCGGAGTGGGCGGCACGCGCAACTGCGACTGGTGGTTCACCGACGAAGCCATCCTGCTCGATACGGCGGGGCGCTACACGACGCAGGATTCGGATCGCATCGCGGACGGCGCGGGCTGGGGCGGTTTCCTGCAGCTGCTGAAGAAGCACCGGCGCCGCCAGCCGATCAACGGCGTGCTGGTCGCCTACAGCGCGTCGGACCTGCTGACGCGAGCGGACAGCGAGTTCGACGCCGACCTGACGGCGATCCGCAGCCGCCTCGACGAACTGCAGCGTCACCTCGGCATCGAGCTGCCGATCTACCTGCTGGTCACCAAGGCGGATCTGGTGGCGGGTTTTCGCGACTACTTCGAGAACCTCGACGTGGATGGCCGGGCGCAGGTCTGGGGCACCACGTTCGCGATCGGCGACAGTCGCAATGGCGCGGCCGCCGGCCAGCTGCCGGCACGCTTCGACGAACTGGCCGAACGGCTGAACCGCGGCGTGTTCGCCCGACTGCTCGAGGAGCGTGACCCGCGGCGCCGGGCCAGACTGTTCGGATTCCCGCAGCAGTTCGCGACGCTGCGACCGAGGCTGCTGGGCCTGGTCGACGGCGCATTCAGCGGCACCGGATTCGATCGGCGCATGTTCCTGCGTGGCGTGTATTTCACCAGCGGCACGCAGGAAGGGACGCCCATCGATCGCCTGCTCGGCTCGCTGTCGCGCCCGCTCGGCGTAAGCCAGGACGCGCGCCAGCTGTACGGGGAGAAAGGCCGGGCGTATTTCATCGAGCGGCTGCTGAAGGACGTCGTCCTGCAGGAGACCGGGCTGGCCGGTTCGAACCGTCGCGCCGAGATCCGCAAGGCCGCGCTGCAGGCGGCCGCCTATCTGGCCATCGCGGCGCTCACGATTGCCGGCCTGGTCGCGATGACGGTCAGCTTCCGCAAGAACTCGACGTACCTCGCGGACGTGCAGAAAATCGCCGAGCCGCTGGCCCAGACTCACGCGGCGACCGCCGACATCGACAGCTGGCTGCCACGCCTCGACGCGACTCGCCAGGTCGTCACGGCCGCGGAACTCGACGGGCAAAGCGCGCCGTGGTCGATGCGCGCCGGATTGTTCCAGGGCCGCGCGGTCGGTTCGGCAGCGCGCGAGGCCTATGCCCGGGAGACGAACGCGCTGCTCGTGCCGCAGCTGGCGCGCTCGTTCGAAGGGCGCATCGCCGAGCTCAGCGCCGATCCCGACAAGCTGTTCGAGTACCTGAAGGCGTACCTGATGCTCGGCGACCCGAAGAGGCTCGATCCGGGCCAGCTGGAGTTCCTGGCGCGGCTCGAATGGGAGCGCGCGTTCCCGGACCGGCCGGAGGTGCGCGAGTCGCTGGCCGGACACCTCGCGGCCGTGCTGCAGGACCAGCGGCTCAGCCCGGTCCCGCTCGATGCCGGACTGGTGGCCCGGGCGCGCAACGCACTCGCCGCCGCCACGCCGGCGGCACTCGCCTACAGCCGGCTGAAGCTGATGTACGCCAGCGATCGCTACAAGCCGCTGCAGCTCGACAAGGAAGTCGGCCAACTCGACGCCGTGCTCAGGCGACGCAGCGGGCGCAGCTGGAAAGAACCGGTCCCTGCCATCTTTACCAAGGACGTCTTCCGTGAGATCAGCGGCCAGGGCAGCGCGCAGATCGCCAAGGCGTTGCAGGAGGACTCCTGGGTGTTCGGGGACGGCGCGGCCGCGCAGAGCGCCTCGGGGGCGCTGGTCAACGACGTGCTCGGGCTGTATCAGCAGGAGTACATCAGTACCTGGGACAAGGTCCTGGCGGACATCACGCTCGCGCCGGTCCCGACCGACGCGCCGCAGGCGGCCATCTTCTACGGCAAGCTCGGCAGTGCGTCCTCGCCGTTCAAGGTCCTGCTCGGCATCGTCAGTGCCAACACGAGTCTTGCCAAGGGCGATGCCGCCGGCGGCGGCGCGGCAGGCACGGCCGCCGATGCGCTGGCGAAGCAGGCGGCCGCCAAGGCGCAGCAATCGTCGCTCGGCCAGATCCTGCAGCAGGGTCAGGCCACGGCGCCGTCGCGCGAAATTGGCGCGCCGATCACCGAGCATTTCGCCGACCTGCACCAGCTGGTCGAGGGCCCGCCCGGCGCGGCCCCGATCGATCGGGTGCTCGAAGCGGTGAAGCGCATGGGCAGCGAGCTCGGCAAGGTCGCCGATTCGTCGGGCGGCACCGGCGGGCTGGATTCCGTGCGGGCCGGTGCGACCGGCGAGGCCACGCGCAACCTCGAGGCGGAAGTGGCGGCCCTGCCGGCTGCGGTCGGCGCCGTGCTGACGCCCGTCGTCGGCGGCGGGCAGGCGCTGGTGCGTGGCGAGGTGCGCGGCGAGCTGGCCGAACTCTACACCGGGCAGGTCGTGCGGCCGTGCCAGGAGATCATCGCAGGTCGCTATCCGTTCACCCGTGGCGCCGCGGCCGACGTGCCGGTGGCGGATTTTGCGCGGCTGTTCGGCTTCGGCGGCGTCTTCGACCTGTTCTTCAAGCAGTACCTGGCCAACCTCGTCGATACCAATCGCTCGCCCTG
>Ga0209048_10003414_pt1 | contig 15417 bp, 12 predicted proteins | sample FrelakmetCRP12CR_FD_187146 | JGI IMG/M metagenome (GOLD analysis project Ga0209048, IMG submission 187146) | Freshwater lake sediment microbial communities from the University of Notre Dame, USA, for methane emissions studies - CRP12 CR (SPAdes)... | ecosystem: Environmental > Aquatic >... | reverse complement strand
CCCCCGACCGGCGTCTCTCACCTTGGAGGAAGGTCATCGAGGAACTTCCGCACGGCCTCGTGGAGCGGCTGCGGGCGGCACAGCCGGAGGCGCGCGCCGAGTTCTTCCGGCGCTACGCACCGCAGGTGCGGCGCATCCTCTTCCTCCAGGGGTTCTGCGAGGAGGTAGACGACGCCGTGCAAGAAGTGTTCATCAAAGTGTATCGGGCCCAGATCCCGGCCGAGGAGACGTTCCTCGCCTGGTTCTACCGGGTCATCCTCAACACGGGCCGCGACCACGGGCGCCGGCGCAAGACGCGCTTCGGCCTCCTCGACAAGCTCGAGCAGATCGCCCCGATCGGGACGGTCGACCCGCCGGCGGACCCCTCGGACCCCGCACTGCGCGAGGCGCTCGCCAGTCTGTCGCCGGAGCTGCGCGAGTGCGTCGCGCTGCGCTACTTCGCCGATCTGCCGCTGGAGGAGATCGCCAAGGCCCAGGACATCCCCGTGGGCACGGTCAAGTCGCGGCTTCACGGCGCCGTGGCCCGCCTGCGGACCACGCTGATCGAGAACGGGTTCGAACGCGATGCCTGACGAGACGCGCAGAGACCCTGTGGCGCCGGGCGGCGCGTTCGACGACGACCGCTTGCTCGCCTTCGCCCTCGGGCTGGACGACGACCCCGAGCTCGCCGCCGCGGCTGCGGCCGACGGCGAGCTGGGCGCACGCCTTGAGACGGTCCGCGCGCAGGCCGACGCCGTCGGCGCGCGCGTCTCCGCCGCGGTCCCGGCCCCCGGCGAGGACTACGCGGACCTTTCCGCCCCGCGCTGGGCGGCGCTCGGCGAGTTCTTCGACGCGCCGCCGCCGGCGCGCAGTCGCTCTTCCCGCTGGCTGCGCGTGCTCGCGCCGGCCCTCGCCGTCGTCCTCGCGCTGGCCATCGGCGCCGCGATCATCAGCAGCCGCGGCGGCGGGCACGTGAGCATGAACGGTTCCGTCGCCGCCGAGGCCTCCAAGTCCTCAGCGACGGGGGCGGGCGCGCAGGACGGCGCGACCTCGTCCTCGACCACAGCGACGCGCGGCGCGGGCGGCGGCGTCAGCCTCACCGACCAGGCCAAGCGGTTCGCCCTGGTCGTGGTCGCCAGGGCGCGGGAGGCGAGCGGCGCCCTCCAGGAGTTCGCCGTGGTCAGGAACCTCAAGGGGATCGCGCCCCGACTGCTGCGCCTGCGCGTGGCCGGCGAGCCGGCGGAAGCCGGCAAGCTGGACTTGCTGCTGCTCTCTCCCACCGGCGCCACGGCATCGCAGGCGTTCAACGAGCCGCCGCCACTGATCAGCGTCAGCCCGGCGGCGACGGTGATCGCCACTGCCACTCCGTCGCCGGAGCCGGCGCCCAATGCGGCGGCCTCCGCGCAGCCCGGCGCCGCGCCGGCATCGGCGCCGCCGGCGCCGTCTCCACAGGCGCCCGCCGCCGCTCAGTGGGTCGCGGCCGAGCCGACGAAGACCTTCGCGTATCACGGCCAGGTGGCGCTCGCCCAGGAGCTTCCTCCCGGCACGGATGTCGCGTCGCTGAGCGTCCCCTGACGGCGGCTCCCGGTCGCCAAGTCGGGTAGACTGCCCCCGTCGTACGGGAGGGAAGGGTGACTGGTCTGCTCGAAGGCAAGAACTTCCTCGTCACGGGCGCCGCCAACTCGCGGTCCATCGCCTGGTCCGTGGCGCTGGCGGTCAAGCGCCACGGCGGCGGCGTCGCCCTGACCTACCAGGCCGAGCGCCTCAAGCGCCGTGTCGGCACGCTCGCCGGCAAGCTGGGCGGGGCGCCGATGATCGAGCTCGACGTGAGCAGCGACGACGCCGTCCGGCGGGCGATCGACGAGCTCGCCGAGAGCATGCCCGTGCTCGACGGCATGGTGCACAGCATCGCCTGGGCCCCGGCCCACGACTTGCAGGGCAGCTTCGTCGAGACCACGCGCGACGGCTTCGCGCAGGCCAACGACATCAGCTCGTACTCGCTCATCGCCACGGCGCGCGAGGCGCGGCGCCTGATGACGCGCGGCGGGGCGATCGTGACGATGACCTACGCGGGCTCCTGGCGCGTGGTCCCGAACTACAACGTGATGGGCCCGGCCAAGGCGTCGCTCGAGAGCGCCGTGCGCTACCTCGCCGCCGACCTCGGACCGGACGGCATCCGCGTGAACGCCATCTCGGCCGGCCCGATCGCCACGGTGGCGGCGCGCACGATCAAGGACTTCAGCGGCATGCTCGATCTTCTCGGGAGCCATACGCCGCTGCGCCGCAACGTGACTGCCGATGAGGTCGCCGACGCAACGGTGTTCCTGCTGAGCGACCTCTCCCGGGCCATCACCGGCGAGGTCGTGCACGTCGACGCCGGGGCGCACGCGACGATCTGAGTGGCCCGGCGCCGCGGGCGGGACGCGGTGGCGGGACGTGGCGGCGGGACGCGCGGGCGCGGCGGGATGGCGGGATGGGGTTGGCGGCACCCGCCCTGCCGACCGCGGCGCGCGTCGAGTGAAGCTCTCGGGTCGCGCCGCTTGCCGAGGGAGTAGGATGACCACCGTGATCGCCTACGTCGCCAGGGAGCTCGGGACCGGCGCCTGCATGACGGCGCACGACGACGAGCGCCTGCCCTCGTTCTCCACGATCAAGGTGCTCGTCGCGGCGGCGTTCTGGCGCGCCGTGGAGCGCGGCGAGCTCAGCGAGACCCATCCCTTCGCCTTCCAGCCGTGGGCGAGCGTCGGCGGGGGCGGCGTGCTCAGGGGATTCCGGCACGCCGCCAAGATCACGCTCGCGGACTACGCCCATCTCATGCTCGCGGTCAGCGACAACGACGCCACCAACATCATCGCGAGCTTCGTCGGTCTCGACAAGATCAACGCGCTGGCCGAGGAACTCGGCCTTGAGCACACCATCATGCAGCGCATGATGATGGACGCGACGGCCGTGGAAGAAGGCCGCGACAACTTCACGTGCGCCGCCGACCTGGCGTCTCTGCTGGAGCAGCTCGCCGCCGGCGACGCGCTGGGGGCGGCGGTGAGCGGACCGATCTGGGCATCCCTGGAGAAGCAGGAGCACCTCGACGGCATCGCCCGCTACCTGCCGGCCGGCGCCACGTACGCCGGCAAGTGCGGCGACGACATGCCGGTCTCGCATCACGCCCACGACTGCGCTCTCATCCGCGAGGGCGAGCGCCGCACGGTGATCGTCGTGATGACGAGAGACGCCGGCGGCTTCGAGACGGTGGCGCGCACCGGCGCCGCGCTCTACGGAGCGCTCAAGGAGGCGTGAACGCGGAGCGGCGCGCCGGGTTCACGTCCCCGGCGCTGCTTCGAGCTCACGCCCCGCCGCCTCACTCGACCGGCGTCACGCCCAGCCCCGGTCCGTCCGCGGCGGTGAGCCGGTCACCGTTCACCACGATGCCGGCGAACGGGTCCGCGGCAAGCAGCAGGGCGCCGTCCAGATCGACGTAATCGGCCAAGCCGGCCAGTTGCAGCCCCGCGGCGATCCCCAGGCTCGACTCGACCATGCAGCCGAGGAGAACCTGCAGCCCCCGGCCAGTGCACGCGGAGATGAGCGCGAAAGCGTTGGCGATGCCGCCCGCCTTGGAGAGCTTGACCACGACGCCGTCGTAGAGCTCCGCGACGGCGTCGAGGTCGTCGATGGTCAGCACGGCCTCGTCCGCGAGGAGCGGGATGTCGGTGCGCTCGCGCAGCCACGCCATCCCGTCGGCGTCGGCGGCCGGCAGCGGCTGCTCGACGAGTTCGGCGCCGAGGTCGGCGAGGGCCGCGAGGGCCGCTGCTGCGCGCTCGCGGCCCCAGCCTTCATTGGCGTCGTAGCGGAAGCGCGTCTCCGGCAGCGCCGCGGCCAGCTTCTGAGCGAGCTCGAGGTCGCCGTCGAAGCCGAGCTTGACCTTGAGTGTGCTGAACGAGCTCGCGGCGCGCGCCTGCGCCAGCATGTCCTCGGGCGCGCCGATGGCGACCGTGTACGACGTCGTGACCGCGGGGCGCTCGAGCCCCAGCATGCGCCACACAGGCTCGCCGACTTGCTTGCCGGCGAGGTCCCAGGCGGCGGCGCTGAGGCCGGCCCGCAGGGCCGGCCAGGCCGGCGCCGCCCCGCCCTCTCCGGCGAGCCGGTCGCACAGCGCCTCGACGCCGGCCGGCCCTTGCAGATCGGCGATCTCCGGCGCGAGATCGGCCAGCACCGCCATCCCCACGTCGCGCGATTCGCCGTACCGCTGGTTGGGTGCGGCCTCGCCGAACCCGGCCATGCCGCCCTGGCGAAGCTCCACCACGTAGTTGGCGAACTCGGAGTGGGTCCAGCGCGAGATCCCGAACGGGGCCGCCGTGCGCAGGTCCAGCGGTCGCGCCTGCGAGTGAAGCATGCGCCTCCGTCACCTCCCTGCGACCGTGAACACGCCTTCCGCCGGCGCGCAGGCCTCGCGGCCGGCCGCGTCGCGCGGCGTGACGTACCAGTAATAGTCGCGCCCCGCGTTAGGCACGGCGGCGGGGACCACGCATCGACACCCTGCCGACGCATCCTGGACGCCGCACTCGAACACGGACTCGGCGTCCTCACGCAGGCACGTCCCGCCCTCGTAGACCGCGACGTCCACGGAGACCTGGTCGATCGCGGGTCGCGGCACGTCCCATTCGAGCATCACGTCCTCGCCGGGCCGCACGATCCGGCCGCCGTCCGGCCGGAGCCCGCGCGCGCGGACGGGATTGTAGGCGAGCAGCGGGTTGCCGGGCGCCGGCCGGTAGAGGAACGGCGCCACCGCGCCGCCGGAATAGCCGTGGTCTCCGAGGGCGCACACGACGACGGCGAAGCGGCTGTCCGCCCAGAGCAGGTCTTCGGGGACCGTGAAGGCCGTGATCGGCTCGCCCACGTCGACACGCAGGAGCCGATGCCGCCAGATGTCGTGGGTCTCCTCCCACACCTCCACGCGGCAGCCGCGGACGGCGCCGGCGACCGGAACGCCGAGGTAGCGCCAGACGACCTCCAGCGGCCCCGGGCCGGCGTTCCACGCCGGGGCCGCCACGATCTCCGGGGCCGGCGGACGCCGCAGGTCCGGTGGGAGCGCCCCGTCGCCCGGCGCCGGCCAGCTCCCCATGACCTCTTCGTAGCGGTCGTCCGGCACCGCTGCGCCGTCGGGCACGTAGTAGTCCAGGCGGCGCGTGAACAGGTTGTCGTAGAGCTCGCGGCCGGCGACGTCCACGGGCAGCCGGCGGCGGCAGTAGAACGGCAGATCCGTGAGGCCGGCGGCGCGGCGCAGCGCGACGAGGTCGCGCTCTTCCGCCGCGCCGCCGGCCACCAGACGCTCGTGCAGCCCAGCGTGGTAGAAGCGCATGCGCTCGTGCCACAGGCGCAGATACGCGCCGCCGTCGTCGCGCAGGCGCTCCGTCGTCTCCGTCGCGCGGGAGTAGCGCGTGTGGAGGCGCCGCTCGTCGACGACGCGCAGCCGGTCGTCGAAGAGCGGCACTGCCCCTCTGGACGACGAGTCGTAGACCAGGTCGACGTCGCCCGCGCGGCCGCAGTAGAACACGGCGTGGTACTCCGGGTCCGGCTGCGGATGCGCGACGAGCAGGTCGCCGGGGACCAGCTCGTCGCGCGCGCCGATCGGCAGCCAGTTGCCGGCGGTCGTCGCGTCGAGCGCCTCGCGATCGAGATCGTAGCCGTCGTCGACCCAGTCGAAGACCTTCTTCGCCAGCCCCCAACAGTCGAAGTGGTCGTCGAAGTTGTACGGCCTCGCCTGGGGGCCAAAGCGCTCGAAAGCGTCGAGGAGGCGGATCGGCGAGAGGGGTGCCGTCTTCATGCCGCATGCTTACCAGCCGCGTGCGGGCGAGTCAAAACGACGGCGCCTGCGCGCGGCGCGCGGAGCGCCGGTCTGCTCGCATCTTGTCATCCCGCGGGATAGACTGCCCACGCATGGGGGCAGAGCAAGACACCCTACTCCGTCTGACCGACCTCACCGTCGACTTCGCGTCGCAAGAGGGCACCGTTCACGCCGTCAACAAGGTGAGTTTCGAAGTCGCGCCCGGCGAGCTCGTGGGCCTCGTCGGCGAGAGCGGCTGCGGCAAGAGCGTCACCGCCAGCGCCATCCTCGGCCTCACGCGCATGATCAACAATGCGACCATCGGCGGGTCGATCGAATTCCTCGGCCGCGACCTCCTCGCGCTCCCCGAGAACGAAGTCCGCCAGGTGCGCGGCCGCGACATCAGCATGATCTTCCAGGATCCGGTCACCAGCCTGAACCCGGTGCTCTCGATCGAACGCCTGATGACCGAGGGGCTGGAGCTGCACCTCGGCCTGAGCCACTCAGACGCGGTGAAGCGCGCCATCGAGCTCCTCGGCGAGGTGGGCATCCCCAAGGCCGCCGGCCGCATCAAGGACTACCCGCACCAGTTCAGCGGCGGCATGCGCCAGCGCGTGATGATCGCCATCGCCTTGTCCTGCAATCCCAAGCTGCTGCTCGCCGACGAGCCGACCACGGCGCTCGATGTCACCATCCAGGCGCAGATCCTGCGCCTCATGAAACAGCTCAGCCAGGCGCACAACGCCGCCGTGATCGTCATCACCCACGACCTCGGCGTCGTGGCCGGCATGTGCCGGCGCATCCTCGTGATGTACGCCGGGCGCATCGTCGAGGCCGGCCCGGCCAAGGAGCTCTTCCACCACCCGCATCATCCTTACACCGTCGGCCTTCTGCGCAGCGTCCCGCGCCTCGACGAGCCGCGCAAGGACACCCTGCAGAGCATCGAAGGCCTGCCGCCGGACCTCGCCCACCTGCCTCCGGGCTGCAGCTTCGCCCCGCGCTGCTGGCTGGCGGACGAGGAGTGCTGGCAGTCGCCACCGGAGCTGTTCGTGACGGACCCCGGGCGCACCACCGCCTGCTACCATCGCGAGGCGCTGATCGCCGGCGCGGAGATGCCCGCATGAGCACGAACGGCGAGACCCTGGTCACGATCGAGGACCTGCGCGTCCATTTTCCCATCACCAGCGGCATCGTCTTTCAGCGCAAGGTGGGCGCCGTGTACGCGGTGGACGGGATCGACCTCGAGATCAAGCAGGGCGAGACCCTGGGCCTGGTCGGCGAGAGCGGCTGCGGCAAGAGCACCACGGGGCGCGCGATCCTGCAGCTGATCCGCCCGACGACGGGACGGGTGCTGTACTCGGGCGCCGACCTGGCGCATCTCAGCGGCAGCGCCCTCCGCAAGCAGCGGCGCCGCATGCAGATGATCTTTCAGGACCCCTACGCGAGCCTCAACGGGCGCATGACCGTGGGGGATATCGTCGGCGAGCCCCTGCTCGTCCACAAGATGGGCGACCGCGCCCAGCGCAAAGCAAAGGTACGCGAGCTGCTCGAGACGGTCGGCATCAACCCCAACACGCTGAACCGCTACCCGCACGAGTTCTCCGGCGGGCAGCGCCAGCGCATCGGCATCGCGCGGGCGCTCGCCGTGGAGCCCAACTTCATCGTCTGCGACGAGCCCATCAGCGCCCTCGACGTCTCCATCCGCGCGCAGATCATCAATCTGCTGCAGCAACTCCAGCGCGAGTTCGGCCTCACGTATCTGTTCATCGCCCACGACCTCTCGGTGGTGCGCCACATCAGCGACCGCGTCGCCGTCATGTACCTGGGGCGCATCGTCGAGCTGGCCGAGAACTCGGTCCTCTACGAAGCGCCGATGCACCCCTACACGCAGGCGCTGCTCAGCGCCGTGCCGATCCCCGACCCCGCGGCCGAGGAACTGCGGCGGCCGGTCGTGCTCACCGGCGACGTGCCGAGCCCTGTCGAGCCGCCGCGCGGTTGCCACTTCCACACGCGCTGCCCGGCGGCCAGAGAGGGCCTCTGCGACGTCGAGGATCCGCAGCTCAAGATCGTGCGCCCGGGCCACTGGGCCGCCTGCCACCTGATCACCGGCGACGACTACCCGCACATCCGCGCCGGCGAGAACGACGTGGCCGTCGTGGACGACGTGGCCGAGGTAGACGGCACGGCCGAGACACCGGCCGGCGAAGGGGGTGAGACGGCGTGAGCGACGAGGAACGCAGAGAAGCCGACGAGCTGCGTCGTGACGGCGCCCTCGAGCCCGAGCCGGAGATGGGCCTGCATCCGGCCGCCGCGGGCGCCGGCGCGTCGCTCGCCTCCGGCGAGGCCGCCGCCGGCTACTTCGGCGAGACGCTCATGATCGAGCAGCAGTCGCTGAGCGGCGAGGTCTGGCGCCGGTTCCGCCGCGACAAGTTCGCCATGATCGGGCTGGGCGCGATCATCGTCATCATCCTGCTCGCCGTGTTCGCGCCGTGGATCGCCCCACACAACCCGCTCACCCAGTACAACGACGGCATCACCATGCAGGGCATGCCGGTCGGCTCGTCGGCCAAGTTCCCGCTGGGCACCGACACGCTCGGCCGCGACATGCTGAGCCGCATCCTCTACGGCGCTCGCGTCTCGCTGTTCATCGGCATCGTCGCCAACGGCTTCGCCCTGCTCCTCGGCGTGGTGTTCGGCCTGAGCGCCGGCTACTTCAAGGGCGGCACCGAGACGCTCATCATGCGCATGACCGACGTGATGATGGCCTTCCCCATCCTGCTGCTCGCGATCGCGCTCTCGACGACGGTGTTCAGCAAGGGTGGTGTGTGGCTGCTCGTTGTGGTGATCACCATCGTGTACTGGACGCCGATGACGCGCGTGATCCACGGCGAGGTACTCTCCATCCGCGAGAAGGAGTTCGTCGACGCCGCGCGCCTCACCGGCGCCACCAACCGGCGCATCCTCTTCCGCCACATCCTGCCGCACCTGGTGGCGCCGATCATCGTCTACACCAGCCTCGGCATCGCCACCACGATCGTGTTCGAGGCGACCCTGAGCTACATCGGCGTCGGCGTCCAGCCGCCGACGCCCAGCTGGGGCCAGATGATCTCCATGGGCCAGGACTACTACTACACTGCCCCGCAGCTGGTGATCTACCCGGGCCTCGCCATCGTCATCACGGTGCTCGCGTTCAACCTGGTCGGCGACGGCCTGCGCGACGCCTTCGACCCGCAACAGCGCCGGCGCTGAGGCGAGCGCCATGACAGCAAACGATCGTCGACTCTGGAGGCAAGGATGACGTCACGCAGCAGAGGCCGCCGCGCGGCGGTGGCCGCCGCCCTCGCACTCGCCCTGCTCTTCGTCCTGGGGCTCGCCGCCTGCGGCAGCTCCGGCTCGACCTCTAGCGGCGGCAGCTCCGCGGCCGCGACCACCAGCACGCCCAAGAGCGGCGGCACGTTGACGCTGTCCTACCTGACGGAGCCGTCGAGCCTTGACCCGGCGATCGCCTACAACGTCATCGACTGGAACGTCGAGCACGACATCTTCCAGAGCTTCTTCCGCTACCAGCCCAAGCCGGGCGACGCCGGCACGGTGCTGGAGCCGGCGCTGGCCACCGAGGTCCCCAGCGTCGCCAACGGCGGTCTCAGCGCCGACGGCAAGACGATCACCATCCACCTCCGCCCCGGCGTCAAGTTCCAGCCGCCGGTGGACCGCGTCGTCACCGCCCAGGACTTCAAGTACACCTTCGAGCGGATGATGAGCTCGCCGCTCTCGCCAGGCATCGGCTTCTACACCAACGTCGTCGGCGCCCAGGCCTTCCTGGACAAGAAGGCGAAGACGATCACCGGCTTCAAGGTCGTCGACCCGTCCACGGTCCAGATCACGCTCAACCAGCCGGACCTCTCGTTCCTCAACGCGCTCACGATGGAGTTCACCGACGTGCTCGCCAAGGAATGGGTCGACAAGTGGGGCAAGAAGGTCAACCGGCACCCGCTCGGGACCGGCCCGTTCATGTTCGACCGCTGGACCCCCGGCCAGGAGATCGTGCTCAAGAAGAACCCCAACTACTGGGAGACCGGCAAGCCGTACCTCGACGAGCTCGACTACAAGCTCTCGTACAACCCGTCCACCGCCCTGCTCAAGCTTCAGTCCGGCCAGGTCGACGCGCTCGGCGACGGCGTGCCGCCGGCCGATCTGGTGCGCGTCAAGGTGAGCCCGCAGTGGAAGCCCTACGTCTTCCAGCAGCAGCTGATCGCCATCAGCTACGTGCTCATGAACGTGCACATGAAGCCGTTCGACAATCTCAAGGTGCGGCAGGCCGTGAGCTGGGCGATCAATCGCGACAAGGTCGTCAAGCTTCTCGGCGGGCAGGCCGCCGCCCTGTGGCAGCTTTACCCGCCGGGCCTCCCCGGCCACGAGCCGGGCAAGAAGTACTACGGCTACGACCCAGCCAAGGCCAAGGCGCTCCTCGCCGAGGCCGGCTATCCCAACGGCTTCTCGACCACCTACTACACGGACAACGTCGACCCCGATCCCAAGATCGCGCAGTCGATCCAGGCCGACCTCCAGGCGATCGGCATCAACGCCTCGGTCAAGACCGTCAGCAACGACACCCTTTACGCGCTCCAGGGCGAGCCCGGCAAGCTGCCGATCGGCAGCTTCGGCTGGTGGATGGACTTCCCGGACCCGGTGGACTGGTTCGTGCCGCTGTTCAGCAAGAGCGCGGCGGTGCCGGGCGGGATGAACGCGAGCTTCTGGTGGTCGCCGACCGCCGAGCAGCTGTTCGCCGACGCGCAGGCGATCACCGACCCCAAGGCGCGCCTCGCCAAGTTCGACGAGCTGCAGGCGTACATCCTGAGCCAGGCGCCGTACGCCTCGGTTTATGCGCCGATGCAGACGACCATGTGCTCCACGACCACCGGCGGCTTCTACCTGCATCCGGTGTACCAGCTTGACCCGGCAAACTACTGGAAGAAGTAAGGCGGTCGGTCTGTTGGCAGGACTACACAGGTGACGGGGGACGTGAGGACGAGGAGAACGGTCCTGGTCGTGGCGGCGCTGGCCGTGCCGGCCGCGCTCTCGCTCGGACTCGCCGCCTGCGGCAACTCGAGCAGCACGAGCAGCTCCGGCAGCGCGAGCGCCGGCACGCCCAAGTCGGGCGGCACGCTCAACGTGACCTTCCAGGGCGAGCCGACCGAGCTGGACCCGGCGATCGCCTGGGAGGTCGAGTCCTGGAGCATCGAGCGGCTCACCTACCAGACCTTCCTCACCTACGCCGGCAAGCCGGGCACGGCGGGGACTGCGCTCGTCCCCGACCTCGCCACCGAGGTGCCGACCGCCGCCAACGGCGGCATCAGCTCCGACGGCAAGGTCTACACGTTCCACATCAAACGGGGCATCCGCTTCGCGCCGCCGATCAGCACCGACGTCACCGCCGCCGACTTCAAGTGGAGCTTCCAGCGGATGATGAAGCAGCCGCTCGCGCCGGCGACGTTCTTCTACACCGGGATCGTCGGCGCGCAGGACTACATCGCCGGCAGGGCGAAGGGCGTCTCCGGCTTCAGGGTCGTGGACCCGCAGACCGTCCAGATCACCCTGACGAAGCCGGACACCTCGTTCCTCTTCGCCATGACCATGCCGTTCACGTCGGTGATGTCGAGAGAGTGGTGCGCCAAGGTCGGCAAGCAGATCAAGCGCAAGCCTCTCGGCACCGGCCCGTACACCATCACGGACTGGACCCCGGGACAGTCGATCGACGCCGTCAGGAATCCGAACTTCGCAAGCCAGGGAGTCCAGGGACAGCAATACGTCGACGCCATGCACTTCATCTTCTCCGCCAACCCCGGGACCGCCCTGCTCAAACTCGAACGCGGCGAGGTGGACGTGCTCGGCGACTCCATTCCGCCGGCGGACTACCTGCGCACCAGGCAGAGTCCCCAGTGGGGCAAGTACGTCGTCGACGCGCCCCAGATCATGTGGTTCTACACGTTCATGAACGTGCTCGAGAGACCGTTCGACAGAGTGAAGGTGCGCCAGGCGGTCAACTACGCCATCGACTCGCAGAAGATCCAGAAGCTGCTCGCCGGGCAGGCGACCAGCCTCAACCAGATCTACCCCAAGGGCATGCCCGGCCATCAGGACGCCGCGCAGTACTACAGCTACGACCCCGCCAGGGCCAAGCGACTGCTCGCCGAGGCGGGCTTCCCGAACGGGTTCACGACCATCTTCTACGCCGACAACGTCGACCCGATGCCCAAGCTGGCCCAGTCCGTCCAGAGCGATCTCGCGGCCGTCGGGATCGACGCATCGCTCAAGATCATGGACCGCGCCACCTACTGGGACTTCGTCTCGCTCAGGAAGTCCCACGCGGGGATCGGCTTCAGCGACTGGTACATGGACTTCCCGGACCCCAGCGACTGGGTCGGCCCGCTGTTCACCAACCCCATCGACGGCGGCGCCAACGCGAGCTTCTACGAGAACCCGCAGGTCACCCAGCTCTACGACGAGTCGGGGAGCCAACTCGACCCGGCCAGACGCCTGCAGATGTTCCGGCAGATGCAGGACATCATCATGCAGGACGCGCCCACTGCTCCCATGTACCAGGCCGTCTTCAACGGCATGCACGGCCGGGACACCGGCGGCTTCTACATCCATCCCGTGTGGACGTTCGCCTTCCAGGACTACTGGAAGACGAGCGGCCAGTGAGACCATGAACCCGGCACAGCGACAGAGAAGCGAGAGGCACCGTGGGTAGGTACATCATCCGCAGGATCTTGTGGATGGTCGTCGTGCTCTTCTTCGTGAGCCTGCTCACCTTCCTGCTCTTCTTCCTCGGCGGCAGCAATCCGGCCAAGGCGATCGCCGGCACGCACGCCACTCCCGAGGTGCTGCGGCGCATCAACGAGTACTACGGGTTCAACAAGCCCCTGTGGACGCAGTACGGGCTGTACCTCTGGCACCTCGTGCACGGCAACATGGGCACGAGCTACCAGACCCAGCTGCCGGTGGCGACGGCGATCCTGCAGCGCTTCCCGGCCACCGTGATGGTCGCCATGTGGGGCATCTTCTTCGAGCTCCTCATCGGCATCCCGGTAGGCATGATCAGCGCGCTCAAGCAGTACAGCTTCCGCGACCGCGCCTTCACGGTGTTCAGCCTGCTGGGCATCGCGGCGCCGTCGTTCTGGCTGGGTTTCATCTTCCTGTTCGCCTTCGCCTTCAAGATCCCGATCTTCCCGCTGGGCGGCTACGAAGGCTGGCTGCACCCGATGTACGGCGTGCTGCCCGGCCTCGTGCTCGGGCTTGGCGGCGCCGCGTGGTACTCGAGGATGCTGCGCAGCAGCATGCTGGACATCCTCGGCGCCGACTACGTCAAGGCCGCCCGGGCCAAGGGGTTGCCCGAGCGCACGGTGGTCTGGCGCCACATCATGCGCAACGCCTGGAGCCCGATCGTGACCCTCCTGGGCATGGACTTCGGCTGGTTCCTCGGCGGCGTGCTGGTGATCGAGATCGTGTTCAGCATCCCCGGCATCGGCAGCCAGGCGTGGAACGCGATCCAGACGCAGGACCGCCCGATGATCATGGGGACGGTCCTGTTCGGCGCCCTGCTGGTCACCGTGAGCAACCTCGTGGTGGATATCGCCTACACCTGGCTCGACCCGCGGGTGAAGTACCGCTAGGCCTTCCCGACACAGGTTGCATCGATTTTGGGCCCCCCTCGCGTATGATGTGACAGTCGTCACGCGACGCGAGGGGGGCCTCTTCATGCGACCGACATGCTGCAGACGGAGTTCCGGGACGACTCGTCCACCCTCGCTGTTCTCTCGCCTGGTTTCGGACGACTCGGGCGTCGAATCGGCCTTGGGGGCCGCTGGGGAAGGGAGTGGGGGATGAACGTACGCAGATCAGTGCTCGTGGTGGTGATGCTGCTCGCCCTCGTCACGCTCATCGTGGGCGTGGCGGCGTGTGGCAGCAGCTCGAGCGGCAGCTCAAGCAGCGCCGCCAGCACCACGCCGGTCAAGGGCGGGACGCTGACCGTCACGTGGCAGGGTGAGCCCACCGGCCTCGACCCGGCGATCGCCTGGGAGGTCGAGTCCAACTGTATCGAACGCCTCACCTACCAGCAGCTGCTCACCTACGCGAGCACGACCGGCGAGCCCGGCACCAAGCTCGTCGGCGACCTCGCCACCGAGGTGCCCACGGCCGCCAACGGCGGCATCACGCAGGGCGGCAAGGTCTATACCTTCCACATCAAGCAGGGCGTCAAGTTCGCGCCGCCGGTGAGCCGTGAGGTAACGGCGCAGGACTTCAAGTACAGCATCGAGCGCATGCTCAAGTCACCGCTCGCGCCGGCGCCCTACTTCTATACCGGCATCACCGGCGCCCGGGACTTCGTCGCCGGCAAGGCCAAGGACGTCAAGGGCCTCAAGGTCGTGGACCCATACACCCTGCAGGTCACGCTCGACAAGCCGGACGTATCGTTCGTCTTCGCGTTCACCCTCACGTTCACCTCGGCGATCCCCAAGGAGTGGGTCGCCAAGTGGGGCAAGCGCGTCGACCGCCATCCGCTCGGCACCGGCCCGTACATCATCCAGAGCTGGACCCCCGGCCAGGAGATCGTCGCCGTCAAGAACCCGAACTGGACCGGCCCCAGCCAATACGTCAACGAGTTCCACTTCGAGTTCTCGTCGAACCCGGGGACGGCGCTGCTGAGGCTCGAGCGCGGCGAGGTGGACCTGCTCGGAGACTCGATCCCGCCGGCCGACTACCTGCGCACCAAGGCCGACCCCACGTGGGGCAGGTACGTCGTCTCGGCGCCGCAGATCAACTCCTACTATGTGTACCTCAACCATCTGGAGAAGCCGTTCGACAACCAGAAGGTGCGGCAGGCGATCAACTACGCCGTTGACACGCAGAAGATCCAGAAGCTGCTCGCCGGCCAGGCGGTAGCCGCCAACCAGGTGTATCCCAAGGGCATGCCCGGCTACGAGGCAGGCAAGCAGTTCTACTCCTACGACCCTGCCAAGGCCAAGCAGCTGCTCTCCGAGGCCGGCTTCCCGAGCGGCTTCAAGACCACCTTCTACACGCACAACGTGGACCCATTCCCCAAGATCGCCCAGTCGATCCAGAACGACCTCGCGGCCGTGGGCATCCAGGCAAGCATCAAGCAATTCGCCCGCGCCACCTACTGGGACATGGTCGGCCTCAAGAACTCGCACTTCGGCATCGGGCTCACAGACTGGATCATGGACTACCCGGACCCGAGCGACTGGATAGGCCCGCTGTACACCAACCCGAGCGAAGGCAGCGCCAACCTCGCCTGGTACGACAACCCGCAGGTGAATCAGCTCTATGAGGCATCCAAGAGCGAGCTCGACCCGGTCAAGCGCATCGACATGTACAAGCAGATGCAGGACATCATCATGAACGACGCGCCGCTCGTGCCGCTCTACCAGACGGTGCAGACGAGCATGTACGGCAAGGATACCGGCGGCTTCTACATCCAGCCGGTGTGGATCTTCGTCTTCCAGGAGTACTGGAAGACCAACGGCCAGTGAGACGGCGCCAGACGCAGTAGCACAGCGCTGACCGTACTGACGGACGGGCGGGGCGGCCTCTCGGCC
>Ga0209048_10003413_pt1 | contig 15418 bp, 19 predicted proteins | sample FrelakmetCRP12CR_FD_187146 | JGI IMG/M metagenome (GOLD analysis project Ga0209048, IMG submission 187146) | Freshwater lake sediment microbial communities from the University of Notre Dame, USA, for methane emissions studies - CRP12 CR (SPAdes)... | ecosystem: Environmental > Aquatic >... | reverse complement strand
GCGAGTGAGGGAGAAGCAAGGACGGCAGTTGGGTTGTACTGACGCAACGGCATAAAGCCACCGCCCTGGACCTCGCGAGAGGTCCGGGGTGATGGTTTCCTTTTTTTTGCTGATGGCTGATGGATTGGGGCTGGACGGGTGGACGTAATAAATTACGAACGTGCGGGATGGTATGAAAACCACCAACCCCGAGAGGAAGAATCATGAGTTACCTGGATACCCAATCGATTCAACAACGCAATGTCGAAACCTGGCTGACGCTCCAGGCCACCCTGGACGAGCGCAGGATGCGCCACGTGACACGCACCGATCTCGAGGGTACGCTCTGGATCGAATGCCTCGGCTTCAATGCCTACCCGAATTGCACCCCGATGATCAGAATCGGCCCTGAGGTTGGTAATGCGGTACTAGAGGTACGGGCGCACCTGTTGGTGCCATCGTCCTACTGCGCTCACGCTGAGCGGGTGTTGGCGCAAGCCAGCCTGGAATGCACGCTGGGGACCATCAAATATCGTGCTGCCTTCGGGGAGATTCTGGTCGAAACACCGATCTCGTTCATTGACAGCAAATTGCGTCCGCAGGATGTCCTGTACACCCTCCGCAGGATGAGCCACCGAATTGATTTGGTGATGGGTGAGTTATGGGATGGATTGATCGCCGGAAATGGATGAAGCACGTACAGGAAACGTTGGAGGAGGGCGCGCGGCCCGTCGCCAGAACAACCTTCCGTCCTGCATTTCCAGCCGGGAAAGGCGCATTCCATGAGCCTGAGCGCGGCCATGATCACGGTTGCATCGGCCGGGCTGTCAGATGCCCGGGCCGGGTTCCCGGGAGGTTCTGGAAACCTTTGCATGAACCGGACGCCTTAAACAACATCACCGCAAGAAAGTTCACAGCGCATGTCCCGTCTCCGCAGTCCATGGCCGATGATCCTCGCGTCGCTATTCATGTTCATGGTCGCCGGCGGGCCGCTGATCGGCTATGCGGTACTCTATCTCCTGCCGATGCTGCTCGCCTGTACCGCAGCCTTCTATGCGGTGGCCGCCCTGTGCCGGGAGAGCCTGGCAAGGGGGCGTGACCTGGAGTTGGCCGGAGAACTGCCGTACGGCTTCGCCGGGCAAGAAATCCGCGCCTTCAGCGACGACGACGGGCAGGTTTGGCTGCGTGCGCGAGACGTCCGGCGCGCGCTCGGCCTCGAGCGCACCGATGCGTGGATGGCCAAGGCCTATCCTGACGGCTACCGGCGCGCCCATCCTGGGCTGGCGGCATGGTATGTCCGTCCGGTGGTCGTCCGAAGGCACTACGGCGGGAGCGCGCGGCCCGAGGTCAATCGCTTCCTGCACTGGCTGGAACGCGAGCTGGTTCCGCTACAGGAGCGCCGCCATGCGGTAGCCGTCGAGGGTGGATCGCAACGGGCGGCGGCTGAGCCCGGGAGAGAAGGCGAGGGTTTGCGGCACTGGGTCGCTTCCTGGTTCATCGGCCACTGGTGGGGCAAGACGGGGCTCACGGGGATCGTCCTATCCGCGCTGCCGCCGTTCCTCTTGTTCGCCCTTTTGTTGGGAGAAGCACCGGCACCTGCTGACCTCGTCGAGCACTACCAGCGCTACGCGGTGATGCTGATCGCCGCACTCGTTGGCGGGACGCTCCTCTGCGCGTGGTGGGGCGTCGGGGTCTGGCGCGCCACACGGCGCTGGCTCGGGGGCGATCGTGCCCTGCTGGTCGGGATCGTGCTCGCGATGGGCGGGATGACGGCCCTGCTGTATGCGTTTGACCGCATGGCCAACCGCGACAGCCAGATGACCGTGCTCGCGCTGGCCGTCATTGCGGCCGATGCCGGCCCCAAGCCAATGGTGACGTTGTCGGCCGACGGGCGCCGCCTGGCGCTGTCCGGCGAGATGGGTTTCGGTACGACGAAACGCGTGCGCGGGGAACTCGCGCGCCATCCCGGGGTGGCGGGCATTGAATTGGCCGGCCCCGGCGGCAGTGCCGCGGAGGGTTTCGCGCTGGCGGCCCTGGTGCGCGACCGCGGCCTCAACACCTACGTGCGATCGGACTGTGCCAGCGCCTGCGTGCTGGCCTTCGCCGGGGGGCGTGAGCGCCTGGTCGGCCCGTCCGCCCGCCTTGGGTTGCACCGATCGGGTGTGGACTGGCGGCGCGATGACGGGAAGCCGTCGGCCACCGACCGGACCATGGCCGGCTTCCTTGTCGCACAGGGGGTCACCGACGACTTCGTTGCCCGGATCCTGCGGACGCCGTTTCACGAACTCTGGGTGCCGACGATCGACGAAGTCATCGCGGGCGGACTCGGGAGCGCCCCGTGGGACATGTCCGAGTCTTAAGCGGCGTGCTCGCGTTTCCGGTGCGTCTGGTTGCTTATTTTCGTTGCTGAGTGCGCACGAACAGGGTACGTATCGCGATGCGCAGTCGGGCGCTTAGCGTTGTTTCCCGAGCGATCCTCTGCCAATTGTTCTCATGTCTAGACTTTCGGCATGGCGCTGTATGCGAAAATTGGCGTTTCCGAACACAGACGGATCGCAGCATGACGCAGACGAAACAAGCGCCGGAAATCTTCCAACGCAAAATAGATGAACTTGACCTTGCCGGTTTGCCACCACGGGGCAGTCCGGGATTCGACGAAGCCCTGATCAGCCGCTTTGCCCTGGAGTATGCCGGGCGCGGCTGGAATGCGTTAGTCACAGTCGATGACGAGTACGTCCGCGTCCTGGCCATCCCGGAAAACTCGATCGAGCCCAAGGCCTATGTCCTCGGCTTGCTCCAACACCGTTTTCTCGACGATGCCTTGCCCATCCTGCAAGCCATGTCGGGCATGGTCAATGATGCCGACATCGAGTACAACCTGGGCATCTGCCTCTCTGAACTGGGGCGTGTCGAGGAGTGCCTCGCACCCTTGCAGCGTTGCATTGAACTTGATCCGGACTACGCCAATGCCTACATTGGCCTCGGGGTTGCCCACGCCCGTCTGGGTAATCCGGAAGCAGCCGAAGCCGCGTTGCGGAATGCGGTCCGTCTCGAGCCGGAGAACGCTTACGCCAAACGCAATCTGGCCGGGATTCTGGCGCGCAACGGGAAGATTCAGGATGCATTGCCCTTCTTCCGGCAGGCGGCATCAATTGCTCCCAAGGATCCCGGTTGTCTGCTTGGTCTTGCCCAGTGCCTCGAGGAACTGGGCGGCGATCATCTGAAGGAGGCCGGTACGGTCTATGACCAGATCCTGCGCCAGTTCCCCGATGAACCGGGCGGGGACATCGCGCGCAAAGCGCGCAACCGGCTATCCAACGACAACCTGCACAAAACCGTGGATGGCAACATCCGGATGGATGCCGTGATGTACATGCAAGGTGCGATGCAGGACTTCGCCAAGTTGCCGCGGGAAACGGTTGGTCAGATCGTGATGGAGATCGCAATGCTCGGCCAGCAGGGCTTGCAGATCAACGATGCTTCCGTCCGCTACGACCTGAAGAGCAAGCCGGGCGATTATTCTGGCCTGCACCTGCTGTCGATGATGCATGTCGGGATCAAACTGTTGGATTCCGGTGCCGACAGCGGCAGCGGACTCGACCGCGAGTACCAGATTGCGCAGGCGATGAAGAAATGATCGAAGGACAGATCGGCAATCCGCCCGAAAGTTACCTCAAGACCATCCTGCCGCTGGTGGAGGTAGCGCGCGGCCTCTTGGAAAAGGGCGATCAGCTCGTGCCGATCGCCTTCGTTGGCAACTTCGCGACCGGCAAGACCGCTCAGGTATTGCTTGAGAGTGGAAACGATATGGAGAAGGATCGATCGGCTTTAGCGATCCGCATGACCGCCGACATGCTCGATGCCGACTTCATCTTTTTGATCATGGAAGCCTGGTCGCTGCGCAAGGACAAGATGCCGCAGATGGATGCGATCCTGGACAAGTACGGATCCATCGGCGCCAGTCCGTACCGGGTGGATGTGGTTTCGTTCGGGCTCGAGACGCGCTATGGCGTGTGGATGTCGCAGTGCGAGATCAAGCCCAAGGGGATTTCCAAGAAGAAGCGGACCATCGGTACGCCGGCGTTCCAGTATTTCAAGGAAGTCGCCGGCCGTTTTACCCACTTACTGAAGAAGAATTCGGAAGAAGAGGGTGGGGCGACGCTTCACTAACTCTGTGGAACTGAGCAGCCTACGGAAACCGCCCGCCGGGGAGAGCATCAACGGGGTACGCTTACCCTCGCTTTGCGCCGCAGATAAGCAGGACTGTCGAGTTCGCCGAAGCGGCGTTCCGCATCGGCGAAGATCGCTTGGGCCCGGGCCAGGCGATCGGCCTCAAAGGTCGCGATGCCGGCGAGGCGGCTGAAGAGGGATTGGATGTGCTGCATCATCGGCGGGTTCCAGGAGTGGTCAAGATGAAGCCATGATGCGCGCCGTGTGGCTCATAAGGTGAGCCCGCGAAATCGGGCTATGTCCTGTAGCGGACGAGGACGGCTTGGCGTTCCGCGGCGACCCGCAGGTCACACACCAACGAAGCGGTCTCTTCTAGCGCTAATTAGCGAAGTTCTTGCTCAGAATCCCCCTGATCTTTTCCAGGATTTCTTCGCGGTCCATATCTACGACTGTTTTGTCTGAAAGTCGGGACCAATCGGGGTGTACTCGTATCTGCTTGATCGAGCCAACGAGCTCTTTCCAGAAATGATCGACATTAACTTGGCCATTTAACTCAATCGAATGATTGTTGGCGTGGGCCCGATCGTGCAGGACGGACAGTAACTGAAGTTGTCTGCGCAGCAAGATGGAGAGGGTGGATTCGTCATAAATGCAAAACAACAGACCGCGAACCTTTGCGTTACCCCAGTCCCAGATTTCCTTGGCATATCCGGCAACGGCGCCCCCAATAGCTCCGCCCGCAACAGCACCGACTCCAAACGACATACCCACCAATGCAATATCAATTCCCAGTCCAAGCGCCGCCCCGATCGCCGCTCCTAGCCCCAGGCGGGTTGACGCCGCCTTTATCGCCTCCGCATCAAATAGGTCATCACTGGGCTTCGTGCTGGTAACCGGCAACTCGGCGTCGACAAGGTCCGAGCGGTCGAATCCATAGATCCTGAGCAGCGAATCGACACATTTCTGCTCGGCTGCGCGAAGCTTCTGCTGCATCGTTGACGCGAGCTTTGCTATTGCCTCCCGATCCTTTTCCGAAACCTCGCCTCTGAAAGCGGTCGCATCGATCAACAGATCACTGATTGCATGGAAGGCCGCCGCCTTGCGTTCAATGGCCTCCTTTTGCAGTGCGCCGGCTATTTCATCGAGCTGATGCTGGTGCGCGTCGAGCAGACTTCCCAGGCGCGAGTAAAGCGACGCTTCACTGCCGAATTTCGGAACAACGGCATCGAAGGAGACCTTGATGTGCATGCCCTTGTCTGCCAGAACTGCGCTCCATCGTTCCGAATGGGCTTCGGCCTCCCCCACGAAATTAAGGATCGGCAAAACCGGCTTGGCGCACATTGAGAGAACATCAATTTCACTGAGATATTTTGGAAGTGGCTCCTCGGTGCTGTCAATAACGTAAAAAACGGCATCGATCTTGTCGAGAAGAACTCTCACGACCTTGGCCTGCTGCTCGAATCGTCCCGTTGCTTCGGGGCTTTTCAGAAATGCTTCGAGGATTTTCTTGCGCCCATCAAGCTCATCGAACTGGCGAATGTACTGCCGAAATTCGATCGACTCCTCAAACCCCGGGGTGTCATACAGGTGCAGAACCGACTGCCCCGCAATCCGGACGGATGTTTGGGCCACATGCCTGGTGGTGGCATTCCGGTGAGAGACCTCGCCAAAATTCTTGTTTCTGGTGAGCGTACGCAAAAGGGAGGTTTTTCCGGCGTTGGTATGACCAACGACGACGATGGATAGTGGCTTTGTCATTGCGCCGGTTTCATCATTCCGTGTTCAGCCATTGGATCGCCGGCGCCATGTCGCGCCATGGTTCGAGATCTGTGAAACCCAGTTCGTGCAGCCCGTCGATCCAGTTCGCGACTTTCTGTGGGCGCGCTTCGTCCTGATGCAGCAACACCACCTGCACTTCGCTGACCTTCTGCTGCAAAGACCTGATAAAGCGGAAAGTTCCGCGATCAGCAGAAACCCCGGCATCCCCAACAAAAAGGACTTTCTTCACTTTGAGGGTATCGAAAGTCCTCAGGACGGCATTCTGGTCTTCGTAGGTGCGCACCGTTCCAAGTTCCTTCACGGAACCCGCCAAGTGGCTGGTATTCGTTGCCAGGGACTCGCGAAGTTCATAAGGGATGATCAGCGAAAAGCCTTCAGCTTGAGGCGTGGTATTGGTCGCAGGGCTTTGTGGCCCCGTGCTGCTGATGTTGCCAGGGTCCGGATCGATGACATGGTCGAATGAAGTGAAGTTGGACCGGATACGCTGGACCAGAATGAGGTAATACGGGTTCGAGCAATCGAGCGACAGTCGCTGGAAGGCCCGCCGGATATTCCAAGTCGAAAGCAGCACCATGATCAGCCTGGGCAGGATGCCAAAAGCAATCATGCTGCCAATCAGCCACGAGGCCCAAGCTTTCCGAACCGATTCCGTATTGGCGAGACTGGCGATATCGTGGGCCGATGGAGCACAGAATCCGAGTAAGCACGGAGCCCAGCCGACGGACTCCACGAACGCTACAAAGAATCCACTAGGGAGAATCGTCGTCTCCCAGACGAAAACATACTGGCGGAACGAAAAGAGCAACAGGGTCGCAACCATCGAACTCAATGCGAATATCAGCCAGAACGTATGGCTGACAACCGCAAGAATCGAAGCAAGACTCCCGGAACGGGATATCAGGGTTCCGAAAGACTCGACAAGAAGAACGCTGTCACTTTTTCTGCCGACCATTTCCAACAGCCGTATCCATACTCTTGCCAAAGAGAAGGCCAGTGACCGGTTCCCAAGGAGCGGCGCCAGCACAATGAAAAGCAGAGAAACAAGGTTGATGCCGACGAGCATCAACCAGGCCATTCCAATGTTGACCGGGGTGCCAGGTGCGAAAAACGCGGTGGCTGTCGTAATTCCCAAGAAAAACGCAGCGATACAAAACATCAGAAAAGTGTAGCGGGCACTCGAAACCAGCCGCCTGATGTTTTCCAGCAGAGAGGTAGCCAAAGGATTGGTGCTGGCCAGACTTTCGGACCGCTGCAGGATCAACTGTTCGTCAGTTGCATCCTGCATGGCCGGATCGGCGACCAGCCGACGCATGGCATCACCATCATCGACGGTACCCTCGAGCTCCTTGTTTCGAAGCGCCTCTGTGAGCCAAAGACGTTGGATACGACGACGAAGGGGAATGTCAAACATGCTGGGATCGCAATTTCTTACCCATCAGTGGGGAATGGCACACGCTATCGATAATCAGTCGGCGAATCTCTGAACACCTGCTATTTCATCGTGCCGTTCTTCGCTCGGACGAATGCCCTTTTTTGGTTTCACTGCATCTGACTTTACTCTATCCGATAACACTTCGCCTTGATTGACCCTGTGCGCCAATCGCATGACATCTTGTGCCAACCTGAAACTGGCCCCGGTTGCCCATACCCCGGATATTATGATATTCGGTCGGAGGAAACCGATGGGGGTTGTCTATCGCTTTTCCCTCGTCGGGCCGTCGCTGAGGCCAGTGAGCCGCTGCCGGGCGTATCTGTTGTAGAACCCGCCCCAGGCGAATCCGGTGGCGAAGGGCTGGCCAGCCTGCCAGTGCCACCAGGTCATCCGGCAGCGAGTGCAAGAACCGCGTCTTCCAGACCGCCCTGAACAATCTGGCAGGAAATTCCCAGCATCAGATTGACGGGAAGTTCGAAGTTCTCGATCGTCAGGCCGTCGGGGTCGACCGCGCGTCCTTCACGTCTTGCGAGGGTGCCGCCATAAAACTTGGCCAGCTTGTCCAACTGCGGACGTGTATCGGCAAGGTAGGCAACGACCCTCTTGCCCAGTGCAATCGCGCAACCGATCTCGAAGCTGGTTCCGGAATCCGGCTCACAACCGCGAAAGGGATTCAGGTTGGCGATGACTGCATCGGCCTCTCTGATCATTTCAATGTTCGCCCTGAAGATTTCTTCGGCGCTCGTCTCTTTGTTGTCGGAAGGGATCAAGGCGTGGTGGCCATGCCGGGCGAGGAGGGCGCGTGCCTCCTCAGCCCAGGTCAGGGCGTCAGGACGAAAGACATCGGGGCCGGCAAGATAGATTTTCATGGGATTCCATTATACTGTACAGATGAACAGTTATCGACGGATTGCTCATCTCGACATGGATGCCTTCTTCGCCTCCGTCGAACTGTTGCGCTACCCGGCGCTGCGCGGACAAGCCGTGGTGGTCGGTGGGCGCAGCATCCACCATCCGGTTGAACAACCTGACGGGACTTGGCGATACGCCCGGCTGCGCGATTACGCCGGCCGCGGGGTCATTACCACGTCAACCTATGAAGCCCGCGCGCTGGGCGTTTTTTCAGGTATGGGGCTGATGAAGTCCGCGCAGCTTGCGCCCGATGCCATCCTCCTGCCAGCCAATTTTGACGCTTATCGCCATTATTCACGCCTGTTCAAGGCGGCTGTGGCGACTATCACACCGAAGATCGAGGATCGCGGCATCGATGAAATCTATATCGATCTCAGTGACATCGACGAGGAAACGGTGGTACTCGCTCAGCGGATCAAGACGGCTGTGTTCGAAGCCACGGGGCTGAGTTGTTCCATTGGCGTGACGCCAAACAAATTGCTCTCCAAGATCGGCTCTGATCTGGACAAGCCAGATGGCCTGACTGTCCTCGAGATGAACGATATCCCGACCCGGATCTGGCCCTTGCCAGCCAGGAAGATCAATGGCATCGGGCCCAAGGCAGCGGAGAAACTGGCTGCTCTTGGTATCAACACCATCGGTGAACTGGCAGCGATACCGGCTGCGTTTCTCGTGACAAAGTTCGGGGCATCCACAGGGGCGTGGCTACACAGGGTAGCGAACGGGCAGGACGACCGGGAGGTGGTCACCGAATCAGAACCCAAGTCGATCAGCCGGGAAACCACTTTTGAGCGTGATCTCCATGCCAGGCAGGACAGGGCAGCGCTCTCCGAGGCATTTACCGGACTCTGTATGCGCGTCGCCGATGACCTGAAGCGCAAGGGTTACCTTACCCGGACGGTGGGTATCAAATTGCGCTATTCGGATTTCCATGCAGTGACTCGTGATATCACCCTGCCGATCGGTATCGGTGACGGCGTGCAAATCCGCAAGGCGGCGGGCGAATGTTTGAAACGCGTTCCGCTGGATCAGAAGATCCGGTTGCTTGGGGTGAGGGCGAGTAGTTTGGTAGCGATCGCAGGCGTCGATTTCACCACCCGCAGTATTCAGGCAGCGCTGCCGTTCTGATCCTGGAACCAATGCTGCACATCCGAACATCAGCCGGTTTGGTTGCGGGAACGTCTTGCGCGTATCTTCTTCAACTTCACTTCCCCTTCCAAGATTACAGGGGGCGTTATACCCCATCTCATGGAAGACGAAATTTTTGGGGAAGCTCAACTTGACCAATCGTGCCAATCGAATGACTCGAAGCGTCAAGTTGAATCCTGCGCTTGATCACCCTACCCAGAGGGTGGTGATGGCGCCCAATGGCAAAACAAGGCCACCCCAAGGCGGCCTCCGCTCAGGTTGCTTTCCAGGGCAGGGCTGGCAACCCGTCCCGCTTGCGCTTCATCCGGACATGCACCTTCACGGTCTGCGAGAAGTAGTACAGGCTGGGATTGGACTGCACGTACCCATACTCGAACTCGCTGATCTCCACGGTCGTGTCGCCGGCCCGGTAGAAGTAACGGTCGTCGTCCTTGATCAGGTCGGCCCAGTAATTGTGTTCGTCGTCGGGCGGATCCGGCCACGGCTGCGGCTTGCCGGCGTTTCGGGCAAGCCGGTTCTCGTAGCGTTGCTGATGAGTATCGCGCAGGCCGATCCGGACCGGGATCACCGTCACGGGGCATGCGGCATCCTGCGTAACCTCAGGCAGCGAAGCGATCAGGCGGGGCGAGGCAAACAGGCTGGCGACGGCGGCCGCCAACTTGGCAAAGGTGCGTCGGTTCATTCTGCAATCTCCTTGTTGTTGGGCATCACGCGCGGGCGGCGGTCATACGGGAATCACGCCCGTCATGAAATCGTCTTCCCTTCACGGGCGTGCTTGATCCGGATGTGCAGCTTCAGCGCGCTCGAGAAGTAGTAGGTGTTCGGATTGACGATGACCATGCGGTACTCCTGCTCGCTGATCGGCACCGTGGTTTCTCCGATCCGGTAGAAGAATTCGTTGCCGCGCTGGATTGCATCGGCCCAGTAGTTGTGCTCGTCATCCGGCGGGTCGGGCCGGAACTGGGGACGCCCGGCCTCGCGGGCGAGGCGGTTGGACTCACGGAGATCCGCGGTCTTGTGGGTGCCGACACGCAGCCGGGTGACCGTCTCGGCGGAGGTGGCCTCCTTAGCCGCCGATCCGCTTGCGCCAGCCAGGCTGGAAGCCGCGCTGAGTGCTCCGGCGGGCAGGCCGAAGGAGGCGACGACGGCCGCGGAGGTCTTGATGAAATCACGACGCTTCATGGTGTTTCTCCTGTTTAGCGACTTTGCCGACATGGCGGGCGCGCAATCCGGACCAAATCCGCCCAATCCGTTTTCCTGAAGGACGGGGGATCAGCCCGTGTTTTGTCAAACGGCGGCTCGCCGCCCTCTCACTTGTTGATGCCGAATGCCTCGGCGACTTCCCGGATCGCATCGAGGTCGACCACGCGCCTCGCGCCGCTGCGCTCCCGCAGCTTCACCTGGCGAACGCCGCGCACCGTCCTGACCTTGCCGGGCAAGGCGTGCAGGCGCATGGTGTCGCCCGATGCCGTCGTGAAGGTCACGTAGAGATACTCCTCCAGCGCGATCGCCCGGTAGAGCAGGTCGAGATCGCAGCCTTCCGGGCGCGGCAGGCCGCCGGCGGGTTCCGCATCGAGGCGGTACGTCCCGGTGTCCGGATCCCAGCGGACCGGCAGGCCCATTTCGTCGCGCATCGCCTCCAGGTCGTCGCTGATGATGTCGCGGCGCTCCCTCAGCGCCGTCATCAGCTGGCCCATGGCGGCGCCGCCCGGCTGGCGCAGCAGCGGCTCGACGAGTGCGACCCGCTCCGGGCGTTCCATCTGCCGGCCGCCGACACTGAGGATAGTGACCACTAGGCCGCCTCCTTCCTCTGGGCATCCGCGCCCGGGACGACGGCGTGGCCATGGGCCTCGACGAAGGCGACCAGCGTGTTGTCGTGGATGTCGAGCACCGGGCGGATGCCGCCTTCCTCGTCGTGCTGGTAGCCGCCCGCCAGGTTCCAGGTGACCGGGATGCCGAGAAGGCGCAGCCCGTCGAATACCGCGCGGTCGCGCCGGTAGAGCTGGTCGGAGGTCAGCCAGCCGCCAAGCGGATCCTTGATGTGCGGGTCGGCCCCGGCCTGGTAGAGCACCAGCTCGCAGTCGGCGAAGCGCTCGAGAAGCTTCGGGATCCCGGAGAGGAAGGCCTCGGCCCTGGCCGAGTGGGTGTATTCGCGCGGGCTGTAATGAACCACCTGCTCCTCAAGATGCAGGCGCTCGATGATGTCTTGCGTGCCATTGCCCCAGTGCTGGTCGAAGTCGAGGATGCCGACCTTGCTTGCCTTTCCTTCGGCAAGCAGGACCGCCGCCGTGACCATCAGGCCATTGAAGGTGCAGTACCCGCCGGCAAAGTCGTAGCCGGCATGATGAAAGCCGGAGCAGGGGGCAATCGCGCCGATCCCGTTCTTCAAGGCTTCGCGCGCCGCCGAGAGCATGGCGCCGTTGGTCCACGGCAGGGCGGCAGCCACGGCCGGCGACTTGTTGCCAAAGCCATTGGCACTGCGGCAGCTGAGCACGTCGGCAACGAAGTCCGGGTCATGGGCGACACCGAACTGCTCCGCACTGAGTGGTTGCGGGGCGTGAAACTCGAGCGGCAGGCCGAGGAACTGCCAGGATTCGACGGCCAGGGCAGGCTTGCCGGCGCTGGGCGAGAAGCTTTCACTGTTGGCGACCATCGCCGGACTGTAGAAGACGGGGATGGGCATTTCGCCGGCCGAATTCTGCGCGGGACGCTGCCTGCCCTGTTGCGGGGTGCCGGGATTCGTGTCGTTCATGCTGTGTTCTCCTTTCGTGTCTGTCAGGCAAGGATGAGGCATCGCTGTCTCACAGGATGAGAGAGCCGAAATTGATTGGGCGAGGCGCCGCTCATTCGTCGATCTCCGTCGCCGCCATCACCTTCCGGATGTCCGCCACGTCGACCGTGAGCGGCTCGGGTGCCGAGCGGTGCCGCACTTGGAGGCTCCAGCCCGATGCCGTGATGCGCAGCTTTAGTGGCGTGCCGGTCAGGGTGTGTTCCAGGCCGGCCTTGTTCCTGATGACGAACCGCGCCGGCTGCTCCTGGATCAGTGCCTCGATCAGGTTCTCGAAATCGAGGTCGCCGATGGCCGGCATCGCCGGCATGTCGATCTCGATCTTGCGGTCAAGGCCGTGGAGCGGGAAGTCGGCTTCGCCAAGCAGTTGCTTCAGTAACCCGCGCATCGGCATCAGAAACGGCCCGAGCACATTGGGGGCGATCTTCTCGATCATGTTGTTCAGGGTCAGGGTGGCATACGCCTGTGCCGGGGTGAGCCATAGGCCGGGAACCATGTAGGTCGGGCCGGCATTGCCGTTAGGTTCGATCCGGTAGGTGCGCTCGAAGCGATCCCAGACGATGGGCGCGTTCATCTCGTCGCGCATCGTCTGAAGGTCGCGATTGACGGTGGCCCTGGAGACTTCAAGTTCCTCCATGATCTGGACGAGCGTGGCCCCCTGCGGGCGGCCGAGCAGGGCGTTGATGCGGGTGATGCGTTGGGTGCGTGCCATGAATTGATCCTCCTCGAATGATTTGTTGGACAGGCGACTGGCGGACAGCGGTCTCTCTTCAACCTTACGCCGGTAGCCCCGTTGATCCTTGACGCCGGGCGCCATGTGCTTGACCGGTTGCGCCACAATTGTGCGGAATTCCGGGTCAAACGGTCCCGCCAGGTGCTTCACGGGAGGCCATTCCTTCGAAGCGCTCGTGCTCTTCGTATGAAACCAGCGTGAGCAGCGGGCTGGCGATGTGCTGCGGGTCGGTCACATAGACCGGGAGCAGGTCATCCTTCATGAAGCGCGCCGAACGGACGCAGCGGAAGGCGCCGATCACCCCGTTGGCGAGGCGGCTTTCCGCGGCGAGCCGCACCGCTTCGTGGGGCTTCACGAATAGCGCGCGGTCCCTGCCGAGCGTACCCGGCAGTCCATGGAACAGGTAGTAGCCGTCTGGCGCCGGGTAGTGGCGTCCGTTGGCTTCGGCGACGCGGACGAAAGTCCAGTCGGCAAACAGTGAATCGAGTGTTACGGTCGGCCCGGCGACGAGCGGGCTTTCGATATTGGCGTGATTGGCCATGAAGCTTCTCCGTTTCCCCATTGATCCAGCGTACGCTGGGCCCCGGGGAATGGAGAGGCGGCGACGCTTTAGCGGCATTTGTGAGTCGCCCCGCAAGTTGTGCGTTAAATCGGCGACGGCCTCTCGGCCAGGGCACGTTGTTCTGTGCCGTGAATGAATTGTCACATCCCGGAGGCTCACAGGATGAGACAGTGCGTTTTGACCGAAAAATATTTTCCAGGTTCATTCGGCCAGAGCAAGGCGCATCTCATGAGCCTGGGCCAGCGTAATCTGGAATGCGTTGCAACGACAGGCGCCTGGTCGCCGGAGAAGCCGAGATGAAACGTCGATTCCTGTGGATGGCCATAGCACTCATGTCATGCCTGCCGCCATCAACGGTCAGGGCAGCACAGGATTCAGCTGTGCTAAGGCCGGTACTTGGACTTCAGAACAATCCGTCGTAGTTGGGAGAATGCATCTTAACGAACTGAGGTGATGCGAGGCTGGCGCCGCAGGTAGGCAGGCGTCTCGAGCTCGGCGAATCGGTGATCGGCTTCAGCGAATATGGCGTGGGCTCGTACCAATCTCTCGGCTTCAAAATTTGCAATGCCAGCCAGGCGGTTAAAGATCGATTGGATGCGCTGCATCATGACTGGGCTCCGGTGTTGTTTTCGACGTGGTCATGATGCACGGGGGTGGGCTCAATGAATGAGCCCAAAAATCGACACGCTATTATCTATACTGCGCCAATCCAGATTCGAACTCTGCCGCCACACGCGCCTTGAGCGCCACTGGTTCGATGACCTCGCAGTCGCTGCCGTACTTCATGATGTCCATGATCAATTCGCGGTCGTCCGCGTAGGGGACGCGAAGCTCGTAGCTGCCATTATCGAGAAACTTGCCCTTCTGATTTTGATGCCAGCGTTCGGCGGCGACCCATCGCGCTCTTTCCGGCGTGAAGCGCAATACGGCCCAGGCGATCTGGTCGCCAGAAAATACGCCGTATCCCGATCCCAGCACTTCATCAAGTCGTTTGTCGGCGACGTCCTTGGCCTTTGTGTCGAGGATTTCGGCATGTTCGATGGCGTCGACCGAGAAGGCGCGCAGTCCGTCGCGCAGATGGCACCAGGCGTCCAAATACCAGTTGTCTCTGTAATGGTTGAGTCGCTGCGGAGAGACCTCTCGCTCCGTCACCTCGTCAGTGCCGCGCGCGTGGTAGCGGATGACGAGACGCTTGCGGCGGAGCAGGGCGGAGCCGACGGCCTGGAAATGGTCGAGGTGGAATTCACGGGCGCCGACGGTCTGGATGCGAATGCGGCGTTGCACTTCCTCTACCGGATTGTCGGCAGTGCCGAGTAGGCCAGTCAGTCGGGCGAGCAGTGGCTGGATCTGTGGTCCGAGCAGGCCGCCGGTGTCGAGGTTCGAGAGGAGATGCTGCATGGTCAGCAGGGCATGGATTTCCTCGGCAGTGAACCACAGCCCGGGGAGCTCGTACTGCGGGCCGATCCTCTTTCCGGTTGTCTCGAAGCGGTAGCCACCCAGATTGCGGTCGAAAATGAGGGGAGCGTTGAGGCGATCCCGCATGTAGGCTAGGTCGCGCTTAAGCGTGGCCCAGGAGACGCCGAGGCGTTCCTGCAACTCTTTGCGGGTGACCGAATGGCGGACACTGAGAATCTGATCGATCTGGTAGATGCGTTCCATGCCGCTCATGCCGGGGCCCCTGGTAGATGAATGAGAGTATTGGGCTCCAATGGTGAGCCCAGATTAAATTATGATGCCATAGGCACTCGGAAATGGCTTCTTGGCTCTCGTTGAAAACTTTGTCACCTTATTCCTGGCAACAATTCGCCTTTCGAAATGTGAATGCCGGAGTAAAAGGGAGCCACTTGGCGGCGTAGTGGAAGCCAGTCCTGACGCCTAATCTTTGATCTGTGATGGATCGAGGAGGAAGGCAGG
>Ga0209048_10003412_pt1 | contig 15418 bp, 14 predicted proteins | sample FrelakmetCRP12CR_FD_187146 | JGI IMG/M metagenome (GOLD analysis project Ga0209048, IMG submission 187146) | Freshwater lake sediment microbial communities from the University of Notre Dame, USA, for methane emissions studies - CRP12 CR (SPAdes)... | ecosystem: Environmental > Aquatic >... | reverse complement strand
CACGGTCTCCCAGACGCGGATGCCGGTGATGCCGCTGACGATGTCGTTCAGGCTCTCCAGGTGCTGCACGTTCATCGTCGACCAGACGTCGATGCCGGCGTCGAGCAACTCCTCCACGTCCTGCCAGCGCTTGGGATGGCGCGAACCAGACACGTTCGAATGCGCGAGCTCGTCGACGAGGACGAGTTGCGGCTTGCGCGCCAGCACGCCGTCGAGGTCGAACTCCTGGAGCGTGCGGCCGCGGTAGTTCAGCTCCCTGAGGGGCATCCGCTCCAGTCCGCCGACCAGAGCCTCGGTCTCTGCACGACCGTGGGTCTCGATGACACCGATGATCACGTCGACGCCTTGCTGCTTGGCGCTTCGCGCGGCCGCAAGCATCGCGTAGGTCTTTCCGACCCCCGCCGAGGCGCCGAAGAAGATCTTCAGTTTGCCCCGCTGCGCCTGCGCGTCGTCCTGCTTCAGGCGCGCCAGCAACTCGTCGGGGTCGGGGCGTGTGTCTGTCATTGCATGGTCAGCCTCAGCCGCCGCGCCGCAAGCCGAGTCTGTGGGCCACTCTCGTCCGTTCGTTCACTGGCGTGCGATCTGGTCGAGATCGAGGTTGAGCTCCAGCACGTTGACGCGAGCTTCTCCGAAGATACCGAACAGGCGGCCGTCGGTGTGGCGCGCGATCGGCGCCTGCAGCACATCGGCAGCCAGGCCGCGTACGCGAGCCACGCGCGCGGCCTGGTATTGCGCCGCGGCGACCGTGATGTGGGGATCGAGACCGCTGGCTGATGCCGTGACCAGATCCACCGGGACTGGCAGCCTATTGTCGGGGTCGGCCGCCCTCAGCGCCTCGATGCGCCCCTTTACGGCATCAACCAGCGCCGGGTTGAGTGGGCCTTGATTTGAACCGCCGGAGTTGACGGCGTTGTATGGCATCGGGCTTGTGGCCGACGGGCGGCTCCAGAAATACTTCGGGTCACTGAAGTTCTGGCCAATAAGCGACGAACCCACGGGCCTGCCATATTTCACGATCAGGCTGCCAGCTGCCTGAGCCGGAAAGGCCAACTTGGCGACACCGGCGACGATAAGCGGGTAGGCCACACCGGTGATTACGGTCAACAGAACGAACAAGCTCACCGCGGGACGAATCAGAGTCTTCATGGGTTACTCCAGGTCAGACCAGGCCAACGAGGCCGAGCGCGAGGTCGATCACCTTGATGCCGATGAATGGAACGACGATTCCGCCCAGCCCATAGACAGCCAAATTGCGGCGCAACAGCGTTGCCGCGCCGATCGGTCTGTACTTCACGCCCTTCAGCGCCAAGGGAATCAGGAAGACGATGATCAGCGCGTTGAAGATCACCGCCGACAGGATCGCCGACGACGGGCTCGCGAGGTGCATCACGTTCAGCGCGGCGAGCTGCGGATAGGTGGTGACGAAGGCCGCCGGGATGATCGCGAAATACTTCGCCACGTCGTTGGCGATGCTGAAGGTCGTGAGCGAGCCGCGTGTCATCAGCATCTGCTTGCCGGTCTCGACGACCTCGATCAGCTTGGTCGGGTTGCTGTCGAGGTCGACCATGTTGCCGGCTTCCTTGGCCGCCTGCGTGCCCGAGTTCATCGCCACCGCCACGTCGGCCTGCGCCAGCGCCGGCGCGTCGTTGGTGCCGTCGCCGGTCATCGCCACGAGCCGGCCTTCGGCCTGGTAGCGGCGGATCAGCGCAAGTTTCTGCTCCGGCGTCGCCTCCGCGAGGAAGTCGTCGACACCGGCTTCGGCGGCGATCGCGGCCGCGGTGAGGGCGTTGTCGCCGGTGATCATCACCGTCTTGATGCCCATGCGGCGCAACTCGCCGAAGCGCTCCTTGATGCCGCCCTTGACGATGTCCTTGAGCTCGATGACACCCAGCACCCGGGTGCCGTCGGCCACCACCAACGGCGTGCTGCCGCGGCGCGAGACGTCGTCCACCGCGACGCCGAGCTGCGCGGGGAAGCTGCCTCCGAGCGACTCCACATGCCTGCGAATCGCATCGGCCGCTCCCTTGCGCACCTGTCGCACCCGCGCCTGCGCTTCGATCGCTCCCGCCGCCGGTGCGGTCGCCGACGGCAGCGGCAGGTCGACGCCGCTCATTCGCGTCTGCGCGGAGAAGTGAACGAAGTGCGCGTTCAGCGATTGCAGATCGCGTTCGCGCAGGTTGAACTTCTGCTTCGCGAGCACGACGACGCTACGGCCCTCGGGCGTTTCGTCGGCCAGTGACGCGAGCTGCGCCGCGTCGGCCAGATCGGCTTCCTTGACGCCGGGTGCGGGCAGGAACGCCGAGGCCTGGCGGTTGCCGAGCGTGATGGTGCCGGTCTTGTCGAGCAACAGCACATCGACGTCGCCTGCGGCCTCGACCGCGCGCCCGGAGGTCGCGATCACGTTGGCCTGCATCATGCGGCTCATGCCGGCGACGCCGATCGCCGACAGCAACCCGGCAATGGTGGTCGGAATCAGGCACACCAGCAGCGCGATCAGCACCGTGACGGTGATCGGCGATCCTGCCCTGGCGACTTCGACGCTGAACAGCGAGAAGGGCAGCAACGTGACCGTGACGCAGAGAAACACGATGGTCAATGCCACCAGAAGGATCGTCAACGCAATCTCGTTGGGCGTCTTCTGACGCTTGGCGCCCTCGACCATCGCGATCATGCGGTCGACGAAGGTCTCGCCCGGGTTCGTCGTGACACGCACGACGATCCAGTCCGACAGCACCTTCGTGCCGCCGGTCACCGCAGAGAAGTCGCCACCCGATTCGCGGATGACCGGGGCCGATTCACCGGTGATGGCGCTCTCGTCGACCGAGGCCACACCCTCGATCACCTCACCGTCGGCGGCGATCACATCGCCGGCCAGCACGAGCATCACGTCGCCCTTGCGCAGGTCGGACGATTCGAGAGGATGCCACTTGGCACCGTAGTACGGCTCATCCATTTTCTTTCCCCAGGTCTGTTTCTTCAGGCTGCGCAGCGAGGCCGCCTGCGCCTTGCTGCGACCTTCGGCCAGCGCCTCGGCGAAGTTGGCGAAGAGCACGGTGAACCACAGCCACAGCGTGATGGCCAGGATGAAGCCAGCGGGCGCCTCGCCCTTGCCGCCCAGCGCCTGGGCGAACAGGCTGGTCGTGATGATGCTGCCGACATAGACGACGAACATCACCGGGTTGCGCCACTGCACCCGCGGATCTAGCTTCTTGAACGCGTCCAGGATCGCCGGCCTGACCAGCGCCGGGTCGAACAGAGTGAATGTCGTGCGAGTCATATTGAGCTCACTTCCAGAGCAGGAGGTGCTCGATGACGGGGCCAAGCGCGAGCGCAGGCACGTAGTTCAGCAGACCCACCAGCAGCACGGTGCCCACCAGCAAGGCGACGAACAGCGCGCCGTGCGTGGGCATGGTTCCGCCGGAGACGGCGATGCGCTTCTTGGCGGCAAGCGAGCCAGCAATCGCCAGCACCGGCACGATCACGCCGAACCGGCCGAACCACATCACGACGGCCAGCAGCACGTTGTAGAAGGGCGTGTTGGCCGACAGGCCCGCGAACGCGCTGCCGTTGTTGTTGCCTGCCGAGGTCAGCGCGTAGAGGATCTCCGAGAAGCCGTGCGCGCCGGGGTTGGCGATGCCGGCGCGGCCGGCTTCGGTCATCACCGCGACCGCGGTGCCCAGCAAGACCAGCAGCGGAGTGACGAGGATCGCGATCGACGTCATCTTCATCTCGTGCGCCTCGATCTTCTTGCCGAGGTATTCGGGTGTGCGGCCGATCATCAGGCCGGCGATGAAGACGGCCATGATCGCGAACACCAGCATGCCGTACAGGCCCGTTCCCACGCCACCGAACACAACTTCGCCGAGTTGCATGTTCACCAGCGGCACGAGGCCGCCCAGCGGCGTGAAAGAGTCGTGCATGGCGTTTACGGCGCCACAGGAAGCATCAGTCGTGATGGTGGCGAACAGGCCAGAGTCGGCGATGCCGAAGCGCGTTTCCTTGCCCTCCATGTTGCCGCCGGCCTGAGTCGAGCTCGCCGTCTGGTCGACACCCAGCGCAGCGAGCCGCGGATTGCCCTGCTGTTCGAAAGTCATCGCGGCGATGGCGCCCGCGACGAACAGCACCGACATTGCGACGAGGATCGTCCAGCCCTGGCGCTGGTCCTGCACCATGCGGCCGAAGGTGAAGCACAGCGCTGCCGGAATCAGGAAGATCGACAGCATCTGGACAAAGTTGGTCAGTGCCGTCGGGTTCTCGTACGGGTGAGCGGAGTTGGCGTTGAAGAAACCGCCGCCGTTCGTGCCCAGCATCTTGATTGCCTCCTGCGAGGCGACCGGGCCCATCGCGAGCGTCTGCCTGTCGGTACTCCTGTCCTCCAGCAGCGACTCGCCCTTGGCGTCCTTTTGCGGCTGGCCGTCGGCGCCGAGTCTGGGTTCCTGGTACTTGACGACTTCGAGCGTCTGCACGTCCTTGTAGGCGTCGAAGTTCTGCACCACGCCCTGCTCCACCAGGAAGAGCGCATAGATGAAGCAGAGCGGCAGGAGTATCCAGAGCGTCGCGCGGGTCAGGTCGACCCAGGCGTTGCCGATGCTGCTCGCCGAGTGGCGCGCGAAGCCGCGGATCAGCGCGATGACGACGACGATGCCGGTGGCGGCGGAAAGAAAGTTCTGTACCGCCAGGCCCAGCATCTGCGTCAGGTAGCTCATCGTCTGCTCGCCGCTGTAGCCCTGCCAGTTGGTATTGGTGACGAAGCTGACGGCCGTGTTGAACGACGAGTCCGGCGTCACGTTGGCTATCGCCTGCGGATTCAGCGGCAGCCACGACTGCAGGCGCTGCAACGCATAGACAGTCAGCAAGCCAAGGCCGTTGAACAGCAGGATGGCCAGCGCGTACTTCAGCCAGTGCATCTCGGCCTCGGCCTCGATGCCGCACAGACGGTACAGACGGCCGTCGATGCGCCCCGCGAAGCGCAGCCGGCCTTCCATCACGTTCGCGATGTAGCGGCCGGTGGGAATGGCAAGCAGTAGCAGCGCGAGGCTGTAGGCCGCCAGCAGGGTCCAGGCATGAACGCTCATGAGAACTTCTCCGGGTACAGCAGTGCAACGACGAGGTAGACCAGCAGGCCCACCGACACCACGCTACCGAGGACGTACAGCCAGGTCATTTGGTGCGTCTCCCCAAAGCTGCGCAGCCGTTGGCCGTGGCGACCAGTAGCACCCAGAACGCAACGCCGAGCGCGAGATAGACGAGATCCATGAATGCTCTCCTTCACGACTCGGCCAGATCGTAGGAATCGGCGCGTCAAGATGTTGGCAAATTTGCAATCTGCGGCATCAAAGCGGCATCAATACTGGCCACGCAGATTGACCACTGCCATCCTGCACCGGAGCTTGTCGCGTTCGATTGACCGGCGGCAATGACAGCGATCTGCACCGCTGGTTGCGGCGCTGGCTGCGCGCCGAGGCCGCCGGCAGGAGCGCACCCGGATGCGAGAATTGCCCGATGCGCGAGACGCTGACGATTACCCGCCCCGACGATTGGCACTTGCATCTGCGCGACGGCGCCGCGTTGCAGGTCGTGGTGCCGCACTCGGCGCGCCAGTTCGGCCGTGCAGTCGTCATGCCCAACCTGAAGCCGCCGATCACGATGACGACGCAGGCTGTCGCCTACCGCGATCGCATCCTGGGCGCGGTGCCCGCGGGCATCGCGTTCGAGCCGCTGATGACGCTCTACCTCACCGAAGCGACGTCGCCTGAAGAGATTCGGCGTGCCAGAGTTGCGGGCGTGGTAGCGGTCAAGCTCTACCCGGCGGGCGCGACGACGAACAGCGACGCCGGCGTGACCGACCTGCGCAAGACCTGCGCCACGCTCGAGGCGATGCAGCGCGAAGGCCTGCCGCTGCTCGTCCACGGCGAGGTGACCGACCCTGCGGTCGACGTGTTCGACCGCGAAGCAGCCTTCATCGAGCGAGTGATGCTGCCGCTTCGGCGCGACTTTCCCGAACTCAAGATCGTGTTCGAGCACATTACGACCCGCGAGGCCGCGCAGTACGTGCAGCAGGCGGACCGCTTCGTCGCCGCGACGATCACCGCGCACCATCTGCTCTACAACCGCAACGCGATCTTCCTCGGCGGCATCCGGCCCCACTACTACTGCCTGCCGTTGCTCAAGCGCGAGGAGCACCGCCTCGCGCTTGTCGCCGGCGCGACCTCGGGCAGCGACAAGTTCTTCCTCGGAACCGACAGCGCGCCACACCCGGCGCACCTGAAGGAGCACGCCACGGGTTGTGCCGGCTGCTACACCGCGTTGAGCGCGCTCGAGCTGTACGCCGAAGCGTTCGAGGCGGCCGGCGCGCTGGACCGGCTGGAAGCCTTCGCCAGCATCAACGGCCCCGCGTTCTACGGCCTGCCGCGCAATGCGGGAACGGCGACACTGCGGCGAGAGGCGTGGATGCTGCCCGAAGCGCTGCGCTTCGGCGACGCCCGACTCAAGCCGCTGCGCGGCGGCGAGACCCTGAACTGGAGACTCGAATGAACTCGAACCGGTGCGTGATGATGCTCGTCGACGCCGACAACGTCTCGGCCGACGTGATTGAGCAGGCCTTTGCCAAGGTGCTGGGCGAGCACGGTGCGATCCACGTGCGGCGCGCCTACTGCACGGCCGAGTCGGCGCTGAAGAACCTGCAGCTCTTCAAGCGGCTCTCGATCCGCCCGATCGTGAACCTGTCGACGGGCAAGAACTCGACCGACATCGCACTCGCCGTCGACGCGATAGACCTCGTCGTCTCCGAACGGCCCGGCGTCGTGGTGATCATCTCGTCGGACTCGGACTTCGCGCCGCTCGTGATCCGGCTGCGCGAGAAGGGTTGCCGCGTCGAGGGCATCGGCCAGGAAGGCAAGACCGGCGACGACGCCAAGCCGGTCTACGACGCCTTCGTCGACCTGCGCCACGGCAGGTCGCGTGCGGCGGCGAAGGGCGCGGTCGCGGTCGATGTCGAGTCGACGCCGTCCGCCAAGCGCGCGCCCAGGGAGCGCGCCGCGGCTGTGGTGGCGGCCCCGGCCCCCCAGCCGGCGAGCACGCCCCAGATCGGAGTGCGCAAGAAGAGGGGTAAGGCGAGCCTTCTGGACGCCGAGTCCGCGATGAACCTGCTACCGAAGGACGTGCAGGACATCCTCGACGAAGTGCCACAGTTACGAACTGGCGGCTGGGTCGAGCTGAGTCTGGCGGCCGCTCCGCTGCGCAAGGCCAAACTGCTGGGAAAGACGGCGGCGTCGACCAAGCTGTTCAAGAAGCACGCGGCGCACTTCGCGCTGCAGTCGGCGAAGCAGCCGCACCAGGTGCGCTTCCTCGGGGCGCAGGGCCGTTGAGCGAGCGGTGGGCAGCGGGATTTTCGGGCCCGGACGCTCTCGCTTGCCACGGATCTCTCCATTCCATCAACGAGACCTGGTCCGGCCGAAGGCGGGTGCACACTCGACCTCTCGGTGAATGCAGCAGCCATGGACCCAAGCCAGGCACTCGCCGCCGTGCCCAGCCGCGCCCGCTGGCTGGTTCTGGCATTGCTGTTTGTCTGCCGCACCGGTCTGGGCTTCCAGTTCCAGACTCTCAGTTCGCTCGCCGAGCCGCTGGTCGTGCAACTGGGCTTCAGTCAGGCCGAGATCGGCACGCTGATCGGTCTCTTCATGTTGCCCGGGCTCGTGCTTGCCGTTCCGGCCGGCTATGTGGGCCGCTACGTCTCGGACCGAACACTTGTCGCAGCTGGCCTGCTGACTCTCGGCGTGGGCGGGGCGATCGCCTCGGCCGCCGGTGGATTCGGCCAACTTGCACTGGGGCGAATCGCCAGCGGCGTCGGCTTTGTGTTCAGTACGATCTATTTCACCAAGATGGTTGCGGACTGGTTCGGCGGCAAGGAACTCGCCACCGCCATGGGAATCCTGGTCATGAGCTGGCCTTTCGGCATCGCCATGGGACAAGTCGGCCATGTGTGGATCGCTGCCAACTTCGGCTGGCAGAGCGCGTTCATGGTGGCCGCGTTGTACTGTGCGGTTGGGGCGGCCGCGGTGTTCGCTCTCTATCGGCAACCTGCGCATGCCAAGCAATCCACGACCGCCGGACCGGTCGGGCTGCCGCGATCAGAATTGGTGCTGACATTGCTCGCGGCGACGGTGTGGGGCCTGTTCAACGCGGGCTACATCGTCTACCTGAGCTTCGCTCCCAGAGTGTTGATGGCCGGGGGTTACGGCCCGAACCAAGCCGCGGCCGTCGTCAGCATCGCGAGCTGGGTGATGATCCTTTCGGGCGGCCTTTGTGGACAGATCGCCGACCGCACGGGCAAGCGGGATCGGGTTCTCTACGTCAGCACGGTTGCGGCCGTGCTGTCGCTGCTACTGTTGAAGCAGACCTCGCTGGCTGTCGCGCTGAGCCTGTTGTTCGGCCTCGTCGGCGTGGCGCCGGCCGGCGTGATCATGGCGCTCACCGGTGAAGCGATGGCGCCGCAGCGCCGGGCGTTCGGCATGGGTGTGTTCTTCAGCTTTTTCTTCGTGCTTGTCACCATCGCACCGCCAATAGCCGGATGGCTCTTTGACCGCAGCGGCGATTCGTACTGGCCGATCGTCTTCGCGGCGTCCTTGTTCGCCGCCAGCGCATTGGCGAATCGGGCGTTTCGCGCCGCGAAGAGAAGATTCGCAGAAGTGTGAACTTGATCATTGCAGCGCCGTCCTCCGCGGTCGCGCCGATAATGCACGCGTGAAGCAAGCCAGACCGCCGCTGGTGCAGGGCCCGAAAGGGTGCACTGGAGGAAGGTCCGGACTGCACAGGGCAGCGCAGCAGCTAACGGCTGTCCACCGCGAGGTGAGGATCAGAGCAACAGAGACGAGTCAGGGCGGCAACGCCCGTGGCGGGTGCACGGCACCCAAGACGGGTGAAACCCGTCTTGGGTGAAACGGGCAATCTCTGCGCGCAGCAACACCAAATAGGCACACGGCGACCCGGCTCGGCGAGTGTGCGGGTAGGTGGCACCGAGCCGTGCAGCGATGCACGGCCCAGAGGAATGGCGGTCACGGCGGCCGGCTCGCAAGGGGCGGCCGCCGCACAGAATCCGGCCTATCGGCTCGCTTCACACTTTTCCGCGAGGCCGCCTTCTCGAGGCGGCTGCGATCCGAACCGAAAGGCCGATGAACCCCGACGCAAGCACCCTCTGGCGCGCACCGCGCTGGGCGCTGGCCTTCCTGCTGGCCTGCCTCGCGATGCTCGGGCCGTTCTCTATCGACACCTACCTGCCCGCGTTCTCGGGCATCGCGGCGTCGGTCGGCGCAACGCCGGTGCAGATGCAGCAGACGCTGTCGGTCTACCTTTTCGGCTTCGCGCTGATGAACCTGTTCCACGGTGCGCTGTCGGACAGCCTCGGCCGCCGCCCGGTCGTGCTGTGGGGCATCGCGCTGTTCACCGTGGCGTCGGCCGGCTGCGCGCTTGCCGACGGCATCGGTGCGCTGGTCTTCTGGCGCGCGGTGCAGGGCTTGTCGGCCGGCGCAGGCGTGGTGGTTTCGCGCGCGGTGATTCGCGACATGTTTCCGCCCGCCGACGCGCAGCGCGTGATGTCGCAGGTGACGATCTATTTCGGCGTCGCCCCGGCCGTCGCGCCGATGGTCGGCGGCTTTCTCTTCATCCACGTTGGCTGGCACGCGATCTTCTGGTTCCTCACTGGCGTCGGCACGCTGCTGTGGCTGGCCAATTACCGGCTGCTGCCGGAGACGCTGCACTGCTCCCATCGCCAGCCTCTGAACCTGGCGAACCTGCTGCGCGGCTACTGGCACCTGGGTTCGAGCCCGCGCTTCCTGATGCTCGCGCTCGCGAGCGGCACGCCATTCAACGGCATGTTCCTCTACGTGCTGTCGGCGCCGGTGTTCCTGGGCGAGCACCTCAAGCTCGGACCGGGTCAGTTCTTCTGGTTCTTCTGCCTCAGCATAGCCGGCATCATGTCGGGCGCGTGGCTGTCGGGTCGGCTGGCCGGACGCATCAAGCCCAAGCACCAGGTCCGTCATGGCTTCATCGTCATGTTCGCAGTCTCGATCGTCAACGTCGCGCTGAACCTGCTCTTCGTGCCCGAAGCGTGGTGGGCGATGTGGCCGATCGCGATCTACTCGTTCGGCTGGGCGCTGATGGTGCCGGTGGTCACTCTGATGGTGCTCGACCTCGTTCCCGAGCGGCGAGGCATGGCGTCTTCGGTCCAGGCCTTCATCGGCAGCATGGCCAACGGCATTGTCGCTGGCGTGATCGCGCCGCTGGTGATGCACTCCACGGTGGCGCTCGCACTGACGTCGCTCGCGATGATGAGTACAGGTGTGTTTGCCTGGCTGTGGGTCAAGCCGCGTGTCGCGTGAGTTGAGGGCGCGGTCCCCGCGGTGGACCGCTTGCGCGTTCCGACGCGCATGGGATTGGCCGCGATTCACTGCGAGCACGGTCGATTCGCCGTGCCGACGGGACGGGCCATCGCGCGGCGGCCTCAATCGCCGCCGCGCAAGGCCGATATTCCACGGGAGCGGCTCGCCGCGAACCTGCCGGAGAACCCGATGCGATTGCCCCTGGCTTGCCTTGCCGCGGCGCTGTTCAGCGCCGACACGGCTGCGTCCGCGGCAAGCGAGGGAGTGGCTGCGAGCGTGCCGACGGCGGCTTCCGCACCGGCGGCGGCGCGGCCCGCTTCCGCGCCGCGCAGGGGGCCCGAAGACCCTATGGACTTCCTGCGCGAACGCCTGGCCGCGAAGCTCGGCGCCCGCCAACCGCTCGACCCGGCCATGCCGGGCGTGATTCGCGTCGTCAACCGTGGTGCCAGCGCCAGCCTTGCTGCGCCGGCCGCCGCCGCAAGCGCATTGCCTGCCTCTGCGGCTGCGTCGCGAGCCAAGGGTGCCGCTGGCGCTGCCGCTCGCTCTGCAGTCTGGGACTACGAGGGCCCAGGCGGTCCCGCCCGCTGGGGCGAGCTCAAGCCCGAGTTCGCGACCTGCGCCCGCGGCACGCGGCAAAGCCCGATCGACATTCGCGACGGCATCGCGGTGCAACTCGACCCGGTGCAGTTCGATTACCACGCCAGCGGCTTTCGCGTCGTCGACAACGGCCACACGGTGCAGGTCGACGTCGCTCCCGGCAACGCGATCGAGGTGCTGGGGCGACGCTACGAACTGCTGCAACTCCACTTCCACCGCCCGTCGGAGGAGCGCATCGAAGGCCGCCAGTTCGACATGGTCGCGCACCTGATGCATCGTTCTGCCGACGGCCGCCTCGCAGTGGTCGCCGTGCTGCTCGAGAGCGGCGGCTCTCATCCGGTCGTGCAGACGGTATGGAACAACCTGCCGCTCGACCGGGGCGAGGAGGCCTTCGCCCGCGCGAACATCGACCTCACAGGTCTGCTGCCCGCTGAGCGCGGCTACTTCACCTACATGGGGTCGCTGACCGAGCCGCCCTGCACCGAAGGTGTGTTGTGGATGGTGATGCGCCAGCCGGTTCAGGTTTCACCGCAGCAGATCGCGATCTTTGCACGCCTGTACCCGATGAACGCGCGGCCGATCCAGCAGGCGAGCGGGCGGCTGATCAAGCAGTCGGAGTGACACGCGCCGGCTCGGGTCCGATCACGCGCTTGACCTTGCCGCTGCTGCCGTGCCGAAGCGGCAGGTCGGGTTCCGCGACGACGCGAAGGCCATGCAGGTTGTCGCGCCGCGCCAGGCCGTGCAGCACCTGGCCGCAGCGCGCAAGCGCGAACCTGGCTTCTTCGCCGCTCGATCCCACGCGAACGGCCAGCGTATGTGCGTCGCGCTGCAGCAGCTGGAAGTCGAACACCCCGGCGTCTTCCTCGAGCAACGTGGTCAACGCCAGCGGCAGCCAGGTGACGAGGTGTCCCGTTGCATCGCGAAATTCGAGCGCGTCGTCGTGCCGGCCGCGAACATCGAACACCGGCAGCGGCGAGCCGCAAGGGCATGGCTCGGTGGCCATGCGAAGGGCGTCGTCGAGCTCGTAGCGGATCAACGGCTGCACGTGATTCGCGAGGTTGGTCAGCAAGGTGCAATGCGAGTACGCACCGTGAGGCACCGGCCGATGTTGCGCGTCTACCGGCTCCAGGATGACCCAGTCGGTGTTAGCGTGCATGCGTCCCTGCGCGCACTCCCAACCGATGGAGAGGAATTCGGACGCGCCGTAGCTGTTGCGCACGGAGCAACCGAAGGTCTGCTCGGCGAGTTGGCGCACCGCACGGGTGAGCGTTTCGCCGCCGGTCCAGATCTCGGCCGGCCGGATGCGCAGCGCGCCCTCGCGCGCCTGCTCCGCCAGCAGAGCGACTGCCGTCGGGTAGCTTACGAGAATGGTTGGCTCGAGCGCGTTCAGCTCGGCCACCAGCTCAGCCGTCGGGCGCAGGATCGAAAGGCTGTGGAACGCCGCGCCCATCCACGGGTTGAGCCGGCGCAGCCGCTGCAGCGACACGACGCTCGCAAAATGCCCGCCGGTCGCGCCGACGAACGCGAGCCGCTCGCTCACGTAGAGCGGGTCGAGCAGCCGCTGCAGCGGGCGAAGCGTGTGGCGGCGCAGGGCTTCTAGCGCGTCGTAGACGGCCATCGCCTGCGCGTCCTGCACGAAAGCGCAGGGTTCGCCGCTGGTGCCCGAGCTCTCCCAGACGATGTAGCGCCCGAGGAACGTCGAACCGACGCGCGCGGGTTCGGCGAGGAACTGGTGCAACTCGGGTTCGTGAATCGCGGGGTCGGCAACCCAGTCATCGAAGTGCTGCATCAGCTGCGTCTTGCTGACAACCGGCAGCGCGGCGAGGTCCAGCGGCGCGCCGGGCTCGGGCAGCGCCGCGGGCAGCAACTCGCGATACAGCGGCGAGCGCAGCTTCGCCGCCTTGAGCAGCGCGCGCAGCCGGCTCGCCTGGCGGGCCGCGATTCCGGCGGCGCCCAGGCGCTGCACCGCCTGCACGTCAAGGCTCACCGCGGTCAGGCGCAGCGGGTCGAAGACCGGAAGCTCGAACATCGGTTGCGCCATCGCAGTCACCGCGGGTCGTTGGCGATCAGCCAGGGGGTGCGGCCTCGGCGCCTTCGGCGATCTCGTCGGGCTCGGCTTCGGGTTCCGGCGGCGGCCTCACGATCAGTACTGGCACCGGGCTCGCGTGCAACACCGATTGCGACACCGACCCGAGCAACGCCTGGCGCACCGCGCCGACGCCGCGCGCACTCATCACGATCATCTCGCAGCCGAAGCGTTCGGCCATGTCTATCAGGCTGTGGGCAGGGTCGCCGCTGACGACCTCGTGCTCGCAGTTGAGGCCCGCGTCGCGCAGCAGGCCTTCAGCCGCCTCCAGTGCGTGCGCGCCTGCCGCGCCACTGACGCTTTGCAGCACGTCGGCATCGTGCGCGATGACCATCTCGTACAGCGTCGCCGGCGCCTGCACGTTGCCGAGCACGCACTGCAGCGGCAGTCCCTCACGCGCGAGTCGAATCGCAAAGCGCACGGCGTCGAGCGCGGGCTCGGAACCGTCCACGGGCAAGAGTATCTTCATCGCCGTCCTCCGTTTGTAGTGTGGCCGTTGGGCCCCGGGCTGTGCTTGACGCTGCGCAAGCGACGCTGCATCTTGCGCCCTTGTGGGAGTGAATCGCAAGACTCTTGGGGTAGGCCGCGCTACGGCGGGGCGGGTGCAGATCCGGCGACAATGCGGTCCCGCCCGAACTCGCGCGCCGCAGTGATCCTTCGCCACGCTTTCGTCCCGCTCGACAACGCTCGCCTCGCGCACCTTTGCGGAAGTCTCGACGCGCACTTGCACGCGATCGAAGCGGCGCTGGAGGTGAGCATCACGCGGCGCAATGAGTCGTTTCGCGTCGAAGGCGGCAAGAGCGCTGCCGAACGTGCGGTGTTGTTGCTGCAGACCTTGTACGATCGTGCGCGCAGGCCGATTGCCTCCGAGGCGTTCCAGCTCGCGCTGACCGAGGCGGCGGCAGGTGGCACGAAGGGGGTTCGCCGCCGCAGCGCCGCCGATCCGGAGCGGGCTGACGATGTACCGGCCACGCCTGTCGTGCTGCGAACCCGTCACGCCGACCTACAGGGGCGCACGCCGAACCAGTTGCGCTATATCCGCAACATCCTCAGCCACGATATCAGTTTCGGCATCGGCCCTGCGGGCACGGGCAAGACCTTTCTTGCCGTCGCCTGCGCGGTCGATGCGCTCGAGCGCAGTGCGGTGCAGCGCATCGTGCTGACGCGCCCGGCGGTCGAAGCCGGCGAGCGCCTGGGCTTCCTGCCCGGCGACCTCGCGCAGAAGGTCGATCCCTACCTGCGGCCGCTATACGACGCGCTGTACGACCTGATGGGGTTCGACCGCGTCGCCAAGGCGTTCGAGAAGGCGAGCATCGAGATCGCGCCGCTCGCGTTCATGCGCGGACGCACGCTCAACCACGCGTTCGTGATCCTCGACGAGGCGCAGAACACGACGCCCGAGCAGATGAAGATGTTCTTGACGCGCATCGGCTTCGCGTCGCGCGCGGTCGTCACCGGCGACGTGAGCCAGATCGACCTGCCGCGCGGCAACGTGAGCGGCCTCGTCGACGCCGAGCGCGTTCTGCGCCGCGTTCGCGGCATCGCGATCACGCACTTCAGCGCGGCCGACGTCGTGCGCCACCCGCTCGTCGCGCGCATCGTCGAGGCTTACGACGCGGCGGATCGAAGCGGCGAGCGCGCATGAGCATCCAGCGCGATTCGCTGCAACTGTCGCTGCAGTTCGCCGACAAGACGCACCGCGAGCGCCTTCCGCGGCACCGCGTCGCGCGCTGGCTGCGCGCCGCGATCGAGTCGCCAGCGAGCATCACGGTGCGTGTCGTCGGCGAGAAGGAGGGCCGCGCGCTGAACCGCGACTACCGCGGCCAGGACCATGCGACCAACGTGCTGACCTTCGACTACGAGCGCGAGCCGCTCGTAGTCGCTGACCTCGTGCTGTGCGCGCCGGTCGTCGAGCGCGAGGCGCGCGCCGCGGGCGTGACGCTCGCCGCGCACTACGCGCACCTGCTCGTGCACGGCGCGCTGCATGCGCAAGGCTACAACCACGAGCTGCGGCGCGACGCCGCGCGGATGGAGGCGCGCGAGAGCGAGCTGCTGCTCGCGCTCGGCCACGCCGATCCGTATTCGCGTTGATGCCCTCGCCGCGCGTTCAGCGATCTCGGCCGAGGTAGCGCTTGCGCCAGAAGAACACGCTCAGGCTCACTCCGACGAGAACCATCACGAGCGCAACGAGCCAGAATCCGGCAGCGCTGTGGATCAGTGGCAGGCCCTCGAAGTTCATGCCGAAGAAGCCCGTCACCAGGTTCAGCGGCAGGAAGATCGCCGTCAGCACGGTCAGCGTGCGCATGATCGCGTTGGTGCGGTTGCCCTGCGCGGCGAAGTGCATCTGCACGGCCGTTTC
>Ga0209048_10003411_pt1 | contig 15422 bp, 10 predicted proteins | sample FrelakmetCRP12CR_FD_187146 | JGI IMG/M metagenome (GOLD analysis project Ga0209048, IMG submission 187146) | Freshwater lake sediment microbial communities from the University of Notre Dame, USA, for methane emissions studies - CRP12 CR (SPAdes)... | ecosystem: Environmental > Aquatic >... | reverse complement strand
CGCCTCCTTGCATCGTCGGCGCGAAGTCGACGTCGCGCGTTGGCGGCCAGCGCCGATTCGCGATTGCTCGCGCCCTTCGGGCCTCGCCGCTCACAGCGCTACGCTCATGCCCCCATCGATGGTGATGAGCTGGCCGGTGATGTAATTGGCGGCGGCCGACGCCAGGAACACCGCGAGACCGGCAATTTCGGGGGGGTCGCCCCAGCGGCCCGCCGGCGTGCGCTTGCACACCCACGCGTTGAACTCGGCGTTGTCGATCAGCGCGCGGTTCATTTCGGTTGCGAAATAGCCCGGCGCGATCGCGTTGACCTGGATGTTGTGCGGCGCGAGCTCGACCGCCATTCCGCGCGTCAGCTGGCGGACACCGCCCTTCGCTGCCGTGTAGGGCACGACGGTGGGCCGCGCGAGTTCGCTCATCAGCGATGCGATGTGGATGATCTTGCCGCTCCTGCGCGCGATCATTCCCGGCAGCGCTGCCTGCGACACGAGGAACGGCGCCGTGAGATTGGTCGCGATGATGTCGTCCCAATCCTGCTGCCTGAAATCGACGAGCGGATTGCGGCGCTGGATCCCGGCGTTGTTGACGAGGATGTCGAGGTGGCCGTGCTCGCCTTCGATCGCGGCAACGCCGGCGCGGACTGCGTCGCCGAGCGTCACATCGAAAACGCACGTCGACGCGCGCAGACCGATGTCGTTCAGCGCGCTGGCCGCGGTGGCGAGCGCTTCGGGCTTGCGCCCGTTCAGCACGACCGTCGCGCCAGCCTCGCCCAGGCCTTGTGCGATCGCGAAGCCGAGTCCGCGATACGCGCCGGTGACGAGCGCGACCTTTCCGGTGAGATCGAACGGCCGGCCGGCCATGGACGTCTCCTTCAGACGAGACCCTGCGTGTCGGCATCGACGGGCAAGGCCTGGCCGGAGATGTTGGCGCCGCAGGGTGAGGCAAGAAACACGATGGCGTTGGCGATGTCGTCGGCCGATACCAGTCGACGCAGCGACGTCTTGGCGAGCGCCTCGTTGCGAACGAGTTCGGGGTCCACGCCGCGTGCGGCCGCCTTGTGCGCAAAGACGCTGTCGATGCGCGGACCGGCAACCGATCCCGGGCAGATCGCATTGACCCGAATGCCGAACGGACCGAGCTCGATGGACAGCGACTTCGTCAGTCCGATGACGCCCCATTTGGCGGCCGCGTACGGCGTGCGCATCGGAAAGCCGAATCGCCCGGCGGCGGAGGAAAGGTTGGCCATGCTCGCGTTGCGGCTCGCCTTGAGCAACGGAATCGCCCGCTGCGCGCACAGGAACTGTCCGGTCAGGTCGACCGCGAGCGTGCGCTCCCAGTCGGCCAGCGCGACGTCCTCGCAGGCGGCGGTGGGCCCGGCGACGCCGGCATTGTTGACGAGTGCGTCGAGGCCGCCCAGCGTGGCCGTCGCTGCCCCGAACAGACGATCGACGGCTGCCGGGTCCGCGACATCGCAGACGCATTGCCCTAAACCGGGATCGCTGGCGGCGAGGGCGCCGAGTGCCTCCGTGTCGACGTCGCAAACGAACACGCGCGCACCTTCGCGCGCGAATGCGCGGGCCGTCGCGAGGCCGATGCCGGAGGCGCCGGCGGTCACGAGCGCGCGCAGCCCCTGAATCTTCATGTCCATGGCAATGTCGCCGGTTGCGGTCACGCGCTGCCGGGGCGCGACGCGAAAGCGCCCGCGATCCCGACGGTTGCGTTGGACACCGGGACGGGCTTTGGATTATAACTGCGATCGCGGTTGGGCGCGGTCAAGCAGCCGTTCCGAGTCTGCGCGCCCCTCGTCCCGTCATCCAAAGGAGGAGTCATGGATCGTTTACCGGTCAGCGGTCGTCGTCGCGATTTGTTGAAGGGGGCGGGGGCTGCCGCCGCGCTTGGTACGTTGGGGTTCCCGGCCATTGTCCGCAGCCAGTCGGAAACCGTGCGTTTCGGACACCTGACGCCGCGCACGGGCTTCCTCGGACCGCTGGGCGAGTACGCCGTCATGGGCGTCACGCTGGCGGTCGAGGAGCTCAACGCAGCGGGCGGCATCATGGGCCGCAAGATCGAGCTGATCGCCGAGGACAGCGTCAATCCCCAGACCGCCTCGACGAAGGCCGAGCGACTGATCGAGCGCGACAAGGTGTCGGTGATCATCGGCGAGATCAGCTCGGCATCCGGCCTTGCCATCGCGCAGGTGGCGCAGCGCAACCGTACGCTGTTCTTCAATACGGGCTGCAACTCGGACGAGCTGCGTGGCAAGGCGTGCAATCGGTACATGTTCCACACCGAGGCCGCGAACAGCATGTACGTCGGCGCCGAAGGGCACGCGCTGCTGCGCGACGGCATGGTCAAGGGCAAGAAGTGGTACAGCCTGACCGCCGACTATGCGTTCGGCCACGACCTGCTGAGGGTGGCCAAGCGGTTCATGACCGCGAACGGCGGCACGTTTTCCGCCGACGAGCTGGTGCCGACCGACGTCGCCGATTTCTCGCCGTTCCTGCTCAAGATACGCAACGCCAAGCCCGATCTCGTGGTGTCGAACCTGGCGGGAGCGCAGATCACCAATTTCATGAAGCAGTACATGGAATTCGGCCTTCCGTTCCCGGTCGCGGGCTTCGGTTTCGACACCGCGGTCGCGTGGGGGGCGGGCAAGGGCAACGTGCTCGGCATATGGCCGCTGGTCTGGGATTCACAGGTCAAGACGCCTTCTTCGCAGCGATTCACCGATGCGTTCGTGAAGAAGTACGGCAAGCCGCCGGAGAATCAGGCGTGGGGCGACTACATGTCGACCAAGCACGTGGCCCAGGCGATGAACGAGCTCAAGACCACCGATTCCACCCGGATCGTCGAGCATCTCGAGAAGGGTGCGAAGTTCGACATCCTCAAGTCGCGCGAAGGGTACTACCGCAACTGGGACCATCAGCTGATGCAGGAGATGTACACGATCACGTTCAAGCCGGCGGCCGAGGTCAAGGACAAGTGGGACCTCTTCACGCTGTCGGCACCCGTGCCGGCCGCCAGCCAGAGCCTGGAAGTGCTCGCGCCGACGCGCGAGGAGAACAACTGCACGATGCCGACCTGATCCGGAATCCGCCGCGCGTGCCGCAGCGGCGCGCGCGGCGCCGGTGATCATGCTCATCCAGATCCTCGAGCAGGTACTGAACGGCCTGCTCGCCGGCGCGTACTACCTGCTGATCGCGCTGGGTCTCACGCTGATCTTTTCGCTGGGCGGTCTCGTCAATCTGGCGCACGGCGCGTTCTATGCGTTCGGCGCCTATTTTGCCGTCAAGCTCGCCGACACGCTGGGGTTCGCCGGCGCGATCGTCCTGTCGCCGCTGGCGGTCGCCCTGATCGGGCTCGTCGTCGAGCGGTTCCTCTTCCGGCGCTTCTACCGCGAGGACCCCGCGCTGGGACTCCTGCTGACCTTCGGCCTGGCGATGGTGGCCGAACAGGCGCTGCGCTGGATCTTCGGTGCGTCGCCGATCCCGTTTTCGATCCCGCCCGCGTTGAAGGGCCAGATCCTCGTCGGTGACTTCATCTATTCCAGATATCGGCTGCTGATGCTCGCGGTGGCCGTCGCGGTGGTCGCCGGGTTGTGGTTTCTGCTGCGGCGTACGCCGTTCGGCCGCGTCGTCCGGGCAGGCGTGCAGAACCCCGACATGGTCGCCGCTCTCGGGATATCGCTGGCGCCGTATATGGCGAGCGTGGTGGCGCTCGCAGTCGCGCTCGCCGCGCTCGCCGGCGTGCTGCTGGCGCCCATCTCGGGCGTCCATCCGGCGATGGGAGCCGACATCCTGACGGCATCCTTCGTCGTCGTGGTCATCGGCGGCCTCGGGTCGTTCTGGGGTGTCGTGCTGGCGGCGGTGATCGTCGGTGTCGTGCGCGGCCTGACCGTGTACTTCTTTCCGTCGGCAGCGGAGGCGTCGATGTATCTGCTGATGGTTCTGGTGCTGCTTTTCAGGCCGCGCGGACTGTTTGGCGAACGGATCCAGCGGTTCGAATGAGCAAGCGGGGCGAAGCCCAGGAGCGAAGCTCGCGTCCGCGAGCGATTGAGGCGGCCGACAGGGAATCGCCGGAACAATCGTGGATGCGCTGCGGAGGCCGCGAATGAATCGGCTGCGTTCGCCCGTCGTCGTCGCCGCGTTGGCCTGCGCGGTGCTGCCCTTTGCGCTGCGCGCCGGCGGTCTGACGATGACCAGTGCGACCGACGTCGTGATCTTCTCGATCGCCTGCATGGCGCTCAACCTGCTTGTCGGACACACGGGGCTGGTCTCGTTCGGGCACGGCGCGTGGTTCGGGTTGGGCGCCTACGCGGCGGCGCTCGCCCAGCGCCATTGGTTCGGCGCGTCGGTGGTCTGGCCGTCGCTGTTCGCGCTCGCCTTCCTGCTCGTGGCATCGGTGCTCGTCGGCTTTCTGGTGCTGCGGCGCCGCGGCGTCTACTTTTCGCTGCTCACGCTGGCATTTTCGGCGCTCACCTATGCCGTCGCCTTCCGCTGGACGGCGTTCACCGGCGGCGAGAACGGGCTGGGTGGAGTCACCCGCGCGGTCTGGTTCGGAGTCGATCTCGCGAATCCGTGGGTGTATTACGCGATTGTCGCGATGTTCGGCCTGGGTGTCGTCCATGCCCTCTCCCGATTCCAGGCATCGCCGATCGGCACGGTGCTGCTCGCGATTCGCGAGAACGAGCAGCGCGCGCAGTTCGTCGGTTACGCGACGCAGCGCTACAAGCAGATCGCGTACGTGATTTCGGCGACGCTCACCGGCCTCGCCGGAGTGCTGTTCGCATTCCATCACCGCTTCGCGTCCGCCGACCCCACCGCGATATCGTTTTCGGGCGAGCTCCTCGCGATGGTGATCATCGGCGGCATGCGCAGCCTGCTCGGCCCGGCGCTGGGTGCGCTGTTCTACATCCTGTTCCGCGAATACCTTTCGATCTGGACGCCCAATTGGCTGCTCTATTTCGGGCTGCTCTTCGTCGGGTTCATCGTGTTCTCGCCGACCGGGCTGGTCGGCGTCTGGCGGCGCATGACGGCGCCACTCCGCGCGCGAGCGACCGAGGCGGCCGCGATGGCCGGACGCACGATCGAGCAGGGGATGCCGATGCCGGCATTCCTGTGCCGCGAGCGCCACGGCGAGCGCACGTCGCTGGACGCGCAGGGGCTGGCAAAGGCGTTCGGGGGCATCCATGCGGTTGCGGAGGCGAACATCAAGGTTGCCGACCGTTCGTTGCACGCGCTCATCGGGCCGAACGGCGCGGGCAAGACCACGGTCTTCAACCTGATCTCCGGGTTGTACGCCCCCGACCGCGGACGCGTGCTGCTCGGCGGCCAGGATCTCACCGGGCAGGCGCCCCATCGAATTGTCGCGGCGGGGCTTGCGCGTTCGTTTCAGATCACCAATCTGTTCCCGTCGCTTGCCATCGAGGAGAACCTGCGACTCGCGGTGCAGGCAGGCGACCGCAGTCACTTCGATGGCTGGAGGCGCGCGACGGCGATCGCGCCCGTGGTCGCCCGGACCCGCGAGCTCATCCGGTTTCTCGGCCTGACGGGAATCGAAGGCGTCGAGGCCGGAGATCTGTCGTACGGAGGGCAGCGGCTGCTCGACATGGGTTTGGCACTTGCGTCCGCGCCGCGCCTGCTGCTGCTGGACGAGCCGCTGGCCGGTCTGGCGGCGGCCGAGCGGGAGCGCGTGAGTCAGCTGATCAAGCGGATTTCGCGGGACATCCCAGTGCTCCTCGTCGAGCACGATATCGATCGGGTGTTCGCGCTCGCCGATCGCGTCACGGTGATGAACGAGGGGCGGGTGCTGGTCGACGGCACCGCGGACGACGCGCGCGACAGTCGCGCCGTGCAGGAAATCTACATCGGCACGGGAACGGCCGTGCTGGCGGCGACTCCCCGCGGTCACCGTGGCGGCGACACGGGACCGGCGCTCCTGACGGTCGACCGCGTCGACGCGTATTACGGCAAGAGCCACATCCTGCGCGAGGCCTCGCTCGCCGCGCACGAGAAGGAGATCGTCGCGCTGCTCGGCCGGAACGGCGCGGGCAAGTCGACGCTGCTCCGTACCATCATCGGCATCGTCCGCGCCAGCGGCGGACGGATCGCGCTCGGAAGCGACGACATTCGCGATCGACCGGCGGCCGAGATCGCGCGCCTCGGCATCGGCTACGTGCCGCAGGGTCGGGGGTTGTTCGCGGGGATGAGCGTCCGTGACAACCTCGAGCTCGGGGGGCTGAAGCGGCGCGAGGGTGCCGGCGTCGCATGGAGCGACGACAAGATCCTGGAGTTCTTTCCGCGGCTGAAATCGCGGCTCGACACGCCCGCGGACTTCCTGTCGGGTGGCGAGCAGCAGATGGTGGCGGTGGCGCGCGCGCTATCGGGCCACGTGCGCGTGCTGCTGCTCGACGAGCCGTTCGAGGGCCTTGCGCCCTCCGTCGTCGAGGAGCTGTTCGAGGCGTTCGATCGACTGCGCGGCGAGGTGGCGATGGTCATCGTCGAGCACAATCTCGATCTGGTGCTCGCCCTGGCCGATCGCGCCTACGTGCTGGAGCGCGGCAGCGTAGTGCATCAGGGCGCGGCCTCGGCACTGCGCGAGGACCTCGACCTGCGTCGCCGCGTACTTTGGATGTGAGGACATGGAAAAGACCATAGCAGTGATCGGCGCGGGCCTCATCGGGCGCGCGTGGGCGATGGTGTTCGCGCGCGCGGGCTGGCGCGTGCGGCTCAACGACCGCGACCCCGCGCAGCTCGATGCGGCGCGGCGGTTCATCGCCGCGAGCCTCGACGAGCAGGCGGGATACGGGCTCGTCGTCGATCCGGGAGCCGCGCTCGCGCGCATCGCCTGTGTGTCCGAGCTGGACGATGCGGTGAACGGCGTCGATTGGGTCCAGGAGAATCTGCCGGAGACGCTCGCCGCGAAGCGCGAGGTGTTTGCCGCACTCGACCTGCGCGCACCGCCGGATGCGGTCCTCGCGAGCTCGACGTCGGCGATTCCGGCCTCGGAGTTCACCGAGGCGTTGCGCGGGCGCGCGCGGTGCCTCGTCGCCCATCCGGTCAACCCGCCGCACCTGGTGCCCATCGTCGAATTGTGCGGGTCGCCGTGGACGGCGCCGGCTGTCGTCGAGCGTGCGAAGGCGGTCTACGCGGAAGTGGGGCAGGTGCCCGTCGTGGTACGCCGGGAAATCGACGGCTTCATCCTGAACCGGCTACAGGGAGCGTTGCTGTCGGAGGCGATGCGTCTGGTCGGTGAAGGCTACGTTTCCCCGGAAGATCTGGACAAGACGGTGCGCGACGGTCTGGGCCTGCGCTGGTCGTTCATGGGGCCGTTGGCGACGATCGAACTCAACGCGCCCGGCGGTGTCGCGGACTATTGCGCCCGCTATGGCGGTTTCTACCGGAAGCTTGCCGAAGCGCCGCCCGAGCCGGCCGTGTGGGGTCCCGCAAACGCTGCCCGCGTCGCTGCGGCGCTCGGCGCGCCGGCGAGCCCGCCGGCGCTGGACGCCCGGACGCGCTGGCGCGACCGTCGGCTGATGGCGCTGGTCCGGCACAAGCGAGAACAACCCGATGTCGAATGAAGGAGCGAACATGAGCACGAACCGCAAAGTCATCATCACCTGTGCCGTCACCGGCTCGATCCACACGCCGACGATGTCGCCCCACCTGCCGATCACGCCGCGTGAAATTGCCGACGCCGCGGTCGGCGCGGCCGAGGCGGGCGCGGCGATCGTCCACCTGCATGCCCGCGATCCGGTCGACGGCCATCCGACGCAGGACCCGAAGTATTTCCGCGAGTTCGCGACGGACATCGCCCGCCGCAGCGACGTCGTCATCAATTTCACGACCGGTGGCGCGGCGACGATGTCGATCGAGGAGCGGCTGCAGCCGGCGCTCCAGCTCAAACCGGAGGTCGCCTCGCTCAACATGGGGTCGATGAATTTCGGGCTCTATCCGATGCTCAAGCGCTTTCCGACGTTCAAGTTCGACTGGGAGCGTCCCTACCTCGCCGGATCGGAGGACAGGATCTTCAAGAACACGTTCAAGGACATCGAGTACATCCTGACGTCGTGCGCCGACAACGGCACCCGCTTCGAGATCGAGTGCTACGACATCGGGCACCTGTACACAGCGGCGCACTTCTTCGAGCGTGGCATCGTCAAGCCTCCGCTCTTCATCCAGAGCGTGTTCGGCATTCTGGGCGGAATCGGCGCGCATCCGGACGACGTCGCGCACATGAAGCGGACCGCCGACCGGCTGTTCGGCGATCAGTACCGGTGGAGCGTGCTTGGCGCCGGACGCAACCAGCTGGCGATCGCGTCGATGTCGGCGGCGATGGGCGGCAATGTGCGCGTAGGACTCGAGGACAGTCTCTGGCTCGGACCGGGCAAGCTCGCCGAATCCAATGCGGCGCAGGTCCGCGCTGCACGTCAGATCATCGAGGCGATGGGTCTCGAGGTTGCGTCGCCCGACGATGCGCGGCGGATCCTGGCACTCAAAGGCGGCGCGGCGGTCGCGTTCTAGCGTCAAGCCACGCCCGCGTCGCGTTCTAGCGCCTCGACCATGCGCGCGACGCGTGCGTCCAGTGCTTCGCTGGAAATCTCTTCGCGGAACATCTCGACCAGCAGCGGAAACGCGAACGGGGTCGGCCGCGACGGGCGCGTCAGCAGCGCGCGGCTGCCGCGCAGTCGCGCGAGTGCGGAGCCGATGCGCGGTGCTTCCAGCCGGCGCTCCAGCACTTCGTGCACGGCCTGCTTCAGCAGCAGATTGTCGGGGTCGTACTCGGCGAAGACCTCGTAGAGGAGGGCGGACGACGCCTGCAGCTGGCGAGCCGGGTTCGGCTCGCCCGGATAGCCCTGGAAGACGAGGCCGGCGACGCGCGCGATCTCGCGGAACTGCCGCCGCCCGAGTTCGGCGGCGTTCAACCCCGCGAGAATGTCGGCCTCTACACCGTGCGCCGCGAGCAGCTTGCCGAGTTCGCCCAGCGTCAGCGAGACAGGCGTCGGTGAAAGCAGGCCGAAGCCGTAGTCGTTGGCGGTCAGGCTGAACGTGCGGGGTGTCGCGCGCGAGAGCCGGTAGGAGAACAGCGTCGCGAGGCCGAGATGCGCGAGCCGGCCCTCGAAGGGGTAGAAGAAGAGTGCGTGGCCCTCGCGTGTGGCGATCTGCTCGATCAGCCACTCGTTCCCGCCGGGGAGCCCCGACCAGCGTGCCTGCAGTTCGAGCAGCGGGCGTACGAGCGCGAGTTCGGGTGAAGCGTAATCGCCGCGCTTGGCGGCCGCGATCAGCCGGCGCGTGGCTTCCGCAAGCTGGGTGGACAACGCCATCTGGCCGCCGGACCAGCGCGGAACGAGCACCGCCTTCGTCGTTGCCGGCTTCACCCAGGCAGTCAGCTCGCGCACGCGCACGAATTCGAGCACGCGGCCGGCGAAGACGAAGCAGTCGCCCGGCGCGAGGCGCGCGATGAATCCCTCTTCGACGTGGCCCAACGCCTTTCCGTTCTTGAAGCGGACCGTGATCGATGCCTCGGACACGATGGTGCCGATGCCGATCCGGTGGCGGCGCGCGATGCGCGCGTCGGGCACGCGCGCGACGCCGTCATCACCGATCACCACGCGGTGGTACTCGGGATAGGCGTTGAGGCTGGCGCCGCCGTGCAGCACGAAATCGAGCGCGAACTGCCACTGCGCAGCGGTGAGCTTTGCGTACGCGTGCGTATCGCGAACCTCGGCCGCTAGCTCGTCCGGGCGGAAGCCGCCGCCCAGGGCGCAAGTGACGAGGTGCTGGACAAGCACGTCCTGCGGCGCATCGACCGGCACGCGCGCCTCGATCGCGCGTGCGGCGGCGGCGTCGCGCGCGGCGGCGGCTTCGACGAGCTCCAGGGCTTGCGTGGGCACAACGACGGCGCGGGAGAGGGCCCCGGGGCGGTGTCCGCTGCGGCCGGCGCGCTGCAGCAGGCGCGCCACGCCTTTGGGGCTGCCGATCTGCAGCACCTGCTCGACCGGTGCGAAGTCGACGCCGAGGTCGAGACTCGACGTGCAGACGACAGCCCGCAGCCGCGCGTTGCGCAGGCCGTCCTCGACCCAGTCGCGCACCTCGCGTTCGAGCGATCCGTGGTGGAGCGCGATCGTTCCTGCCCAGTCGGGCCGGGCCTCGAGGATCGCCTGGTACCAGATCTCGGTTTGCGACCGGACGTTGGTGAAGACGAGTGTCGACTTCGCGCGCTCGATCGCGCGGACCACTTGCGGCAGGAGCTTCAATCCGATATGGCCGGCCCACGGGAAGCGCTCGATCGTCGGCGGGCGCAGGCTGTCGATGACGACCTCCTTCGCGTCGAGTCCCCTGACGACGGTTGCGCCGGAAGTTCGCGCGGGTCCGACGAGACAGGCGAGGGCAGCGTCGAGGTTGGCGAGCGTCGCGGAGAGCCCCCAGACACGCAACGTCGGATGCAGGCTGCGCAGCCGCGCGAGGGCGAGCTCGGTCTGCACGCCGCGCTTGGTCCCCATCAGCTCGTGCCACTCGTCGACCACGACGGCAGCGAGGTGCGCGAAGCGCTCGCGCCAATCGGCGCGGGCGAGAAACAGCGTGAGGCTCTCCGGCGTGGTCACCAGCGCGGTGGGCAATCGCCGGTCCTGCCGCGCCCGCGCGGCGGTTCCCGTGTCGCCGGTACGCACGTCGATCGTCCAGTGGGGCGCGAGATCGGCGCTGGCAAGCGCGAGCGCGAGACCGGTGTCGCCGGCGAGCGCGCGCAGCGGGGTGATCCAGAGGAGGGCGAGCGGCGGAGGGGCGCCTGGCGCACCCGCGGCGCCGAATGCCATCGGCGGCAGCGCGGCGGCGTAGGTCTTGCCCATGCCCGTCGCCGCGTGCACAAGTCCCGAACCGCCCCGGGCGTACGCCACCCAGACTTCCTCCTGGAACGGGAAAGGGGTCCATCCCTTCGCCGCGAACCATGCGCGGGCGGGCGCCAGCGGATCGACGCGGTCGGCAACTGCTGCGGCAGGCATGGGCCATTTTACGTTGCGGCGCACCAGGAGAGCCCGGCGTCTCCCGAGGAAGCGGCCGGCAGGGCAGGGTTTGGCACGACTTGTGCTCCACATCCGCCACCCATGTCGAGACAGGCGCCGGGATGCTCAGTTTTGTAACCCTTGTAGGTGCCACCGCGGCCGATCCGTTGACGGATGCATCAGCGGCGGACGCGTATTGGCGCATGCTGCCGCGGAACGACCCGATCGCGGCGCAAAAGGCCGTTTCCGGGGCGCTTGCGGACCTCGTCGCCCGGGGCCGGCCGGGCATCGGTCGGCTGCGAGCCCTGCTGGCGCTCGACCAGCGTGCACGGAGCCTCGTCGACAGGCTGCTCGTCAACTACGTCGCCGAAAGGCCGCAGCCGCCTTCGCTGGAGAAGCAGTACTGGCAGGCGGCGTTCGAGCTTTGCGGGTCTTTCGGCGATGCCCACGACTTCTTCCTGCGGTCGATGCGCGACAGTCTGCTGTTCCAGGGCTGGCGCGAGTACCTGCCGTCCGTGGCCCTGCGTCTGTTTCAGCACCGCCAGATCGAATTGCTGCTGCGGCCGTTCGTCGACGAGCTCTCCACCCGGACATCCTGGAATAGGCTGCACGAGGCCTACCAGTTCGTGCATTCGCGCGAGTTGTCGCACAAGCCACTGCCGGTGAGCCGATGTCACTCCCAGCGCACCTTTGACACCACGCTGGAGCTCGAGTACATCCAGGTCCTGCTGCAGGATCTGATGAATGCCGGCCAGGTCCCGCCGCATGACGCGTTCTGGGCAAGTAAGGGTCTTCCCCGCTGGTGCAAATCGTTGAAGCTGGAGTCGCGCCAGGTACGCGGCGCGGAACACCGGTTCGTCGTCGACCTGGACGGTGACGCAGGGCTTGCGCGGTCGTCGCGCGAAGCGAAGGGCACCAATCTCTACCTGGACACGGTTCCGGTCCTGGAGGCAATACGCGACGAGATCGCCTCGCTTCGCGATGCGCCCGATTCCGCCAGCGAAGGTTCGGCGCCGGGGCGCGGTCGCCAGCTCAGGCTGCTCCGCAAGCTCAACACCCTGTTCGCCCCCAAGCCCCCCGTCATTCCGCGCCGCGGGGAGCGCAAGCCGGTCGCGCTGACGGTCGAGGTGGTCGCGGGCAGGTCGCAAATCGTCCGCGCGCTGCGCAGCAAGCCGAAGAGCGTCATCGTCGCCGCGCCGAACTCCGTGCCCGAGGTCGAAGAGATAACGATCACGGCGATCGGCGGATTCACCGAGGACCCGGCAGGCGGTTTCGCCGACGGCGCATGCACCGTTTCGCCGAAATTGGCCAGCGCCGCCGAAGCGCCGCACCCGTCGATGAAGTTGGTCGACCGCAGCGATTCGGGTTGCCGGCTGCACGGGCAGATGTCCAGCGCGAATCGGGTGACCCCGGGTGCGCTCGTCGCCTTCCGTGAAGATGCCTCGTCGCCATGGACGCTGGCCGTCGTGCGGCGTGTCGAGCGGCTGGCCGCCAAGCGCGTCGACATCGGCGTGGAATACCTCGGCAAGGATCCACGTGGCGTCATTGTCACGGTCACCGCCGATCCGGACGCGACAGCCGCCGGGCCACTCGGCGCCGAGCATCCGCGATTCGCCGCGATCTATCTTCCGGAGAGCGCGAAACATCCGGTGATGCCGATCAAGACGCTGGTCCTGCCGGCGCGCAAGTTCGCGCCCGAGGATCGCCTTACGCTACAGTCCGCCACAGCCCTGTACTCGATTCACTTGAAGGAACCGCTGGAGGAACAGGGCGACTTCATCTGGACGCCGTTCGAGATCGTCGATCACGCGCCGGCCGAGACGCGGGCCGCAGTTGAAGCGACTTCGGCAACGTCGTAAGGCGACGGGCTGAAGGCGCGGCGATGCAGGCGCCCGGATGCTCGGTTTCATTGCCCCGGTAGTTGGCGATGCGGACGACCCGCTGACGGATGTGGCGGCGGCAGACGCGTTTTGGCGCGTGTTGCCGCGAAGCGACCCGATTGCCGCTCAACTGGCGGTCTCGGGGGCGCTTGCAGACCTTGCGACGCGGCGCAGGCCAAGTATGGGCCGGCTGCGCGCGCTGCTCGCGCTCGACCAGCGCGCGCGCAATCTCGTCGACGCGCTCCTTGTCAATTACGTTGCCGGCGACATTTCGGCGGCATCGCGCGAGAACGAGTACTGGCAGTCCGCGTTCGAGCTTTGCCGGTCGTTCGGCCGGGCCCATGCCCATTTCCTGCGGTCGATGCGCGAGAGTCTGCTCGTCGGAGCGTGGCGCGAGTATCTGCCCCACGTGGCACTGCGCCTGTTCCAGCACCGCCAGATCGAATTGCTGCTGCGGCCCTTCGTCGACGAGCTGTCCACCCGCTTCTCCTGGAAGGAGCTGCACGAGGCCTACCAGTTCGCGCATTCGTGCGGGTTTGCGCGCCAGCCGCTGCCGGTCAGCCAATGTCACTCCGAGCGCAGGCGGGAAAGTACGCTCGAGCGCGAATACATCCATCTGCTGCTGCAGGACTTGATGAATGGCGGGCAATTCCCGCCTCACGACGCGTTCTGGGCAAATCAGGGCATTCCCCGCTGGTGCAAGGGGATGGCGCTGGATACGCTTCAGGTCCAAGGCGCCGAGCACAGGTTCGTCGTCGATGTGGACGGCGACGCCGGGCTCGCGCGGTCTCGGCACGAGTTGGCGGGCACGTGCCTCTTTCTGGGCATGACTCCCGTCCTGGCGTCGATCCGCGACGAAATCGCGAAGCTGCGCGACAGGCCCGACCGTGTTCGGCCGGGATCGTCACTGGGACGTGCGCGGCAACTCAAGCTGCTGCGCAAACTCGACGCAGTCTGCGCGCCAAAGCGGTCGGTGATCGCCCGCCGCGGCGAGCGCAAGCCGGTGGCGCTGACGGTCGAGGTCGTTGCCGGGATGGCGCGCATCGTCCGTGCGCTGGGCAACAAGCCGAACAACGTCCCCGTCGCCACAAGGCCAGCGATCTCCGAAATCGAAGCGGCACCGATCGCGGCGTTCGGCGGTTTGACGGAGGCTCCGACGGACGCGGACGTCGGGGGCGCGAGCACCATTGCGCAGAGCCCGACGGGCGCCGCCGACGCATCGCACCCGCAGTTGACGATGGTGGACCGCAGCGATTCGGGATGCCGGTTGCACGGGCCGGCGTTCGGTGCGAATCCGGTCGCGCCGGGCACACTGATCGCCCTTCGTGAAGATGCTGCCGCGCCGTGGGTGCTGGCGGTCGTGCGCCGCGTCAAGAAGAGGCTTGCCGGCAAGCGGATCGAGATCGGCGCCGAGTACGTGGGCAGCAATCCGCGCGGGGTCATCGCCAGCGTCGTCGGGAAACCCAAGGCCGGCTTGGCCCCGACTCCCGGCACCGAGAACCCGCGTTTCGCCGCGCTCTATCTTCGGGAGAGCGCCGAGCATCCGGTGCTCCCGATCAAGACGCTGGTCCTTCCAGCCCGCAGGTTTGCGCCGGAAGAGCGCCTCACGCTGCGGTCGGCCACCGCGGTCCACACCGTCGCGCTGAAGGAACCGCTGGAGGAACAGGGCGACTTCATCTGGACGCCGTTCGAGATCGTCGATCAAGGCCCGGCGGAGAACCCTGCTGCCGTCGAAGGGATGTCCGGGACGCCGTAGGGCGACGGCCGACGGCGGGTGCCAACGCCGCGCGCTCGATGCGTCGCGCCCGCTCCGGGTCGCCGCAGATCGTACTCGCAGCCGGAGGGTCAGGCCGCGACGAGGACCTCCACTGTCGCGCCGGACGGCTTGGCTTGGCGGAACGCCGCGAGCAGCTCGGCCTCCCGGGCCTTCGCCGCCTTCAGGTGGCGTTCCTTCACGTGGCCGAAACCGCGGATGTGCTCGGGCATTTCGGCGAGTTCGACGGCGAGCGCGTGAGTGTGCGGCGACAGCGCCGCAAGGAGCTCGTCGACGAGCTGCTCGTATTCGCCGATCAGCGCACGCTCCATCCTGCGCTCGGCGGTCCTGCCGAAAATGTCGAGCGGCGTTCCGCGAAAACGCCGCAGCTTCGCCAGCACGCGAAACGCCCTCAGCATCCACGGTCCGTAGACGCTCTTCTTCGCCTCGCCGGTCGCCGGGTCGGGCTTGTTGAAGATCGGCGGTGCCAGATGGAACACGAGCTTGTAGTCGCCGTCGAATTGCGCTGCGACGCGCGCCACGAAGTCGGTTTCGGCATAGAGCCGCGCGACTTCGTACTCGTCCTTCACCGCGAGCAGCTTGAAATGATAGCGGGCGACGGCTTCCGTCAGCGCCGTCGTGCCGGGCATCTTCACCGTCTCGGCGGCCCGCACTCGGGACACAAGATCCGTGTAGCGTTTCGCGTACGCCGCGTCCTGATACGCGGTCAGGAATTCCGCGCGGCGGGCGATCCGCTCGTCGACCGACACCGACAGTCGCTGCGATTCGGGC
>Ga0209048_10003410_pt1 | contig 15423 bp, 13 predicted proteins | sample FrelakmetCRP12CR_FD_187146 | JGI IMG/M metagenome (GOLD analysis project Ga0209048, IMG submission 187146) | Freshwater lake sediment microbial communities from the University of Notre Dame, USA, for methane emissions studies - CRP12 CR (SPAdes)... | ecosystem: Environmental > Aquatic >... | reverse complement strand
CGGGATAACACTTGGTCACCGACGTTATATACTGAGTGGCCCTGAACCAGGTTTCGTCGATTCCGGCGCCCGCCAGCCATTGGAACAGACGTTTTCCGCTACCGGCATTAAACGGACGACCGGCTTCTGTCTCGGTGATGCCAGGGGCTTGCCCAAGCAACAGGATGCGGGCCGATATGCCGCCGGAGAAAATCGCCCGCGGGTAAATGGCGTAGCCAGCCTCCAGGCAAAGGCGGCAGGCGCCCAACCGTTTGTGCAGCGCTTCCAGGGCTCGAGCGTGCTCCCGATCGTCGATCATGCGCCGGCTGCGGCCAGGCCCGCTATTTCAGCCCAGGCCTGCTGCATCTTTAATGCGTCGTCTTCCATGGCCGGGCTTTCACATAGAATCCGCCCACCACAACCGAAAGCAAGCAAAGCACGTAACAACGCTTTTAGATCCAGGTCGGCCTCTTCCAGGGGCAGGTGTTTTTTCTCCCCCTTTGGGCCGTATTCGATACCTGACAGGTGGATATGCAGGCAGCCTAGCTTTTCGGCCCCCAGGGCATTCCCATACGCTTCCAGCCCTCTCGACCATTCGTCATAGGTGTTCATCGAGCCGTCGCCAGCCCGGGCGTGCAGGTGAGCAAAATCCAGGCACGGCAGCACACCTGGGATCGACCGGCTCATTTCCAGCGCATCTTCCAGAGAGCCCAGCATAGCTGATTTTCCCATCGTCTCGGGGCGCAAGGTAGCCGGGTTACCCGCGGCGCTCAGCTCGTCCACGCAACCCTGCAAGCGTGGAATTGCCTTGGGCAAAACTTCCTCAGCCGGGCGCCCAAAGTACGACCCCGGATGAAAGATAATATCAGTCGCTCCGGCCAGGAAGCCATAATGAGCAGCATCCATCAAGCGCTTGCGCGATTTGGGCCATTCTTCATCGTCAGCGTTCAAATTTATGAAATACGGTGCATGGACGCTGATAGCGACCTGCTGTTCCTGGCCGGCGGCCTGGATTTCGGCGCAAGTCTTTTCGGTTACTCGCACGGCGTTCACCCAGCCCAGCTCCAGAGCGTCCAGGCCAAGCTCATGCATGCGTAAAATGGCGCCAACGCTCCCACCAGGTTTTTTCGGAGTGGAGATAGGCGCGCCAACGGTGCCAAAACGGAAAGAAGAAGGGGACATGGAATACCTCCGGCCTTATTGGATAGGGGATTAGAAGAAAACAAGGACACTCTTGCACCAGTATAGAAGTGACAAGTACACGCGTAGACAATGTGTTAGGGACGAGAAAAAAGAGGTCGAAGCTTTTCCAATAAGGGCGGGCCAAGGATCAGCAGGCCAACCAGGGCCGCGCAGGCTGCCGCGATCAGCACAGCAGCTGCCCCGACATCTTTTCCCACCCTGGCCAGCTCATGCTGTTGCGGGCTGGCCAGGTCTACCACCGCTTCAAGGGCAGTATTGAGGAATTCGGCCATCCATACCATAGCAATCGCAATCACAATGATCGCCCAATCGCGCCGCTCCAGCCTCAACCAGAAAGACACGACCACCACTGCCAGGCTAACCACGGCATGGATCCATGCATTACGCTGTGTGCGGATGACAAACCACCATCCGGCAAAGGCGTAGCGAAATGAAAGGGCGCGGGTTTTGAAAAAAGGTTGCATGGTGGCCTGAGATGCCAGGTTTAGGGAGTTGCGTACGTTCGCTTACAATGGAGATTGCTACCGCAACTCTGGTCGCAATCTCCGCGTACCTAATCGTGAAACGTAAACCATGACAAGTGGAACCTTCCACGTTCCAATGAATCACCCTGCTGGAGAAGTGATTGAGCAACCCAATTGAGACAGGATCGCAGATTGCTTGGCCCACATAATCGCTTTTTCAGTCTCCTCGGCATGGTCGTAGCCTAACAGATGCAGCACCCCATGTACAACCAGAAGCTGCAGCTCATCTTCCACCGGATGACCACCGGCGGCAGCCTGGGCTCCGGCGTGCTGGTAAGAGATAAGCACGTCGCCCAGGTAAATCAGGTTGGTTTCCGGGTCGGTCTCGCCGGCTGGAAAGGACAAAACGTCGGTCGGGGAGTCAATCCCCAGGTACTGCCGGTTGAGTTGGTGCAGTTGGTCATCGTCAGTCAGGACAAGCGACAAATCTGCCCCACCCGGTGCACCGGCATAATCCAGGGTCGCCTGGGCAGCGCGGTCCAGGATTGTCTCATCCACAGGAGACGAGCCATCGGCTACCAGGATCGATGCGGAAATTTGAAGGCTGACCATCATTATCTTGTACTGGTCGAAGGGGTATCAACCGGTGAGCTGAGCGGCATATCGGAGTCCGGGCGAGACACGGTGACTGAGCTGGCAGGGACAGTAATCTCCCGGCCTGTAGCCGCCTCCATTGTGGGATACTGGAGGCGAGGGTGGTAAATGCCGCGCAGGGTAGCCGTAAATGAATTCAAGATGACCGCCAGGTCATGCAACGTCAGGCCCGTGTCGTCCAGCTGGCTGGCGGCAATTCGGTTATCGATGACGCTTTTGATCACATTGCGCAACTCGTCATCATCTTTAGGGCGCTCGGCGCGCACGCGCGCTTCACAGCCATCGGCGAGCATCAAAATGGCCGTCTCACGCGAGCTGGGACGCGGCCCTGGATAGCGAAATTGGGACTGGTCCACCTGGCTCTCATCCCCGCTGGCGGCTGCCACTGCCTTAACAAACTGATAGCGAGCGATCATCGTGCCGTGATGCTCTGCGATAAAATCCAGCAGCCGGTGTGGCAGGCGGTGTTCGCGCGCCAGCTTAAGACCTTCGGCAACGTGGCGGATAATAATCGCCGCGCTTGAAACTGGATCCAAATCATCATGTGGGTTGCGAAAGCCAGGTACCTGGTTCTCAATAAAATAAAAAGGATTAACGGCTTTGCCGGCGTCGTGATACAAGGCACCAACGCGTGTCAGGAGCGGGTCCGCTCCAACCTGTTCAGCGGCTTGCTCGGCCAGGTTCGCCACCTGCAAACTATGCTGGTAAGTGCCAGGCGCATCATGCAAGATACGCTGTAAGAGTGGATGGTCAGGCCGGGTAAGCTCCATTAATTGCATCGGCGTGGCTATGCCTAAAAGCTGGGCCATGAAAAACTGCAATACAATTGCCAGGCTGGCGGCAGCCAGGCCATTGAATAACGCTATCCCTATCAGGGTGGCTATTTCGACCCAATCCGTGCCGGGTAAGGGCAGCCGGTAAACCAGGATCACCAACACACCCGAGATAGCAATCGCTCCACCGGCCCAGAAGAATGAAGTAATCCGGCGCGCCTGGCCCAGGATCAGCACCCCAAACAATGAAGTCATGATGAAATATAAGGTCAAATCCTGGGCATTTGACATGCCGTAGGTTGCCAGGATCGCCAGAGGCAGCGATGAGACCAGTGATAACTCGGCCCCAAACATCGCCGCCACAACCAGGCTGTAAGTGGCGAAGGGGAAAATAAAGGGATTCACCGAGCGCCCAGCGACAATCAGGCGTGCTAAGAATAAGAAAGCCAGGAAAAGGCCAGCGATCAATGCCAGGCCGCGCGGGTCTTGAGCCAGGACAGGGGTGCGGCGCAGGTATAAAAACATAAAACCCAATATCAACAGCACGAGGACCGCGGCACTGGCCTGGTCCTGCCATCTCTGTTGCGGTGCGGCCAGTCCCAACATTTGGAGCGCCTCCACGTCGGCCGCGCTCAACACTTGCCCACGCTGGACTACAGTTTCCCCGGGCATAAAAGCGCGCTGGACCGGTGCAACGGACTGGCGAGCCGCCTGCCGGGCTGCCTCGGTCAGGGTTTCACTATAAAGACTGTTAGGAACAATAAAAGACGCCACCAGCTGAGCTACAATTGTGGCTTGCTCTTCGGGCAGGGACAGGCTCACCAGGCTGGGCACACTGTTGCGCGCCTCCTCCAGATGGTCTGAACGGATGGCGCTACGCATGACCTCTTCCAGCACTACAATCGCTTCTTGCTGGACAGCCTGCCAGCGCGCATCGTTCAAAGCCAGCAAATTAGAAGCCGTCTCCCGGCTCAAGGGGACTTTATCGAGGGCTGCCAAATCGTCCAGTTTTTGCTGGGTGGAGGCGTAAGCATCGGCGCGCTCGCTGCTGATAAAAGCCAGCGCTGAACGGAGGTGTTCCAATTGCTGGCGGGCAATGGTGGTATCCGGAGCGGTATAGACCTGCGCGACAGCCTGAGCTGCATCTTCACGCTTCTGGTCGGTCAGCACATGGCTTGTATAAGTAACCGCGGCTGGCGCCAGTACATCCTCTGAAGCTACTTGTCCGTTCTCAAGTGCGGGCGAGAATGGATGCGCAGATAAGGGATTTAAAAGGGCTACCAGCGTCAGGGTCGCAGTGACCAGCATGAGCAGGGCAAAGAACAGCGAGCGCCGGACGGACAGCCTTTCCATAATCTGCTATTGGAGCAGCCTGCGCACAACCTGGCTGGCCTGGTCGCCGGTGGCCCGTCCTTGCAGGCGCGGCATCAAGACTTTCATGACCTTCCCCATATCCTGTGGAGAGGTGGCCCCAACTTCGGCAATGGCTTGCTTCGCAAAGGCTTCCAACTCTTCGGGAGAGAAAGACTTGGGCAAATAAGCCCTCAGCACCTCAATCTCGGCTTTAGACGCCTCTTCCAGGTCAGGGCGGTTGGCATGCTGAGCCTCAGCGATGGCTTCCTGGCGCATCTTGACCTCCTTTTGTAAGATTGCCAGGACTGCATTCTCATCGAGGACCGAGCCTCTTTCAACTTCCGCATACTGGATAGCTGAAAGGGCCATGCGCAGGGTATGCTTGCGCAAATCATCATTTGCCCGCATGGCATCCTTGAGGTCGCTTTCGAGTTGAGCTTTGGCGGTCATAGATTGATTATACCTTTATCCAAACATACGCGGCTGGTACCTGGCAGTAAAGCGGATATCCAGGATTGTACCTCCGCTATCGCTCAACGTTCGATTCAAGGCATTCGGATCAGCGCCTCGCTCCTTGATCATCACTTCTCGTGATAAACCTCCGACCTTGCGTGTGAATACAACCGCCAGGATGTTTCCACCTATTTCCGCAAGACCAGATGCCACCTTCGCCAACATACCCATTTTCTCCGGAAGAAGTAAGCTGATCCGAGAGTCGCCCTCTTGACTGCCGAGAACTTCCACCAGGACCTTAAAAATATCCGTCTCGGTGATAATACCTACCAGCTTATCGCCTTCCATGATGGGCAGGCTACCGATCTTATGATCTACCATAATGCGAGCTGCTTCTTCTACCGGGCAATCTCCTTCCACGGTGAACACAGGCCGAGACATTATCTGCTTCACGCGCAGCCGTTCCAACAAGGCATATATTTCATGGATGCTGAGGGTAGTAGCCGGGGAAGGCTGGTTCGTAAGCAGATCTTCTTCCGACACAATCCCAACCAGCCGGGCGTGATCCACCACTGGCAGGCGGCGGATTACTCGCTTGCGCATCAAGCTGGTCGCTTCGGGGAAGGTCACATCCGGGTCAACTACCACTGGATTGGGGGTCATATAATCGCGGACAAACATATTTTCCTCCTTACTCTATTTTTTATCAGTAGCCGGCCGAAATTGGAAGATTTCGGCCGCCTGTTTCACGTCAATTTTTATCCGTTCAAACCCCGGGCGACGTCATCGATCACGTCCGCGGCCAGCTTACCCAAAGATTCGCTTTCGGCAGGCGCGGTATGGCTGGCGCGCCAGTACAGGTCTAACAGCTCGGTGGGGGTCAGGCTGCCAACAGATTGGTCTTCAGGCAGGCGGATGCGCGTCTCCAATTGAGGGCGCTTCACCAGGTGGAACTCAAAACACTCATTGGCATACTGTCTCAGGGCGGCCTCGTCGATCAGGGTTTCCCAGTCGCGCGGGTATTCAACCACCAGGCGCACAATGGCGCCGGCCAATTTCTCAGGCGCGGGGAGCGCGGCTTGCAAGTGTGCCAGCACGTCGTCGCTGCTCTCCAGGCGCAGGGCGCGATCGAAATAGGGGCGAATGCCTTCCAGTTTACGCCATTCCACCTCGGTCTTGCCGCGCTCGATGTGGACAACCACGAAATACTTATCATCCCTGGCTTCCCCAAAATCAACACGCTCAATAGAACCAGGATAAATCACCGGCGGGTGGGCGTTTTCGTTCAAATTCTGAGATTTGTGGATATGGCCCAGCGCAACGTAATCCAAACGTGGGTCGCGCACCAACGAGCCCGGCAACACCAGGTCGCCGCCCAGCATAACCGCGCGCTCCCCTCCATAGACCGCCCCCTGTACCGAACAATGCGCGGTTAAAACGATGGGTAGGGTCGGGTCGGCTTCATCCAGCCACCCTTGCACTAAACCGATCAGCCGGTCAGCCAGCTCTTCAAACACCTGATTGGGGTCACTGGCACTCAGACCAAGATGGGCCATGATCCCCGAGCGAGAAATCCAGGGCAAGGCGAATACCTGCAAAGGCAGGCCGTTCAGATCTTCGGGCCGCAGGAACACCGGTTGGTCAACCACGCGTACATTCGGGACTTCCAGTGTATCGAAAGTCTCCAGGGCATGGGCGCGGCCCAGGGCAGGTGATAAGTCGTGGTTACCGACCAGGAGCAGGGTTGGGATACCCGCCCTTGAAAGCCGCATGATGCGCCGGCCCCATTCCCTTTGAAAGGTGGGAGCAGGGTTGCGATCTTTATAGGCGTCTCCTGCGAACAACACCAGGTCAACTTTTTCCTGAATAGCCGCGTCGACGATAGTATCCAACGACTTGAGGAAATCCGTAACGCGCACTGGCAGTCCACTTTGGGCGTCATGGCGACCAAAATTGGCCATATCGATATGCGCATCGGCGAAGTGTAGGATTGTAAGCATAGGTCAGGGTTGGACGCCCATTGTTTGCAGCTGCTCCAGGCTGGGTCCAAAACCAGGGTGGACGTTCAGACTGGCTCGAAAATCCTTAATCGCCCCAGAGGTATCGCCCAGGGCGGCTTCGGCGCGGCCTCGCCAGTAGAAGCTCTCCTCCAGGATCGGTTCGCTCATCTTATCGAGGGTAGTAGTCGCCAGGTCGATCACGTCATTATAGCGTTGCACGTAGAAATATGCAAAGTAAGGGCCAGTCTGGTACCAGAGCATACGCCAGGGCCTTTGTTTCTCTGGAATGGATGGATAAACCGCAAAAGCCTGGTCATACGCCTGGGCGGCGCCGGAATAATCTTGCAAGTACATCAGGCTTGTGCCACGGTTATACCAGGCAAAGTACAGGTCACGTCCACTCAGCTTTGAGATTTCATCAGACGCTTTTTGAGCCGAATATTGGTAATTGGCAGTTGAATCGGCCTGCGGCCCTAGGATCTTCATTACCTCCGCCTCGCGCTCAGGCGGGTAAACGATAATGTATAAAAAATTGAAGGCCCGCCATGCACTGTCCATCTTATCATAGCTCACTGGCAGGTTCGGTCCATTGTAGGAATCTTGCACGATGTAAACATTTTTAGCGTCGTCATACCCGTTGACCACTTCATAGTGACCCATCCATCCGTCGAATGAGACTCCTTCAAAACCTTTTTCCACGATCACTGGGAAACCGGCGACGATGAAGCGCTTTAACATTTGGTCATCTCCACCCATGCGTATGAGCGCCTTCAGACCGGTATCCTGCTCCACGAAAGCCTGCATTTCGTACGGCATGACATTTTTGTCGCGCTCATTGGGCTTCAGGAAGGCAGCCGTATCTTTCTGGTCGCCCTGCCAGCCCCAATAGGACAGGTCCATGGCGAGATTGGCAGGACCGCAGTTATTCCATAACTGGTATTCATGCACAATGCCGGTCAGCCTGGCCTTATCGGGTAAAGGAGCAGGCGTTTCAGTAGGCGTAGCTGAAGGTAGGGGTGTGGGAGAGGGGCCAGGCAACGTCGCAGTAGCAGTAGAGACAATGGTAGGCGTGGGAGTTAGCTCAGCGAGACCAGGTATTTCCGTTGACTTCTGGTCTTTTGGCACGAAGACAGCCTTCTCAGGCGGATCGATGGCATATTTGAGCCTGGACTGCCATTCGTCCACCCGCCAGGCCAGGCGGTCGTGAATCGGCGGCAAGTTATAGCCGATCACGGCGCTCAAACAAGCCAGGGGAATGAGTATTGCCAGGGCAAGGACAAATTTACGCATAGCATACCGGTAATTAAATCTAAAGGATCTCTACACCTAATTTCTTCAGCTCTTCTTTTGCAGCTTCATAATTTGGGTTCAGATCTACTGCAATTTTCAGGTTCTCAATTGCTCGATCAGTCTCTCCGATGGCTTCGCGCGCCATTCCGGCCCAATAATAGGCCTCTTCCAGGACGGGATTGTTCATGGTTGCCAGGGTAGTATTCGCCAGGTTAATCATGTCTTGATAGCGTCCGGTATGATAATAAGCCAGGTATGGACCGAACTGGTACCACAGCATCCGCCACGGACGTTGTCCTTCAGGAATAGTCGGATAGAGCGAGAAGGCGCGGTCGTAAGCCGCAGCTGCCCCGGTATAATCCTGCAGCCCCACCAGGCTCGAACCCAGGTTAAAGGTCGCAAAGTACTGGTCGCGTCCCGTCAAGCTGGCGATCTCCTGGCTCGCTTTCTGGGCAGCATACTGGTAGTTGGAGGTGATGTCAGCCTGCGGCCCGAGGACTGCCAGTACCTCAGCCTCTCGCTCCGGTGGATAGATCACAATGTACACGTTGTTGAAATCGCGCCAGCGCTGTTCCAGCTCAGCATAAGAAACGGGGAAATCAGGCATGATGTAAACATCCTGGGTAATGAAGCGGCTGCGCTGGTCGTCATAACCAGTGAATAACTCGTAATGGCCCATCCACTCTTCTTTGGGCGGCTCAAACCCCTTCTCGACGATGACCGGGAAACCAGCGGCGATCAATTTTTTCAGCAGGTCAGTATCCCCTCCAACACGGCTCAGCGCTTTAAATTGGGTCTGCGTTTCAACGAAGTTCACCATCTCGGATGGGCTGACATTTTTGTCGTCTTTAACCTTGCCGAGGTCATCCGATCCAGGCCTCAAATAAGCGCGCGTGACATACTGGTCGCCTTTCCATCCCCAATAGGAAAGAGCAACCGCCAGAGTCGCCGGGCCACAGTTATTGAACTTCTGATATTCATGAACTGTGCCCTTCAATACCACCTTATCAGGGATCGGGGTAGAGACTGGGGTCGGTGTTGGCGAAGGGAGAGGCGTAGTCGTCGAGCCTGGTTGGGTCGGTTTTAGCACAGGTAGGGTGGGCAGCAGGGTAGCTGTTGGCGAGGAGGGTAAGGCTGCAAGGGTCGCCTGGACGATCTCGTCTACTTGGGCCTGAGGCACAAACACCACTTTTTCGGGCGGGTGCAGGGTATAATTAATCTTTGCGCGCAGGCTTTCTAACCGCCATTCCAGCCTGTCGTGCACTGGGGGAAAATTATATGTGAAGCCGGCCACCAGGCAAACCAACGGGACAACAATCAAGGTAAACAATAAGAATTTTTTGCGCACTCTGGCATTATATCACCGCATCCCAACCTCTATTTCAGACAGCACGTTGGGATCCGTCTCAATTTGTATGGCTTGAATTAATATCTGAGACGCAGTTTCCCCTTTTATCCTCCCCAAAGCCCAAGCAGCATGCCCACGAACCAGCGGATCGGGGTCATCAAAAAGTACGTTTGCCAGCGCAGAAATCGCATCCGGGTTTTCAACCAGTTCCTGCCCTTCATTGCCCAGGGCCACGGCGACATTGCGCAGGTACCCGCGCCTTTTGGCGCGCTTGACCGGGCTGCCTTTAAATTTGGCGTTAAAAGCCACCCCATCCAATGCCAGCTCCAGCGCCAAAACCGGTCGCGGGGTGCCCAATCGTGCCGCAAATTCCGGGTCACCCTGAGGGGTAGCAAAGCGCTGGTTCCAGGGACAGACCTGCTGGCACACATCGCAGCCAAAGATCCAATCTCCTATTTGCGGGCGAAGTTCCGCTGGTATTGCGCCTTTTAATTCAATTGTCAGGTAAGAGATACACCGCCGGGCATCAATAGTGCGGTCGGGCAAGATGCATGACGTCGGGCAAGCTTCAAGGCAGCGCGTGCAGGTACCGCAAAAGTCAGGGACAAAGGGTGGGTCAGGCTCCAGGTCGATGCCTAGCAGAATCTCGGCAAGCAGAAAGTAGGATCCTGAGCGGGGATGGATCAGGCATGTGTTCTTGCCGACCCATCCAAGGCCAGCCCGCTGAGCCAGGTCGCGCTCTAGAAGCGGACCAGTATCGGTGTACCAGCGGTTTGGCACAGGATGCCCAACTTGCTGTTCGATAAAAACCACCAGAGACCGCAAGCGTATGGGCATTACCTCATGGTAGTCTGCTCCCCAGGCATAGGATGCCACTCGCCCGCCGGGTGAGAGGCCTGGTCCAGGCTCGATAGCTGGCTCGGGCGCCGGGTAACGTATTCCCAGTACCAGGATCGAGCGGCATTCAGGCAGCAGCAAGCGTGGATCGGAGCGGGCCTGGCGGGCTCGCTCCGTGGCCAGGTAGCCCATCTCCCCCTGCCGTCCATCTTTCAACCAATTTTCAAAGGCAAGCAGGTGCGGAGGAGGGTCAGGAGTCGTAACCCCTGCCAGTTGAAAACCGAGGCGCAGCGCCTCGGTTTTGACCAACTGGCTGAGCAAAGCTGGCTGTTCAGTTATTGACACGTCAATGTAATATTCACCTGGCTAGATGCCACATTGGTTGGCGCAGTGATATGCAACCTCACCCAGCCGCTGAATGAAGTAGCGAACGGCAAATTGTACACCAGCGTGGTCGACCCGGCTGGCTGCGGACCGGTCACCGGACCAGGGAGGGTAATCGCGGGGGTGGTTTCGGCCTCCAGTTGATAGGTCACCGTAGCTGGCGCATTCAAGGTAAATTGCCCGGTGAAGACGAACGTATGCGGACAGGCGCCGGTGACATTCCCGTTATCCACACCAAGCGTTACATTCGTTACTGTAACCACAGCGGTGCCAGAGGTGGCAGTAGGCACCTGGGTAACCGGGGTAGCGGTAGGTCCAGGAGTGCCCGTGGTGGGAGTAGGAGTAGGCGTCCGTGCAGTGCCGGTCACGGTGGCGGTTGCACCTCCAACTACGTTTATGTCCACATAAATCGATTCTGGAAAAAGTTGTCCACCGGCGTTGCTCATCTTCCAATAGCCGCGATATTTCCCGGCAGTAGCTGGCGCGACCAGACTCACCGAGATATCCACGGACTGGGCGGGCGCTACAGCTTTGGGCAACGGGACAGAAGCCGGGCCACTCATCTGTTCACCCTGAAGAAAGACCAGCTTATAGCTGGTGCTCCAGGTAGTCGCGCCGCTATTTTGAATCCGCCAGGTTTTGACAAAAGACTGCCCAGGAGAGAAATTCGATCCGTCTGGGACAGTCACATCGGAAACGAAGGTCGCCTGATCAACCGATGGAACGCCGCCTGCTGAGGTTGCAGTCGGCAAGACAATCGCTACAGTCGGCGAAGGGATGGCTGTAGCTGGAACCGGCGTTTGAGTTTCTGTAGCAGGCAACGGTGAGGGTGTGATCGCCGCCATTTCGGTCATCTTTGCTTCAGCCGTAACGGCTACGCCAGTTAACACAATGTTAGCATTTTGAGTCAGGGTTGGAGTCGCCGCCGGAGCGGAAGGTTTTCTGAAGAAACTGATGATCAGGATCAGGCCAGCTACAACCAACACACCGGCTAGTGCTATCCAAATAATATTTTTCGTTTTCAAACAGGACCTCCTTGTATTGCATGAACCCAAAGTATACCATCAGGTAGCGGCAAGTCGAGATTTAATCACGACCGTTACGCCTGTGGAACTGCAGCGGCGTACCATCAATGCGTGATACGCGGCGAGTTCCAGACCGCCCGATCATCCCTGAATGGGCCATCTGCCATAACTGCCAGGATAAACTGCACTGTCTTACCAGCCAGTGGTGATAGATCGATGTCCACTGGCAACAGGCTGCCCGTACAGGTTTTACTCCAGCTCCCGAGGGACTGGATGGCATCACCGTCTTTATATCCAATCTCGAACTTCACTTTGCCGGCCCCGCATGAGCCATCGGCATTAGCCATGAAACCTACTCGGACTTTGAGATGGTCTCTACTCTGCACGGTGTAAGCAGGGAAAACACCGGCTACCATACCATTTTCAACATGCTTTGGAACGGTGAACAGCAGCTTTCCGGATTGGGCGCCACTCTCCAACTTCACATCCTGTTTATAAGAAGCAGCCCCATTTGGGTCATCATCTGCGCCGCCAAAGGCCAGGGACGTGGTTGGTGTGTTACCCACGCCGCTTCCCCATACTGCCGAGTCCGCCTGGGCAACGAAATCATAAACCAGCCCAGAACCGGCGACCACATCGATCTGCACCCAGAAAGGTTTGTTATTCGGACCAATGCCAAAGTCCTGGCCAGAGGCATTGCGTAGCAACCAGTTGCCACGGTACTTCCCAACCGAGTCAGGTGCTTTCATAGTGATCGAAACGTCTACATTTTCACCTGGGGCCACCGTCCCTGTTGTAAGCGATAACGAGGATGGGGCGCCTAACGCGTCTCCGCTGGAAAACACAACCGTATAGGCCGAAGTCCAGGCGCAAGAGCCGGCATTTTGGAGGCGCCAGGTTTTCATGAATGTCGTACCGGGCGCCACCTCAGTACCGTCAGGATAGGTTACGTCTGCGACGAGCTTTACCCGGTCACAGGGCAGTGATGAGGGAGTGCCGGAACCAGGGATAGGAGTCACTGGCAAGGAGGGGGTCCCGCCGGGCACTGGCGTACCCGGCGTAGCAGGCTTTACGCTGGTTGTAGCAGGTGAGCTCCTTATCTCAGTTATCTGGGCCTGGCGGGTTTGAGCCGCGGCGGTGAAAATCGCTTTAAACTCGGATTGAGCGGGCGCCCCTCTGCGGGGCAGATTGCAGGCGCTGAGCGCAAACAAGACCAGTACCAGAATCCTTGCAAGACGACTTCGAGACGCCGACATATTTCCTCCTGAAGGAAAGCTATTGGCAAGCAGTATCTGCCAATATCTTTCCCTCTTTCCAAAATCCGTTATGAATTATAACGTACTCTACAACCGCCGGTAACGAACCCACAATGCAGCTAACGAGAAAAGCACCAGGGGCATCAGCCAACCTAAACAGGGGAAAGAAACGGAGGAGGCTTTTGGAAGAGATGGAGTCGGCTGGATCGAAGGCACATGCGTAGGAGCAGGGACAGGAGCCGTGGGCGATGGGGAAGGTGCAGTCGGCACGGCCACTGGTGGCAAATTCGTACCGGTTGGGACAACCTCATAAAGCACCCCATCCGAAAAGGCGATCACGGCCTGGCCCAAAGCAAAAGCAGCTGCCAGGTCGGGGTGCGATTTGGCCAGGGCATAGTAATCTTCCGATAGGAAAGCCACTTTTACGGTTTGCATGTGCTGGGGATCGAAAGCTGTGTCCACCCACTTGCCTTCCGAGAGGACGAAGGCGCGCGAGCCGACAATACGCACCTGTCCGGCAGCATTCGTCTCCGCTTGAGCCGGAGCTTGCGCTTCAGCCATCGAACCCTGCCCGGCCGCTTTTTCAACGGCCGCCTGTCCAGAACTGGGAGCTGCCGCCTGAGCCTGCAATTGCCTTAACTGGTCCTGAGCAATCCGGTCTTGCTCTGCCGCCCCCAGAGCGGCGGGTTCTGTGACCAGATAAGAAGTATAGGGCGTCACAATCCCATAGCGGATGCTTAAGCGCACGATCTGATCCACCATCTCCTGGTCAGGACCATGCAGGCGCACCTGGTTAAGCAAATAACCAATCTTACGGGTGGCCCACAAGCGGGGGATTACCGATTGGAGATTGGAGATCAGATTTTCGTGATCGCTTTGGACGGCAAAATTCTGATCCGGAAATTGAAAAGATTGAATCTGGCCATTGACCATGCCGGTCAGGGTAACTCGGGTAGTCCCGCCCTGGTGGTAACGACCAACTACCACAATTTGAGAGCCCGAAAAAAGGTCGGGCAACGGCGAAGGGTAAAGGTCAAAGGTAGATATTTCGCCAAAATCCAGGGATAAATCGGTCAGGATCGGGGTGCTGATCCTGGTATAGAAGGCTGAAAGCTTCTCGTCCAGGCTCTCCTTCGGCAAGACATACATGGTCGAGCCGTGGTGTGCCTGGGCCAGGGAATCCAGCAAGAAAGTATCTACGTCATATCCCACTCCAAAGGCGAACAGGCGCAGGTTAGCAGGCGCAGCTGCTGCCAGGTTATCGATGATCTTCTGGTTGTTTCGGACCCCTTCGGTAGGCAGCCCATCGGTCAGGAAGATCAAATAAACCGGGCGTTGGTTGCCGCCGCGCTCATCCGAAGCCATCGCCGCGGCTTCCAGAAGGGCGCGGTTGATGTCAGTACTGCCCTGGGCGCTTAAAGTATCCACCCATTTTTGCGCCTCGGGTGCTTCAGTAGCTGGGCGCAAATCACTGGCGTAGGTTTCCAAGCCGGTGCTAAAAACGATCAGGTTGAAACGATCCTCGGGGTTGAGGTGGCTAAGGATAAAGCGCAGGGCAGCCTGGGCCTGGCGTAACTTGTCGCCATCCATGCTGCCGGAGCGATCCAGGACCAGGATCAGGTCTTTAGGTAGAGCCTGCTGGTCGATCTGCGGTTGAGGTGCCAATAAAGCCAGGAAATAACCATCCGGGTCAGCGGCATCCTGCGGGTCACGATAGGTCAATAAATGGAAGGCTGTGGTCTTGCCCAGCGAGTAGTACAGGGCAAAATCCGTATCGGGCAGAACCTGGCTGGCTTCATAGCCAGAAATGACGTGGTTTTCGCCATCCCGGCTGACAGCTATGGCGTGAGTGGGCGAATACACTGCCCGAATTGGCTCACCGGAATGCACATCCACGCTGATCGACACGCTTTCAAGCGGCTTTGCCGAAAACTTTTCTGTGTTGAGGGGATAAACATAACGCACCAAACCGTTTTCGGCAATCAGGGTTTGGACATATTCCAACTCTACCCGCCGTTCGCCCCGGGGAGGAATAGGGAAGATGCGCGCGTGCACCGCCCCCCGGCCTGTGTACTCCAACAAGGCCGGGTCGCGCAGCTTGTTGACAATCTCCTGGTAGGTCTGGCGAGCCTGATCGGCGTCCAGCACCTGACCCTGGACAGGCTGGCCATCTATCCATAGAGTAAAAGAGGAGACCGCAGCCTCGGCTGGCAAAGGAAAGATATAAGTCCCCTCCACCGCCCAGTTATTGGGGTTATAGAAAACCTGGTCTACATGGGTGACCGCCACCTGGTCCTGGATCTTTACCGTCACGTGATGGTAACGGATGTCTAGTTGGGTCATAGGAGAGGGAATCGGGCAGGGTCTTGGTCCCGGACAGGGCGGCGGGCAGCTGTCGCAGGTG
>Ga0209048_10003409_pt1 | contig 15425 bp, 12 predicted proteins | sample FrelakmetCRP12CR_FD_187146 | JGI IMG/M metagenome (GOLD analysis project Ga0209048, IMG submission 187146) | Freshwater lake sediment microbial communities from the University of Notre Dame, USA, for methane emissions studies - CRP12 CR (SPAdes)... | ecosystem: Environmental > Aquatic >... | reverse complement strand
CCGCCGCTGGTTCCGGCGCCGCCGCTGGTTCCGGCGCCGCCGCTGGTTCCGGCGCCGCCGCTGGTTCCGGCGCCGCCGCTGGTTCCGGCGCCGCCGCTGCGGGCTGTGTCGATGCGCTCTCGTCCGTCATTGGTGCTCCCTCACGCGACCTGGCTTCCTCCGCGCGAAGGATACCGCCCGCGGCGGGACGAGCCAGCCGGGGCGGCCCCGGCGACGTCGATCGTCACCCGCCGGCAGTCACTGCGACGCTGCCAGGATCGCCCCGATCTCGTCGTCGGTCAGGGCGACCGGGTTCGTCCGCATGCTGCTGCCGCGGCTCTCGGCCACGAGCGCGGGGAACGCCTCGGCCGTCACGCCGTAGGCACTCAGCCCGGGGATCCGGAGCAGGGACGTGAGCCGATCCAGGGCCGCGATCAGGGCGCAGCGGGCCGCATCGTCGGCGAGCGTGCCGTCGGTCGGCGTCGGATCTCCCGCCAGGAGGCGCCCCGCCTCCGCGTAGCGGTCCAGCGCCCGCGCTCCGGGCGCTCGCTCCGTGAGCGCCGCGAGGTTCGTGCGCGTGACGGCTGCCAGGAGCGCACCGCATCCCGCGCCGTGGTGGATCCCGAATCTCGCCCCGAGCGGCGCCACCAGCCCGTGCGCGGCGCCCAGGCCGGCGCTCGCGAGCGCGATCCCGGAGCAGAGTGCAGCCCACGCCATGGCGCCGCGCGCGGCGGCCGTCTCGGGGGCCGCCGCGCCCTCGAGCGCGGCAGCGTGCCATGCGGGCAGGGCGTCGCCGATCGCCGCGAGCCCGCTGCGTGCCACGGCGTCGGTGAACGGCGACGCGCCGGTGCTGGTGAACGCCTCCAGGAGCTGGGTCAGCGCGTCCATCCCGTCGCCGGCGATGACCGCCGGCGGGCAGCCAGCCAGCAGGTCCGGGTCCAGGAGCGCGACGGATGCCACCAGCCGGTCGTCGCGGAACGACTTCTTGAACGGCGGGTCTCCCGCGGCGGCGTCCGGCAGGTGGCCCGAGATCACCGCGTTCCTCGTCGCCTCGCTGCCCGTCCCGGCCGTTGTCGGCACGGCGATGAACGGCGTCGCCGGCCCGGGGTAGGGGAGGCCGCGCCCCACGCCCTCCAGGTGGTCCAGCACCGACGTGCCGCTTCGCAGGAGCCCCGCGATCGCCTTCGCCGCGTCGAGCGCTGCCCCACCGCCGATCCCGACGACGACGTCGGGTGGGTCCCGACGTCGGTCCGCAACCGCGCCGTCCACGAGGTCCGGGGACGGCTCGCCGGCCACGGCCAGCCGGTCCCAGGCCAGGCCGGCGGCGTCCAGCCCGGCCACGAGCGGCGCCCAGGCCGGACCGTCGCGGAACGAGCGGCTGCCCGTCACGAGGAGCACGTGCGTGCCGTAGGCGGCCGCGATGGCGGGCAACTCCGAGACCCGGCCAGCGCCGAAGACGATCCGCGGCATTCGCGCCACGGCGAACGGCGCGAATGCCCGGCCCCTCACGGGAAAGCCGGCAGGAGGCCGGCGAACGGCTCGCCGCGTCTCGGCTCTGCCATCCAGCCCGCGACCGCGGCCTTCCACGCCAGGTAGTGCGCCGTCTCCTTGTGCGCCGCGGCGGCAGGGGCGTCGCGGTACGCCTCGTACAGGACGAACCGGGTCGGGTCATCTGGTGCCTGGAGCACGTCGAACCGGAGGCAGCCCGGCTCGGCCACGGCGCCGGCGTGGTTCGGCCGGGTCGCCTCGATGAAGTCGGTGACATGCTCCGGGAGCACGCGAACGTGGACCAGCGTGACGTGCATCGGCAGGACCTCCTCCGACGCAGGGTAGCGCGCACGTACAGGCCGTTCGCGCCAGAATCGGCGCATCGAACATCCCCGCCAGGAGGTCAGTCATGGCCGAATCCCCCGTCCGCGTCGCCTACTACTACCGGACCCGCTGGGGCGCCCACGCGGAGTTCGTGGATCTCTTCACCCGCAACCACTGGCCGATCCTGCGCGAGCAGCTCCGCGGCGGTCGCTTCCTCGACGTGACGCTCGACGTGCCACGCTTCCATGGCGACGGCCGGGCCGATTGGGACGTCCTGGTCACGATCGTCTATCGCGACTGGGCCGCGATGGAAGCGCACGCCGAGGCGGAGATCATCGCCCGGCTCTTTCCCGACGAGGTCGCCTACCGGGCCGAGGAGCAGCGCCGCTTCGCGCTGCTGGAGGCGCACTGGGACGTGCCGCTGGAGCCGCTGGCGCTTCCGGGATGACGCGGGATCAGGCGGCGCCCGGCGAGGACGGCGCCGGGTCGCCGGCGGGTGTCACCGGCCCGCCCGCCACCGCGCCCGCGCCCGCCTCCGACCCCCGCCGTCGCTCGAGCCCGACGAGGTTGACGAACGCGCCCAGCAGGAGCAGGCCACCCGCGACCCGCATCGCCAGCTGGAATGCCTCCGTCGAGGCCGCCTGTGCGGCGGCGGCCAGGTCCGGGGGCGTGCCCGGCGGTGCGGGCGCGAGCGGCTGGATCGTGGAGAACGGCGGCGATCCCCGGTCGTAGGCGGGTGCCTTCGCGGCGAGCGATGGCGTGAACGTGGCGGTGATCGCGATGAACAGCGCGGCGCTCACGAGAGGTGCCCCGACCCGCGAGACGGCGTTGTTGATCGCCGACCCCAGCCCGGCCCGGGCCACCGGCACGGACGCCATCAGCGCCGTGGTCAGCGGCGCCACGAGCATCGCGATCCCGACGCCGAAGAGGAGCGTGCTCGGGAGGACGTCCACCAGGAAGTCGACCGGGGGCACGAGGCTGGCCGCCGCGTCCGGTCGCGCCGCCCAGGCGGCGCTCGTGGCCGGGATCCGCGAGATCCAGAAGAGGCCGGCCCCCATCAGGAGCGGCCCGGCGACCATGAATGGCCGGGCGCCGTAGCGAGCGGCGAGGCGTCCGGCTGGCGTCGAGAGAAGGGTGAGCAGCAGGGCCGACGGGATCCCGATGCCGCCGGACGCGAGCGGCGTGTAGCTCAGTGTGCCCTGGAGGAAGAGGTTCTGGAACGTGAGGCTGACGTAGAGCGCGCCGTAGATGACGAGGGTGGAGAGGTTGACGACGGAGAAGTTGCGAGACCGGAAGATGCCCAGCGGCACCAGCGGGTTCGGCCGGACGGCCATCAGCACCGGGAACGCGACCAACGCCACCGCCCCGATCCCGAGCGCCGCGAACGCCAGCGGGTCCTGCCAGGCCTGCTGCTGGCCCCGGGTTGCACCGAAGGCCAGCCCGCCGACCGCGACGGCGGCGACGACTGCCCCCAGCCAGTCCAACCGGCCGGTCGCCCCCTCGTTGCGCGATTCGGGAACCGCCCGGAGCGCGATCAGCGCGATCATCACGAGGGGCAGGTTGATGAGGAATGCCGCCCGCCACGAGACGGCCTGGACCAGGAGGCCGCCGATGAGTGGCCCCAGGGCGAGCAGCGCCGACGTCGATGCCGCCCAGACCCCGATTGCGCGCCCCCGCTCCTCGCCCTCGAAGGTGGCCGTGATGATCGAGAGCGCACCCGGCACGAGGAGCGCCCCGGCCGCGCCCTGGAGGAGGCGGGCCAGGATCAGCACTTCCATGGTTGGGGCCATTCCGCAGATCGCGGACGTGATCCCGAACCCGATCAGGCCCAGCCGGAAGATGCGGCGCCGGCCCAGTCTGTCGGAGAGCGCCCCGGCCAGGATGAGGAGCGCGGAGAGCACCGCGAGGTACCCGCTGGAGACATACGTGAGGCCCTCCAGCTGTCCGACGAGCGACGCCGGCAGCTCGCGCCCGATTGTCTCGAGCGCGACGTTCACGATCGCCCCGTCCAGGAATACGATCCCCGACCCCAGGACCACCGCCAGCAACACAGGACCGCGGCGGATCCTCATGTCGCGCGGTTGCGCCGTCCGCCTCGCGCGCGGTTGCGCCGTCGGCCGCACGGCCGCGTCATTGGCACGGCCGCGTCATTTCGGTGGCCGCGTGCGCGGTTGCGCCGTCCGCGGCAGGGCCGCGTCATTTCGGTGGCCGCGTGCGGGCGTTGGCGATGGCCCGGTCGATCCAGGCCTCGAGCGCGGCCGGGTCCCCGATGATCGAGGCGGGCAACGTCACATACTCGCGCATCGGCCGGCCGGGCATCGGCTCGAAGTCGCCGCCGCCCAGGCCGCGCAGCGTCGCGCGGTCGGACTCCGCCAGCCGGACGATCCAGCGATCTTCATGGAGGGCGGTCGTCATGTGGCCGCCCAGGAAGGCGGCCGGGTAGCCGAACATCTGGCGTGTCGCGAGCTCTGGGTGCGCGTGCACGCACGCTGCGAACGCAGCTACCAGCTCCGTCGGCGACTTCTTCCACGATGAACCGGCCACTCCGCCCTCCGCCGCGGAGTTTACGCGAGCGGCGAAAGTCGACCGAGTTGCCGCCTCAGCCCGTGACGACTCCGGCGCCGGCGACCGCGTCCACCGCGTAGACCCGCGGCGCGAGTCCCGTGCGCGCCGGGTACTCGGCCGCCACCGCGGCCCGCAGCGTGTCCACGGCCCCGCGCTCCACCAGGTTGATCGTGCAACCGCCGAACCCCGCGCCCGTCATCCGGGCCGCGGCGACGCCCGGCACGGCCGTCGCGATCTCCACGAGCGCGTCGAGCTCCGGCGAGACGACCTCGAAGTCGTCCCGCAGCGACGCATGACTTGCCGCCCAGAGCCGGCCCACGGCCGCCAGGTCACCGGCCGCGAGCGCATCGATCGTCTCGATGACGCGCCCGCTCTCCATGACGACGTGGCGGCTGCGGCGGAACTCCTCGTCACCGACCAGGTCGCGCATCCGCGGCAGCATCGCCGGCGTCACGTCGCGCAGCGACCGGACGCTGGGATCCCGGGCTCCGAGCGCCGTCGCCGCGGCTTCGCACTGGGCCCGCCGGACGTTGTACTGCGATGTCGTGAGGCTGCGCGTCGAGCCCGTGTGGATCACGACCAGGGTGTGGGTTGCCAGCGGCAACGCGATCGGCCGAAACTCGAGCGACCGGCAGTCGAGGAGGACTGCGTCGCCCGCCACGCCGCAGGCGCTCGCGAACTGGTCCATCAGGCCGCAATTGACCCCGACGTACGCGTTCTCGGCGCGCTGGCAGATTCGGGCCAGCGCCAGGGGCGCCACGTCCCCGCCGGGCGCATCCGCGAGCGCCCATGCGGATGCCAGCTCCAGGGCTGCTGACGACGAGAGGCCCGACGCGGTGGGCAGCGAGCTGACGATGATCCCGCGCAGCCCGCGCATCGCGACGCCTGCCTCGGCGAGCGCCCACGCGGTGCCCGCCACGTAGTCGATCCACGTCCCGCGCCGCGGCCCGATCGCGTCGAGGTCGAAGCCCGCGCGCTCGCCCGTCGCGCCGCTGACCAGCTCCACGCGGCGGTCGTCGGTGGGCACGAACGCGATCCGGACCTCAAGGTCGATCGCGGCCGGCAGCACGAAGCCCAGGTTGTAGTCGGTGTGCTCGCCGATGAGGTTGACGCGACCCGGCGCCCGAACAATCCAAATCGCGGCCGGGTCGGCGGCGGCGCGCGGCTCGACCGCGACGAGCGCGGCGCGCATGGCGGCGGGCGCGAGATCACCCGGCTCCACGGCTTGAGGGCGGGCCGCCATCGTCACGCGTGGATGTCGACGACGAAGCCCGGGTGCACCTCGCGAGGTTCCAGCGGGATCGCGGCCAGCCGCTCGGCACTCAGCTCCGGGAGCGTGTCGTTGATGAACAGCGCGGTCGCCGTCTCGACCGAAGCCCGGATCTTCGTCAGCCGCTCCGAGCGGTGGGGCGGGTAGAACTCGACGGCCAGGTGCCAGTCGTCGGCGCCGGCCGGCGCCTCGTGGACGATCAGCATGTACGGAAGCTCGAAGCCGAAGAGATCGTTGAACCGGGCGACGACCCCGTGGAGCGCGTCTGCGAGCGAACGAGCCTCGTCCGGCCGGAGGTCGGCCAGGCGACGAAGCCCGTGCCGCACCGCCCGCACGTGGACCTCGAACGGCCAGCGCGGTGCGAACGGGACCCCGATCGCCCAGTGCTCATTCGCCGCGAGGACACGCGGGGAGGCGCGCTGCTCCGCGACCACCGCGCAGGAGAGGCAGGCCCCGCGTGCCGCCCGGTGCTCCGCCAGCGCGACCACGCGTCGCTCGATGATCGGCGGGAGATGCCCGAACGCGTAGATCTGGCCGTGTGGGTGCGAGAGCGTGGCGCCGATCTCGGCACCCCGGTTCTCGAACGCCATGACGAACGCGTGGCGCGGGTTCGCCCACAGCTCGCGCGTCCGGTCCGTCCAGACGGCGACGACGCGCGCCGTCTCCGCCGGGGTGAGCGTCGCGAAGTTGCCCTCGTGGCGCTCGGTGAACATGACAACCTCGCAGGCACCCACGGACGGGGCGAACCGGGGATCGTCGGGATCCGGGACGGGCGGCGGGTCGGCCACGAACGACGGGAAGCGGTTCTCGAAGACGGCCGCCTCGTAGCTGAAGGCGATCTCCGGCCCGCCCGGGCAGAGCGGACAGCGGAATCGTTCGGCCGGGCTGCCCACCACGGTCCCGCTCCCGCTCGGGGCGGACGAATGCGGGCGCACGTTCCGGGCGGGACTGACAGCGACCCAGCTCGCGGTCAACTCGTCGCGGCGCATGTGGAGCTCGGTCGGCTCGGAGCGCGGGGCATCGGCCGGTGGGGCGCCGCGGACGTCGCCGTAGACGTGGATCCGGCGCCCGTCGGGCAGCTCGAACGTGGTACGCGGGAGGGGAAGCGGAGTGGCAGGCTCGGTCATCGGTGCCCAAGTGTACGGCGCTGCGCAGGTGCGCCGCGCGGTCCGGGGCGCTCGCGCCGGTTGAGCGCGGTCAGTCGTCCAGGTTCGGCGCGAGCCAGCGGGCCATCTCCGCGAGCGGACGACCCTTGCGCCGGGCGTAGTCCTCCAGCTGGTCCAGCCCGATCCGCCCGATCCCGAAGTACGCGGCCTCCGGCCGCCAGAGGTAGATGCCGCTCACCGACGCCGCGGGGCGCATCGCCATCGACTCGGTGAGCGTCATCCCGGCGCGCGCCGGAGCCTCCAGGAGCGCGAAGAGCGTCTCCTTCTCCGTGTGGTCGGGCAGTGCCGGGTAGCCGGGCGCGGGGCGGATCCCCTGGTACCGCTCGGCCAGCAGGTCGACATTCGAGAGGGCCTCGTTGGGCGCGTAGCCCCAGAGCTCCCGTCGGACCAGCTCGTGGAGCCGTTCCGCGAACGCCTCGGCGAGCCGGTCGGCGAGTGCCTTCACGAGGATCGCGTGGTAGTCGTCGTGCGCGGCCTCGAACGCGGCCGCCGTCTCGGCGACCCCGTGGCCGGCCGTGACCGCGAACGCGCCGACATAATCCAGGACGCCCGATTCCAGGGGCGCAACGAAGTCCGCGGCGGAGATGTTCGGCCGGCCGGGCGGCTTCTGCTGCTGCTGGCGCAGCGTTCGAAGGACGGCGACGAGCCCGGCCCGGTCCGGGGCGGCGTACAGCTCGATGTCGTCGCCCACCGCGTTCGCCGGCCAGAACCCGACCACCGCGCTCGCGCGCAGCTGTCCACTCACTACCAGGCGTTCAAGGAGTGCCTCCGCGTCCGCGTGGAGCGAGCGCGCCTGGACGCCGATGCGTGCGTCCGCGAGGATCTCCGGGTAGTGGCCCTTCAGCTCCCAGGCCGCGAAGAACGGGGTCCAGTCGATCCGCGGCACCAGGTCCGCGAGCGGGTGATCCTCGAAGGTTCGGACCCCGGTGAAGCTCGGGACCGGCACCGGCGCGCCCACGTCCACGCGCAGCGCGTTGGCGCGCGCTTCCTCGATCGAGACGCGGGCCTCCCGGGCACGGCGGTCGCCCCGTTCGCGCCGCAGGGTCTCGTATTCGGCGCGGATGCCGGCGGCGAAGCTGTCGCGCTCCCCGCCGAGCAGCGCACCCACGACCCCGACCGCCCGCGACGCGTCGGTCACATGGATCACCGGGCCCGGGTAGGCGGGCTCGATCTTCACCGCCGTGTGGACCCGTGAGGTGGTCGCTCCGCCGATCAGGAGCGGGATCGTGAAGCCCTGGCGCTCCATCTCGCCGGCCACGTGGCGCATCTCCTCCAGCGAGGGCGTGATGAGCCCGGAGAGCCCGATCACGTCGGCGCCGACCTCCCGCGCCGTGGCGAGGATCTTCGCCGCCGGGACCATCACGCCCAGGTCGATCACCTCGTAGTTGTTGCAGCCCAGCACGACGCCCACGATGTTCTTGCCGATGTCGTGGACATCGCCCTTGACCGTGGCCATCACGATCCGGCCCTTCGCCTGCGGGGCGCGGCCGCCGGCCGCCTGCTCGGCCTCGATGAACGGCACGAGGTGCGCGACGGCGGTCTTCATGACCCGGGCGCTCTTGACGACCTGGGGGAGGAACATCTGGCCGGCCCCGAAGAGGTCGCCGACGCGGTCCATCCCGGCCATGAGCGGCCCCTCGATCACGTCGAGCGGGCGCCCGGCGCGCAGGCGCGCCTCCTCCACGTCCGCCACGACGAACTCGGGGATCCCCTCGACCAGCGCGTGGGTGAGCCGCTCCTCCACCGGCCATGCCCGCCAGGCGAGATCCGGGCCGCTTCCGTGGGCGCCGCCGCGGGCCGTGTCGGCGACGGCGAGGAGCCGCTCCGTCGCGTCGGGGCGCCGGTTGAGCACCAGGTCTTCGACCCGCTCCCGGAGCCCCGGCTCAATCTCCGAATAGATCGCGAGCGCGGCCGGGTTCACGATCCCCATCCCCATCCCGGCCCCCACCGCGTGGTACAGGAAGACCGCGTGGATCGCCTCGCGGACCGGGTCGTTGCCGCGGAACGAGAACGAGACGTTGCTGACGCCGCCGCTCACGATCGAGTGGGGGAACCGACGCCGCAGCTCGCGGGTCGCCTCCATGTACGCGGTGCCGTAGCCGGCGTGCTCCTCGATCCCCGTCCCGATCGCAAAGACATTCGGGTCGTGGATCACGTCCTCGTCGTCGAAGCCGGCCTGCTCCACGAGCAGCCGGTGGGCGCGCGCGAGGATCTCGACCTTGCGCTGCACGCTGTCGGCCTGGCCGGATTCGTCGAAGGCCATGACGACCACGGCGGCGCCATACCGCCGGGCCAGCCGCGCCTGCGCCAGGAACGGCGCCTCGCCCTCCTTGAGCGAGAGCGAGTTGACAACCGGCTTGCCCTGCACCGACCGCAGGCCGGCCTCGATCACGGACCACTTCGACGAGTCGATCATGACGGGGACGCGGGCGATCGCGGGCTCCCCGGCGATCAGGTCCAGGAAACGGGCCATGGCCGCCTCCGAGTCCAGCATCGCCTCGTCCATGTTCACGTCGATGAGCTGGGCGCCGTTCTCCACCTGCGCGCGGGCGATCGCGACCCCGGCGTCGAAGTCGCCGGCGAGGATCCGCTTCGCGAAGGCCCGCGAGCCGGTCACGTTCGTCCGTTCGCCCACGTTGACGAAGCGCGATTCGGGCCCGATCTCCACGGCCTCCAGGCCGGCCAGCCATGTCCGCCGCGGGAGCGTCAGGATCGTTCGTGGCGCGATGCCGCGCACGGCGGCGGCAACGGCCCGGACGTGGGCCGGGGTCGTTCCGCAGCAGCCACCGACCAGGTTGACCAGGCCGTCCCGCGCGAACCCGGCGAGGACGCCGGCGGTCTCGTCGGGTGCCTCGTCGTAGCCGCCCAGCTCGTTCGGGAGGCCGGCGTTCGGGTAGGCCGTGACGCGCACGTCCGCGACGCGACCAAGCTCGGCGACGAACGGCCGGAGCGCCGCGGCTCCCAGCGCGCAGTTGAGGCCGATGCTCCACGGCCGGGCGTGGCGGACGGAGTACCAGAACGCCTCCGGCGTCTGCCCGGAGAGCGTCCGGCCGGAGAGATCGACGATCGTGCCGGAGAGCATCACCGGCAGCCGCAGCCCGGTCGCCTCGAAGACCTCTTCGAGCGCGAAGATCGCGGCCTTCGCGTTCAGCGTGTCGAAGATCGTCTCCACGAGGAGGAGGTCGGCGCCGCCGTCGATGAGGCCGCCGGCCGCCTCCGCGTAGGCTGCCCGGAGCTCCTCGAAGCGGACGTTGCGGGCACCCGCGTCCGCGACGTCAGGGGAGATGGAGGCGGTCCGATTCGTCGGTCCCAGCGCGCCGGCGACCCAGCGCGGCCGGCCATCGTGCGCCTCCGCCGCGTCCGCGGCCGCGCGGGCCAGGCGGGCGGCCGCCTGGTTCATCTCGCGGGCCAGGTGGGCCAGCCCGTAGTCCGCCTGGCTGATGGCCGTGGCGTTGAAGGTGTTCGTCTCGATGACGTCGGCGCCGGCGTCGAGGTAGGCGGCGTGGATCGCCGAGATGATGTCGGGACGCGTCAGCGACAGCAGGTCGTTGTCGCCGCGGAGATCACGGGCGTGATCCGCAAAGCGCGCGCCCCGGAAGTCGGCCTCACCGAGCACGTACTCCTGGATGAGGGTGCCCATGGCACCGTCCAGGACGAGGATCCGCTGCGCCGCTGTTGCGTCGAGAAGGGTCTGCCGGCGCTCGCGGGTGAATGGCTCCATGAACCGAGTGTAGCCCGCGCCACCGCGCGGGGGTGCCGGATCCGGAGGGGCCGCGAACGGGCCGCCGCGCCGGGAGCCTCCCGCTCGCTCAGTCGCGATCGAGGTCGAGGTCCGAGGTCAGCTGGTCGCCGGCCACCCAGTCGGCAGGGTGCTCCTCGCGCATTCGGCGTGCCTCACGCGAAGCCCAGGCGGCAACGACGGGATGTGCCTCGCGGAGTGCCTCCCGGTGGGAGTAGCGCCGCTGGAGCGCCGCCACCATCGCGCCGTAGAGCGTTCGCGGCGACAGGGCCGCGATCCGCTGCTCGACGCCGGGCTGGAAGTCAATCGGCACCTTCATCCGGGCGAAGAACGCGCCAACTTCGCCGGTGAGCGGGTCGACGGACTGGCTGTGGCCCGTGGAGCGCACGATCGGCGCTGGAGACTCGAAGATGACGATCGTCGTGTCGGCGTCCAGCGCGGCGACCGTGACGTCGCCGCCGAAGCTCAGGAAGGAGTTGAACGCGTCCACCCGATCGACCGCGCGGATCGTTCCCCAGCTGAAGCGCTCGTGGCGCGGGGTCGCCGTCGCGCGGGTGATCTCCGCGATGCGACCTCGGCCTCCACTTGCCACCCAGTGCTCCACGAGCTCGGCGTCGAAGTGCTCCAGCGTGGGTCGCCTGCGGAGGGCCACGAGGAGCTGGGCCGTCCCCGTCTCCTCCGGGCGCGAGCCGTTGACGACCACGAAGCCCAGCCGCGCGAGCCGCTCGGCGGCCTGGCGGAGGGCCGGGCCGTCGGCCATCGGATCACCGTTCGGGCTGGTCATGGGCGCCAGTCTGGACCGTCCCACACGTCGGTGCAGCCGCCGGATCGGCCGTTGCGCCGGGCCGGTTGGCCCGGCCGGGGGCGGTCGATCAGTGACCGACCCGGGCCGGAGTCGAGGGTCGCGGGGGGCGCCGCCCGGACGAGCGTTCCGGGGCGACGCTACGGGCGCGCCTCCTGCCCGTCCCCACGCACCAGGCCGGGCTCCATGGTGGCGGGAACCGGCTCCGTCTGGAGCGTCATGGTCGGATGCGGCACGCCGGGTTGGATCCACGGCGTGGGCGGGACAACGACGATCCTTGCGATCCCCAGGAGCGCCGCGTCGTAGTTGACCCGCCATCCCGCGAAGTCCCGCCAGGCCTGGTCGCGATCGGGCTTCAGCGCAAGCCCGGAGGCCTGCAGGCGATCACAGGCTGCATCGAACTCCTCCCGCGGGATGCTGATCGGATCGCCCTGCTGCGGGGCCATGGGGCGGCGGAGCTGGAAGAAGTCCGCGATCGCGGTCAGCGCCAGGTACCCGGCCCGGATGCATGTCTCCACCTGTGGGTCGCGCGGCTGGTCAAGCGTCGAGGCGCGCAGGGCGGCGGCATCGAGCACCGCGCCGGCCGCGCTCACCCACGATTGCTCCGGGCGTGGCGATCGAAAGAACGCGAGCGCCGGCAGCGTCGTGTGCGTCTCCTCCAGCTCCGCGAACCAGCGCTCCCAGCGCTCCCAGATCGCGTCGAGCCGCTCCATCGCGCCGATCCGGTGGGCGAGCTCGAGCATGAAGACCGCCGAGGCCGGCGTCCCCGCCCGGACCGCCAGCAGGTTCACCTCCGTCTCGCGCCGCGTGAAGTCCGCGTACATCGAGGGCAGGTAGGCGATCAGGAGCGCGACCAGGATCAGGCCGAACGCCGCCTCCGTGAACCCGAGGAGGGTCGTCGCCAGGTCCGGGGCGACCTGAAAGCCGAGCGTCAGGAGTGATGAGCCGCTCTCCCGGACCGCGGTCGCGGGATCCGCGCCAAGCCCCCAGTAGACGAGCGCGTAGCCGGCCAGGAGGAGCGCCAGGTTGATCACCGGCAGGGCCAGCAGCACCACCGGCGCGAAGAAGGCCAGGTAGCGGTCCCTGGTCGCGTACGGTGCGCGCGGTCCCGCCACGAGGTCGAAGATGCGTCGGGTGTTGTGGAAGACGAGCTGGACGATCCGATCGCGAGCCATCCGCGGCAGCACGAACGTCCGGATCACGCTCCGGATCGTGAGCACGATCAGGAGCGCCCCGGCGAATGCCGCGACGAGGCGGGCAATGGGCTCCACGGCCCGACGGTACCATGCCGCCGGCACGAATCGTGCCCGTGAAGTACCCTCTTCCCATCGTGTCGTGAATGGACTAACGTGCACGCGCAAGCCCGCTAGGCGGGCACGGAATATCCGGCAGACACGATCGCTCCCACTCACGGACTCCCGCGAGACAGTCGGTCAAGGGTCGCGGGCGCCGGCGAGCAAAAAGAGGAGCGGTTTTCTTTGTACAGCGACAAGGTGATGACCTGCGCGGATTGCAGCCAGGACTTCGTCTTCACAGCGCGTGAGCAAGAGTTCTACGCAACGCGTGGCTTCACGGAGCCGCGTCGTTGCCCGTCCTGCCGCGCAAGCCGCAAGGCGGCTCGTGGCGACACCGGCGGCGGCGGCAGCTACGGCGGCGGCACCGGTTTCGGCAACCGTGGCGGTGGCACCGGCTACGGCGACAGCAGCGGCGGGTACGGCGGTGGCGGTGGCGGCGGCGGCGGATACGCCCGCGGCCCCCGCGAGATGTTCACCGCGACCTGCTCCAACTGCGGCAAGGAGGCCCAGGTCCCCTTCCGCCCCACGAGCGGCAAGCCCGTCTATTGCAGCGACTGCTTCGCTCTCCGACGCGCCTGAGCGCCGGCGCGAACGCGCAGCACCGAGGGGCCTCCGGCACGCCGGAGGCCTTTTCGATTCCGGGGCACAGGAGGGACCGGTGACCGAGTTGCTCGACGAGCCCGAACGCAACGTCAGGGCCGTCCGTGTCGTGGCCGTTCGGGGCGCCCACTCGGCAGTGCGGCCGGACCGGATCGTGGGCGAGGAGCCCATGGAGATCCGGGCGGTGGGCCCCGACGGGAGTGCGCCGGTCAGCGTGGCCGTGACGATGCGCACGCCCGGCCACGACACGGAGCTGGCGGTCGGGTTCCTGGTCACGGAGGGCCTGGTCCGGCCCCGCGACGTGGAGGGCACCACGATCGGGGACATCGCGACGGCCTCCCAGCCCGAGAACGAGATCACCGTGCACCTGGCGCGCGCGCTGGATCCTGCGGCGATCTCCACGCGGCATTTCGTGGCGACCGCAAGCTGCGGGATATGCGGCAAGGCGTCGCTTGACCAGGTCGCCGTCCGCTGCGACCCGCTCCAGCCTGGGCCGGTCGTCACGCCCGCCGTGCTCGTCGGGCTCCCCGCCGCGCTCCGGGCGGCCCAGGCACTCTTCGAGGCGACCGGCGGAATCCACGCCGCGGGCCTGTTTGACGCGGCGGGCCGCCTGCTCCTGTTGCGCGAGGACGTCGGGCGGCACAACGCGCTTGACAAGGTGGTCGGCGCGGCCGCGCTCGCGGGGGAGCTGCCCCTCCGGGACCGGGTCCTGCTCGTCTCCGGGCGGGTCAGCTTCGAGATCGTGCAGAAGGCGGCCGTCGCCGGAATCCCCATCGTGGCGGCGATCTCCGCGCCCACGGACCTGGCCGTGGACGCCGCGCGGCGGCTGTCGATGACGCTGGTCGGGTTCCTTCGCGGCGACGGCTTCAACGTGTACACCGGCGAGGAGCGCGTCGCCGTCGGCGAGTCGATCGACCGCACCTCGTGAGCCGGGCGCTTGCCCTCGCGTTCGGACGTGCCCGCGAGGCCCGGGTCAGGCGCCGACGTAGGCGGCGAGGTGCTCGCCGGTGAGGGTGGAGCGGGCGGCGACGAGGTCGGCGGGGGTGCCCTCGAAGACGATCCGGCCGCCGTCGTGGCCGGCGCCGGGGCCGAGGTCGATGATCCAGTCGGCGTGCGCCATGACCGCCCGGTTGTGCGCGATGACGATGACCGACTTGCCGGAGTCGACGAGCCGGTCGAGCAGGCCGAGCAGCTGCTCGACGTCGGCGAGGTGGAGGCCGGTGGTCGGCTCGTCGAGGAGGTAGACGCCGCCCTTCTCGGCCATGTGGGTGGCCAGCTTGAGCCGCTGCTGCTCGCCGCCGGACAGTGTCGTGAGCGGCTGGCCGAGGATGAGGTAGCCGAGCCCAACGTCGGCGAGCCGGTCGAGGATGGCGTGCGCGGCCGGTGTGCGCGCCTCGCCGGCGCCGAAGAACTCCTGCGCCTCGGACACCGACATCGCGAGCACCTCGCTGATGTCGCGGCCGCCGAGGTGGTATTCCAGCACCGATGCCCCGAACCGCTTGCCCTCGCACTCCTCGCAGGTGGTGGCGACACCGGCCATCATCGCCAGGTCGGTGTAGATCACGCCGGCGCCGTTGCAGGTGGGGCAGGCGCCCTCCGAGTTGGCGCTGAACAGCGCCGCCTTCACGCCATTGGTCTTCGCGAACGCGTTGCGAATCGGGTCGAGCAGTCCGGTGTAGGTCGCCGGGTTGCTCCGTCGCGAGCCGCGGATCGCGCCCTGGTCGACCGACACGACACCCGCGCCGGAGGGGATCGACCCGTGCACGAGCGAGCTCTTGCCGGAGCCGGCGACGCCGGTGACGACGACAAGCACCCCGAGCGGGATGTCGACGTCGACGTCGCGCAGGTTGTGCGCCGTGGCGCCGCGGATCTCCAGCCTGCCGGTCGGCGTCCGCACCGTCTCCTTGAGGGCGGCCCGGTCGCTGAGATGGCGGCCGGTGACGGTGCCGCTGGCCCGCAGCCCCTCGACGGTGCCTTCGAACACCACCGTGCCACCGGCGGTGCCTGCGCCGGGGCCGAGATCGACGACGTGGTCGGCGATCGCGATCACCTCCGGCTTGTGCTCCACGACGAGCACGGTGTTGCCCTTGTCGCGCAGCTGCAGCAGCAGGTCGTTCATCCGCGCGATGTCGTGTGGGTGGAGCCCGATCGTCGGCTCGTCGAAGACGTAGGTGACGTCGGTGAGCGACGACCCGAG
>Ga0209048_10003407_pt1 | contig 15427 bp, 14 predicted proteins | sample FrelakmetCRP12CR_FD_187146 | JGI IMG/M metagenome (GOLD analysis project Ga0209048, IMG submission 187146) | Freshwater lake sediment microbial communities from the University of Notre Dame, USA, for methane emissions studies - CRP12 CR (SPAdes)... | ecosystem: Environmental > Aquatic >... | reverse complement strand
CATAGACGAATGCTGCTGTGAGGACGATGCCTAGACCCGCCTTCCTGTCCACCAATTGTTGAGACCCAGGTGTCCACCATTTGCTGATACTTACCCCCTGAGCGGTTACGAGCCGATGCCGACGATGCGCATGGATGTCGTTGAGGACGCTACAGGCTGTACGATCAAGGCCGAAATTCCCGGAATGAAGAAGGAAGACATCGTCGTCTCGATCGACGGCAACAATGTGTCCATTTCTGCAGAAGCCAAACACGAGAAGGACGCCACGGAAGGTGAGAAGTTACTGCGCAGCGAGCGTTACTATGGCTCGGTGTCGCGGATGATGACGTTGCCGTTCGACGTCGACCCCGCGAAGGCGGAAGCGTCTTATGAGGGCGGCGTGTTGACACTGACGCTGCCAAAGGCGGCTGGTGGGGAAGCCAAGCGGATCACGGTTCACTAGGGATAGAGCCGCCACCGGATCACCAGCCGGTGGCGGGCCAGTTGGCCGGATTTCTTGAAGTCTTGCAGCGAGCGGCCGCTCGCCAATGAGGCGGGTGGCCGTTCTTGCGTTCGGTGTGCGGCGAACCCCAGCGCCGTGCGGTTGCTTTGCACGCTGCCGCCAAGTGCCGTCGTGACCGCCTCTCACCCGCCAACCCGCGCCATCAGGCCTCGCATGAGCCCGGGCAGGCGTGATAAGGTGGAACTTCCGATCCGTTAGTGCAACCGGGAGCGTGCGAACATGAACCGTTTCTCGCCGGGCAAGAACCTTCAACGTCTGATTGCAGTTCTCACTGCGGCTGGCGCGTTCGCGGTCCTGTTCTCGACCTCCCCGTTGCTCGCCGCCGACATGAACGCGAGCGCGAAGGCGTTGGCGAAGATCGACGACGATTGGTCGAAGGCCGCGGCGACGCGGGACGCGGACCGCGTGGCGTCCTTCTACGCCGAAGATGCGATCGCCTATCCGCCGAATGAGCCCGCCGCGATCGGCCGAGCCGCTGCGAAAAAGGTCTGGGCTTCGTATTTCGCCGATCCGACCTTCAGGATCTCCTGGAAGACCGTCCACGCTGGCGTGTCCGGCGATCTCGGCTTCACGGCCGGTACTTACGAAGACTCGTACAAGGGGCCCGACGGCAAACTGGTCAGCGAAAAGGGCAAGTACGTATGCACTTGGAAGAAGCAGAAGGACGGTACGTGGAAGGCCATTCACGACATCTGGAACTCGGATACCAAGTAGCGGCGTAACGATCGCGCATGAGCCGGCCGCCGTCTTTGTGCGTACGCGGGAACGCAACAGCGATTCCCGGTACACGTCATGTGTGTAGCGGATAAGCCAGAGTTGGTCGCGGGGGGCAACCAGGCTTGGCGCGACGCATGGACTTGGCCGAGGATCATTCTGAACGGCCGCTGCAGGGTGCACGCGCTCGGCATCAGGAGCGCGTTTGCGCTGGCGGTTCGACGGCGTCCGAATTTGCGGCAGGGTGACCGAGAGCCTCGCGTTGCGAGATTCGCGGCGCCCCGGTGCTCCTCCCGCCCATCACTTAGTCCGGCGCGATTGCGATGACCGCCTTGCTGCGCCAACTCGTCTACCTCGCCGGCTATGGCACGTTCGGCATCCTGCTGACGCTCGTCGTCGGATTCGGCATTCACCTCGCCAAGCTGCCGCCGCTGATGCCGTGGCATTTGGCGCCGCTTACTGCCGAGTTCCGCGCAGCTGACGCGGCCAAGTTCGGGACCCTCGATGACTATCGTGCGCTCGAAGCGAAGCTGATGGCCGAGCTCGACGCCGAGGTTTATGCACAGGTGCCGGCGAACGAGCGCCGCGCCGTCAACCGCTACGCTGCCGGCAGCCTCGCCGACGCGCGCAAGCGCACGCCGAACTGGAATCTCACCTTCGAGCTTCCGGTGCCCGAGCCGAAGGGCGCCGTGCTGATGCTGCACGGCCTCACCGACTCGCCATATTCGATGCGGGCGCTGGCCGAACTTTTCGCGGCGCGTGGCTGGTACGTGGTGGGTCTGCGCCTGCCCGGTCACGGCACCGCGCCCGCTGCGTTGACCCGCGTGACCTGGGAGGACTGGGCTGCTGCAGTGCGGGTCGCCGCGAAGCATCTGCGCGCGAAAACGGGCGCTGATGTGCCGCTGGTGATCGCCGGCTATTCAGCCGGCGCGGCGCTGGCGGTGCAATACGCGTTGGCGACACTGCAGGGCGAGGCGCTGCCGCGGGCTGCGGGCCTTGTGCTTCTATCGCCCGCGATCGGCGTCTCGCCGGCCGCTGCGTTCGCCGTATGGCAGGGCCGGATCGCGCGCTGGACCGGCTGGCAAAAACTGGCATGGACCGAATTCCCCCCCGAGTTCGACCCCTACAAGTACAACGGCTTTACGGCCAATGCCGGAGACCAGGTGTACCGGCTCACGCAGCGAATCCGCGAACAGATCGACGCCCTCCGCGCGGCCGGCGGCGTCGCCGGCATGCCGCCGCTGCTGGCGTTTCAATCGATCGCCGATGCGACGGTGTCGACGCCTGCAGTGGTGAGCGCGCTGTTCGCCCGGCTCGCGCCGGAGGGCCATGCGCTGGTGGCCTTCGACATCAACCGCGATGCGGAAGTCGAGCCGCTGCTGAGCCCGCATGCGCGGACCGTGAGCCAGAACCTGCTCCAAGGCCCGGCGCTGCCATTCGACCTGACGGTGCTGGGCAACGCCGGCACGCAAAGCCCCGATGTGGTCGCACGGCATCGCGGCCCGGGGAGCATGACGGTGGATACCCGGCCGACCGGATTGCGGTGGCCGCTCGATGTGTATTCGCTGGCGCACGTCGCGCTGCCGTTCCGTCCCGACGACCCGGTGTATGGGGCGACTCGGCCAACCCACTGGGATTTCATGTTCCTGGGCAAGGTCGGACTCTTCGGCGAGCGTGGTGTACTGGCCGTGTCGCCCGGCGACTTCGCGCGCTTGCGGCACAACCCCTTCTTTCCCTACGTCGAAGCGCGCGTGAATGGTTTTCTCGCTGCCCGCGAACGCTGAGCGCCATGCTGCTTTCAAAAATCACGGGCAATTTGACGCCCCCTCGGCAACAATCGCAGTGAAGGGTACCGACGCGCCCTGCCGAAGCTGCAGCGTCGCACGTCGTCGATTTCCGTAGGTACGCCCCATGCTATTCGAACCGGGTCGGCACGAGCCGCTTCTCGACACAGAGTGGGAAGACTCGCGAGCCCGCGAGACGGTTCGTTCCATCGTGGCGGATCTGGAGGAGACTCTCGGTTCCGGTAGCGTCTGGCCGGCGCACCCGCTCGATGAAGCGGACGAGCCTCGCACCGGCCACAAGACGCTTTACCTGGGCGCATCAGGGGTGTTGTGGGCGATGTGGTACCTGGAGCGCGAAGGTGCCGTCAGCCTGCGCAGCAAGCCATCCGATCTGATCGAACGCATTTACCGGTCCTACCTGGCCGAGCCGGATACCGGTGAAGTCGTCCCGTCGTATTTCCTGGGCGAGGTCAGTATCCTGCTCGTCCTCTGGCGCCTGACGCGATCGAGCGACGCCGCTGATCGACTCTCGGGGTGCATCGAACCGAACATTCCGAATTCCACCAACGAGGCGCTTTGGGGTGCGCCCGGCACCATGGTCGGTGCGCTGCACATGTTCGAGTGGACCGGCGAGCGGCGCTGGCACGACCTGTTCCTCGACAACGCCGAGCAAGTCTGGCGCACCTGGCTACCCAGTGCCAACGTCGCCTGCCATCTCTGGACGCAGGATCTCTACGGCAATATCGTGCAGCTTCTCGGCGCAGGACATGGCTTCGCCGGCAATGCCTACCCGTTGCTTCGCGGCGCAGCGCTGCTTTCCGCCGAACGGCGCGAACTGCTCTACGAACGCTGTGTCGAGACCCTGCGCGCCACCGCCGTGTTCGAAGACGGCGGCGCCAACTGGCCGCAAAGCGTTGGAACACCGCGACCCGGCCGAACGCATATGCTCGTCCAGTGGTGCCACGGGGCGCCCGGCATGGTGACCGGGCTTGCCGATTTTCCGAGCCAACGGTCGTCGGACATGGACGCCATGCTGATCAAGGCGGGTACCACGGTGTGGAACGCCGGCCCGCTGGCAAAGGGCTATGGCCTGTGTCACGGCACGGCGGGTAATGGCTATGCGTTTCTCGCGCTGCATCGGCGAACGAATGATCCGATCTGGCTCGACCGCGCAAGAACCTTCGCGATGCACGCGATCACCCATAGGGATCGAACGCTGCAACGCTACGGGCGCGGACGCTACACCCTGTGGACAGGTGATCCCGGTCTTGCCGTCTATCTGTGGCACTGTCTGAACGGATCGGGCGGCATGCCGGGACTCGATGTCCTCGATTGATCCTTGCCTGATTGCGCCGGCACGCGAAGCTGGAGACGCGATCCGTTTGAATCAATATGGCGGCCGCTCTTCTTTCGCTCCCCCGGCAATGGCGCCGTCTCGAAACTGGATTCCGGTGAACAGGCGCCTTAGCGCGCACTTCGACAGCTCTTTGCAGGCATGTTCGCGCGCACACTGCCCCTGCGTCTGGTCGAGCAGGACGTAGGCACGGCACACCGGACAGTACTCGAAGGGCGAATCGAACATCGGCTGCTCCTCTTTTGATGCCCGCACCACCAAACTACTGCGCGCGATTTTGACATTTGCGCTGTTGATTGAAGTCTGAGCCACTGTCGCGCGGTGCGTTTTGACGCGTGTCAAACGGAGGTCAAATGGGTAAGGCGGCTGCGCAATCGGCGACCAACCGGTTCAAAGTGGTCAGCGCAACCGCAATCGACAAATTCGAGCTAGCATGGCGCCATGACGCATGATCACCGCCAAGAGCCGGGCCGGCACAGCGAACTCGGCGAGATGGAGCTGCGCGTCCGCGCATTGCAGACGGTGCTTGCGCAGAAGGGCTATGTCGATCCGGCTGCTCTGGATGCCCTGATCGACACCTATCAAAGGAAGATCGGCCCGCGCAATGGCGCTCGCGTCGTCGCACGCGCCTGGGTCGATCCAGCATTTCGCGACTGGCTGCTGCAGGATGCGACCGCCGCGTTTGCGTCGCTGGGGTATACGGGCCGGCAGGGAGAATGCATGGTCGCGGTCGAGAACACCGAGACGCGTCACAACATGGTGGTGTGCACGCTCTGCAGCTGCTATCCCTGGCCGGTTCTGGGGCTCCCCCCGACCTGGTACAAGAACGCCCCTTACCGGGCGCGTGCGGTGAAGGACCCGCGTGGCGTGCTCGCCGATTTCGGCGTCAGTCTGCAGGACTCGACCGAAATCCGCGTCTGGGACTCGACCGCGGAGGTCCGTTATGTGGTCATACCACGACGACCGCCCGGTACCGACGGCATGAGCGAGGAGCAACTGGCAGCGCTGGTCACGCGCGACTCGATGATCGGGACCGGACAGCCGAAGACTCCGGACCTCGGGTCATGAGCTATCGATCCCACGCCGATCTTGGCGGCCAGGGCGGACACGGCCGCGTCGTTCCGGAACCGGAAGGCGAAGTCTTCCATGCTGCCTGGGAATCGCGGGCGCTGGCGCTGACTCTGGCGATGGGTGCCACCGGCGCGTGGAACCTCGACATGAGCCGCAGCGCGCGCGAAACGCTGCCGGACTACGCCGCGCTCAGTTACTACGAAATCTGGATCGAGGCGCTGCAGAAGCTGATGGTCGAGCGCGACCTGCTCGGCAACGACGAAATCGTGGCCGGTCGCATGCTGCATCCGCCAAAACGGTTGATGCGCATGCTGACGGCGGCCCACGTTGCCACGGTGACGGCGAACGGCTCACCCGCCGCACGCGCGCCTATTGTGCCGGCGCGCTATGCCGTGGGTGAACGTGTGCGCATGCGCCAAGCCGAGGTCCCGCACCACACGCGGCTGCCGGGCTATGCCCGAGGGAAAATTGGCCGCATCGAGCGCGTACGCGGCGTTCATGTCTTTGCCGACACCAACGCGCAGGGGCTGGGCGAACAGCCGCAGTGGCTCTATTCCGTCGCCTTCGACGGGTGCGAATTGTGGGGCGACGACGCCACTCGGGGCCTGAGCGTGGCAATCGATGCGTGGGAGCCGTACCTGGACCGGCTTGCATGAGCGGCGAACCCGACACCTTGCCAGGTCAGCCGCGCGACGACAGCGGCCCGGTGTTTCGCGAACCGTGGGAGGCACAGGCGTTTGCAATGACGCTAGCGCTGCATGAACGTGGGCTCTTCAGCTGGCCCGAGTGGGCGCAAGCGCTTGCCGCGCCGATTGCCGCGGCGCAGGCGGCCGGCGATGCCGACCTCGGCGACACCTACTACCGCCATTGGCTGGCGGCACTCGAAGCGCTGGTCGCAGCCAAGGGCGCGAGCTCGGGCGAGGAACTCATGCGCTACCAGCGCGCCTGGGACCACGCGGCCGACCGAACGCCGCACGGACAGCCGATCGAACTCCAGGTCGGGGACTTCGAGACCTGAGCGGATCGACCGGTCCCGCAGATCCGGTGCGGATGGTGCAGATCGAGGAAAGCATCGAGCGTAACCTCGCGGCGATGGGCACGATCGACCGGACGCGGTCGGATGTGCCGGAAGCCAAGGCCGTGCCCTGGCAACTTCCAATGCGGTCGACGAAAGGTCCATGGCGCAATGACTGCGATAGCCAAGGACCAGCAGGTCATCGACCAGCGTCGACTCGCTGGCGCCCACGTCAATGATGTGTGCGTGGCGATTCGAGGTGGCGTCTTCGATCAATTGGATCGATACCTCCAAGAGAGGGCGATACCAGCTGAGGTCACTCGGTCGATAGCGGCGATACACCGTCGTGAGACGGCAGTCGACCCGTTTCTGCCCGTCGCGCACTGGAAGGCCGAGACTCGCGGACTTCACGGAACGGCCGTACTGAGCCATTCCCTGACGATTGCGACGTCGCGCACACATCAGTCGCATTGCCTCATTTGGGGAGCCTAACACTCACGGTTGGAAGCTGGCTCATCAAACAACCAGGTCCAGTGCGCCTTTCTTCGGGTTGTTGAACCGTTCCATCGTCAAGGCAACGGTGCTTGGCGTGATGTGACGACCAACGGCACACTCTCGCCGGTTTTCTCGTGCCGCGGTGCCTTGCCAAGGAACTTTTCGGTCCACGTATTCGTCTTGGCACACGCTTGGCCTGCCGCCGACCGGCGACGCGAGCAGTGACGCCGAGTGAATTGCTGGCATGTTAGTTGCTGCGATTAGCCTACCTCATTGGCGCAGGACAGCGGACAAAAGGCGGGGTTCTCTTGACTGCCAGCAACGCGGCATTCGCATCCGCTCCTTGGATGCCAGGGCAGTGAAGGGAGCGATCCGGCTTCGAGTCCTACGAGTTCCCTCAGAAGCTCATGCGCAATACTGAAAGCTGGAAGCTCTGGCTCATCCTGGCGATTACGTTTCTTCTGCTCGTCGGATACCAGTATTGGGCTGTTCCCGGGGAGTACGTCGTTCAAATTGGACGGCCCGTTGTCCTGCAGGACGCGGCTGTGGCGGCGTTCGGACAATTCATCGCCTTGCTAGTCCCTGTAGCGCTGGTTCTGGTGGCGGGGCTGACCTTGGACCGCGTGGCACCTCCGATACCTGGCTGGCAGAACATCAGCTAATACCCCACGCAGACGGGAACTCTGCCGCTGGCCCTGCGAACGGGCTCGCGCACTATTTCGGGGACGCATCCGCCCCGGCGTCGGGCCAAATATTGCGCGAATTGTCGACAGACTCATGTCGCGAACTGGTCGCGTCATGTATCGAATGACTGAGTGGCTGCTCGTGGCAGGTACTGTTGAAGAACTCATTTGGCGTGGCGAGATTGAGTGTCGCCGAAAACGTCGACGGACTTAGGTCGCGTACCCCAGGACCGCGAAGAAGTGGCAGCCGGTGCCGGCCAACACGAACAGGTGCCAGATGAAGTGCCCGTAGCGCACCCGCGAATCGGTGGCGAAGAACGCGACGCCCGCCATGTACGCCAAGCCTCCTGCCCCGAGCAGCAGCAGGCCCTGCTGCGGAACCCGCTCGAGGAGCGGCCCGAGCGCGAACACACAGAGCCATCCCATCAGCAAATAGAGGCCGAGCGACGCCAACGGATGCTCGATGCGATCGAACGCCTTGAGCGTCACCCCGACGACCGCGAGGCTCCAGACGAGGCCGAGCAGCATCCAGCCCCACGGACCGCTCAGCGCGCCAAGCGTGAACGGCGTGTAGGTGCCGGCGATCAGCAGGAAGATCGCTCCGTGGTCGAGCTTGCGCAGCAGTGCCTTGGCGCGCCGGTGCGATACCGCATGGTAGATCGTCGACGCGCAGTAGAGCAGCACCATCGTTGCGGCGAAGATGGCGGCGCCGATGACGTTCGCCGCCTTGCCGGTTTGCGCCGTGGTCACGACCAGAATCGGCGCCGAGGCGACCGCCGCCACGAACCCGAGGCCGTGGCTCAGGCTGTTCGCGATCTCCTCTCCCAGCGACTGCGGTCGTTCCAACATGGCCGGACAACTCCCTACTGGGTTTGCACCGCGCACGTCGAGTCGGAGCGCCGCGAGGCGGCGCCGCCCTGGTCGCCGCGCATCACGGCGCCTTCGACGAGTCCTTACGGGCCCTAGAGCAACGATTGTGCCTGACCGGCGATCGACGAACCGCCGCGGCCCGCGCTAGGCGGCCGAGTTGGCCGACAAATGTCAATCAACGACTGCAATGAAGCGCGCTGCGCTGCGACCGCAGTTGGCCGAACCCGGTTCGTTCTAACTTGCGGGTCCCACAGCTTGCCAAGTACCTTGCACGCTCAGGATTTCAGGCGTGAGATCAGCCGAACTGCATTGCCGGTCTCGATCGATTGAATGTCCTCGGGACTGAAACCCATCTGCCGCAAGGTCGCAATCTGACCAAGGGGGAAATACGGGTAGTCGGTGCCGTAGATAATTTGCGAGGTCGGTACGAGCTTGAGCAGTGCCGCCATGGCCGGCGCGCTCGTCGCGTTCGCGGTGTCGTAGTGCAATCGCTTGAGCTCACCGAGAATGCCTTCCGGAGCGAACTCGTTGAGATTCGGGCGCGCTCCGTAGAACGAATCGATGCGTCCGGCCATCATCGGAATCGTTCCGCCCGCGTGCGAGAAAAGCCATCGGATGTCGCGATGGCGTGCGAACGAACCCGAGAGCAAGAGACTGGTGACTGTACGCGTCGTGTCGTGCGGTACCTCGATAACCGCAGGGAACGTGCCGACACTGAGATTTCCGCAGCAGGCGGCGACCAGCGGATGGACATACACGACTGCCTTGCGCCGGTTGAGTTCTTCCCATATCGGTTTGTACGCCGTGTTGCCGAGCCACTTGTCGCCGTAGTTCGACTGCAGGCCGACGCCATCCGCCTTCAGCGTATCGAAGGCGTATTCGATTTCCTTGAGTGTTGCGTCGATGTCCAGCATCGATAGGGTCGCGAACAAACCGAACCGGCCGGGGAAGTCGCGCATCATTTCGGCGCCGTAGTCGTTGCAGATACGCACCATGTGGCCCGCACTCTCGGTTCCTGCGTCGAACCAGAGCCCGGGTGTGGACGCAATCGACAGGACGGCTACGCGCACGCCGTTCCTATCCATCTCCTCCACAGCCTTCTCCCGGCTCCAGACTACCTGCTGTGGAAAATGCGGAATCTTGCGTTGATCTTCCCAATCGAGCCAGGCCTTCTGATAGGCCGGGGGAAAGAAGTGGTGGTGAGTGTCGATCAACTTGCGGCTCTCGCCCTGTCCGAGTACCAGACCGCCCGGCACGACACTTGTGGCGACGAACGCGCCGGCAGCGATGAGAAACCGACGACGCGACGGCTGATCGTGACAAGCGGAGTGATCATGCCCGTGAGCGTACCCGGCGTGACGATGATCGATCATGGCCATGCTCCCTTTCTAGGCACTCGTTTCAAGGACTGGCGACGAGACGCGCAACGCTACCATATCAGACGGCATGGTCAAATCGCTCAAGCGGGTGTTGGATGCCGCGCGGATTGGCTCCTTTGTCTTGGGAAAGGCGCCTCACGTTGATCGCGGTCCGTAGGCGCTTGTCGTCCCCAACCCGTCCTCCAATTCTTCTGGAAGCGGACATTGTCACGAATGATCAGCAAGCGTTGGTCAGCCCCGTTGTCTATCCGTGATCACCGCGTTTCGCGCCGGGTGGTTGCTGGCGGCACATTCAACCAGGGCGACCTGACGTGTCCCGGGTGACCAGCGTGCAGCGAATGTGATCAGCTTCGCGTGATTGTGCATGCACGTGTTGCTCGAGCGGGGGTACTGGCTCATCCGTGTTCCGCCGGACTGCGCCTCTGGCGTGTCGGTCGCGCGCTGCACGGTCCGTCATCCGGTCCAATCGAGGATGACCTTGCCACTCGCTCCGGAGAGCATCGCCGCGAACCCGGCCGCGTAGTTCTCGACGGGGAAATGGTGGGTAATGATCGGCGAGAGGTCCAGCCCACTCTGCAGCATTGCGACCATCTTGTACCAGGTCTCGAACATCTCGCGGCCGTAGATGCCGCGGATTTCGAGCCCCTTGAATATCACCTGGTTCCAGTCGATTGCCATGTCCGGTGGCGGGATGCCGAGCAGCGCGATCTTTCCGCCGTGGTTCATGTGCTCGAGCATCTGGGTGAAAGCTTGCGGCGAGCCGGACATCTCGAGGCCCACGTCGAAACCTTCGGTCATGTGCAGACTCGCCATCACGTCGCGCAGCTTCTCGCGGTCGATGTTCACGGTGCGGGCGGCGCCCATCTTCGCCGCGAGACCCAGCCGATAGTCGTTCACGTCGGTGATCACGACATGGCGCGCGCCGACGTGACGGGCGATCGCCGCCGCCATGATGCCGATGGGGCCCGCGCCCGTGATCAACACGTCCTCGCCCACCAGGTTGAACGCGAGCGCCGTATGCGTGGCGTTGCCGAAGGGATCGAAGATCGCTGCGAGGTCGTCGGAGATGTCGTCGGGAATCTTGAACGCGTTGAAGGCCGGGATTACCAGGTACTCGGCGAAGGCACCCTCGCGATTGACCCCAACACCGACGGTGTTACGGCACAGGTGACGGCGTCCCGCGCGGCAGTTGCGGCAGAAACCGCAGGTGATGTGTCCCTCGCCCGAGACGCGGTCGCCGATAGCGAAGCCGCGCACCTCCGCACCCATTTCGGCGATCTCACCGACGTACTCGTGACCGACGTGCATCGGCACCGGGATCGTCTTTTGCGCCCAGTCGTCCCACTTCCAGATGTGCACGTCGGTGCCGCAGATCGCGGTCTTCCGGATGCGGATCATGACGTCGTTGTGCCCCACCTCGGGCTTTTTCACGCGGGTGAGCGTGAGTCCCGGGGCGCGTTCGAGCTTCGCAAGTGCCTTCATAGTGTCACCCGTTTGTCCGCATGCGCCTTACCGAATCGCGCGCAACAAGCGGCCCACCTTTGCGAAGGCCGCCGCCGCGCGGGCGATCTGCTCCGGTGTGTGCGCCGCGCTCATCTGCGTGCGGATGCGCGCCTTTCCCTTGGGCACCACGGGATAGGAGAACCCGGTCACGTAGACGCCTTCGGCGAGCAGCGCATCGGCCATGCGCGTGGCAAGCGTAGCCTCACCGAGCATCACCGGGACAATGGGGTGGCCGCCGGGCACGAGGTCGAAGCCGAGCGCGGCCATCGTGCCGCGGAAATGCTCGCCGTTCGCGTGCACCTGCCGGCGAAGCCTCGCACCTTCGTCGCTGGCGAGCAGCTCCAGCACCTCGAGCGAAGTCGCCGCGATGCAGGGCGCCAGCGAGTTGGAAAAAAGGTACGGGCGGGAGCGTTGGCGCAGGAGCTCGACGATGTCGCGCCGCGCTGCAGCGTAGCCACCCGACGCGCCGCCCATCGCCTTGCCGAGGGTGCCGGTGAGGATGTCGATCCGCCCCTCGACGCCGCAGAACTCCGGCGTGCCGCGGCCCGCTTCACCCATGAAGCCGACAGCGTGCGAGTCGTCGACCATCGTGAGCGCATCGTGACGATCTGCCAGATCGCAGATGGCCTTTAGGTTCGCCACGATGCCATCCATGGAGAACACGCCGTCGGTCGCGACGAGCTTGAAGCGAGCTCCGGCCGCGTCCGCTTCCACGAGTTTCGCCTCGAGGTCGGCCATATCATTGTTCCGGTAGCGATAGCGCTTCGCCTTGCACAGGCGAATGCCGTCGACGATGCTCGCGTGGTTGAGCTCGTCGCTGATCACCGCGTCCTCCTCGCCGAGCAAAGTCTCGAACAGGCCCCCGTTCGCGTCGAAACAACTCGAGTAGAGGATGCAGTCGCCCATTTTCAGGAAGGCGGCGAGCGCGGCCTCCAGCTGCTTGTGCACGTCCTGCGTGCCACAGATGAACCGGACCGAGGCCATGCCGTATCCATACCGCTCAAGCGCCTCTCTGGCCGCCGCGACCAGACGCGGGTTGTCGGCAAGGCCCAGGTAGTTGTTCGCGCAGAAGTTCAACACCTGCTGGCCGTCGACCAGGCGGATCATCGGCGACTGCGGGGTCGCGATGACGCGTTCTGCCTTGTAAAAGCCGTCGGCGCGGATCCGCTTCAGGGTGTCACGTACGTGGGACAGGTAGCGATCACGCATGGCGGGGTAGGTCGCTGCTCTTCGATGGGCGATGGGGCCTATCTTAGCGCTACGCGGCCACGCCGTCAGAAGCACGCGCAAGGATAGGTCGCCGACTTGCCCGACGGCGCTGGGGCGCGCGCCGACTTTGGGGTAACCTTGCCACAGGCGCAGCATCCAACGCCGGATCTGCCGCCAAGGTATCACGAGCAAGGAGGCACAATGGCCGCGACCGTCGACACCCCGTACGTCAGCAAGCGCGTTGCAGCCTTCGATCAGGTTCCGCCCGAGCCGCCGCCGCTGCCACGGGATGCGAGCCCCGAAGTGAAGGACCTCCACTGGTACACCCATGTCTACCAGGGCGACCGCATGCCGCAGCTCACTTTCCGCGCGATCGCGATGGGCGCGGTGCTCGGCATGCTAATGTCGGTTTCGAATCTCTACACCACGCTCAAAGTCGGCTGGTCGTTCGGCGTTGCGATCACCTCGTGCGTATTGTCGTTCGTCATCTGGAACGCTTTGCGCGCCCTGACCGGGAGGCGTCTCGGGCCGATGTCGATTCTCGAGAACAACTGCATGCAGTCCACTGCGTCCGCGGCCGGTGCCTCGACCGGCAGCACCATCGGCACCTGCTTCGGCGCGCTGCTGCTCCTCGACCCGCTGCATCGGCATCTGTCGTGGCCGATCGTGGCCTCGTTCACGCTGGTCACCGCCGCGCTGGGCGTGTTCCTCGCGGTCCCGATGAAGCGCCAGATGATCAACCAGGAGCAACTTCCCTTTCCCTCGGGGATCGCGGCGGCGACAACGCTGCGCAGCCTCTACAGCCACGGCACCGAGGCGCTGCGCAAGGCGTATGCCCTGGTTGCCGCGCTCGTCGTGGGCGCGGTAGTCGGCGTGCTCAATACCGCCGAGGACCAGTTCGAGGCGCTGGGCAGATTCTTCGCTTGGACGAAACTTCGACTGTTCGACGTGCACCTGCCAGAACTCGTTCCGACCGATGGGTTTCGCCTACTCGCCGGAAAGCCTATGGTCGCATTCGGTTTCGAGCCGAGCGCGCTGTTGATCGCCGCAGGCATGATCGTTGGACTTCGCGTGTCGCTGTCGATGCTCGTCGCCGCGACGGCGCTGTACTTTTTCGTCGCGCCGTGGCTGCAGGGAATCGATGCCGCCAACGCCAACGTTGCTGGCTACGTATCTTCGATTCCGCTGGCGGGAGGCGGTGCGTTCTTTCATCCCGTCCGCTGGGCGCTGTGGGGCGGGACGTCGGTCATGGTCTTCGCCAGCCTCGCATCGCTGGCGCTGCAGTGGCGCACCGTGGCCCGGTCGTTCAAGGTGCTGCGCCGCGGGCGTACCGGCACTGGCGAAATCGACGCCAAGATGGCAGCGATCGAGGTGCCAAACAGCTGGTTCGTCGCCGGCATCATCCCGATCGCGATCGCGGCCCTGCTCGTCCAGATCATCGCGTTCCAGATCCAGTGGTGGGCGGGCATTATCGCTGTCGGCATGTCGTTCGTACTCTCGATGGTCGCATGCCGCGCCACGGGCGAGACCGACACCACCCCGGTTGGCCCGATGGGCAAGGTCATGCAGCTGTTGTTCGCTGGCATCTCGCCCGGAAACATCACGCACAACCTGGTTTCGGCGGGCACCGGTGCCAACAGTGCGGCGGCTTCGGCGGACCTGCTGACCGATCTGAAGAGCGGCTACTTGCTCGGGGCGAATCCGCGCAAGCAGTTCCTCGCTCAGTTCGTCGGCGTTTTCTTCGGTACCCTGGCGATCGTTCCTGCCTGGTACCTCATGATCCCGGACGCTGCCGCGCTCGAGAAATATCCACTGCCCGCGACGCAGACGTGGGTGGCCGTGGCCCGGGTGTTGTCGACCGGCGTCGACAGCTTGCCGATGACCGCGCGCATCGCGATCGTGATCGGTGCCCTTATCGGCGTCGCGCTCCCGGTGCTCGAGAAGGCTTTCCCCAAAGTGCGGCCCTATCTGCCGTCGGCGATCGGCCTGGGTCTCGGTTGGGTCGTGTTCTTCAGCAATGCGCTGTCTTTTGCCATCGGCGCGGTCATCGCGTGGGCCTGGAGCTCTGCCCACAAGCGCAGCCACGACACCTTCAACGTCCCGATCGCATCGGGTCTGATCGCGGGCGAGTCGCTGATCAAGGCACTGCTGGCAATGCTCGCCACCGGGATCGGACTGGCCGCCGGGGGCTAGTGTTCGCCTCGCGATCCACCTGCCCCGCCAGCGCGAACGCCTGTAACTGGCCGACCTGAGTCAGATGATCGTCTGCCTCCAGTCGACCCGAACCGAACTTGGCGTCACGCACAATGCGGTCGTTCGAGCGACCGCTGCACGATCAGGTCAATTCCAGGAACGGCCGTATGCGGGAAAGCCGCACTTAGCGGACAATCCAGCCGCGTCCGCGTTCGTCCGCTATCGGACTAACAACGGACATTGGTCGGCACGGGCGCAAGTCATCGGTGGCGCTTGTGCCAATTTTGCAGTCGCATTCATGCACACTTTGAAAGTTTTCTCGCGGGCGTTAGCGACGCAACCTTCGGGCTGCCAGCGGAATAATATTTCGAGCTAAGTGTTATCAATCATGCCGCACCATAGTGCGGGTCACCGCGTCGAATAGAGACCAATTGTCAAGGAGGGACCGAAATGCAAAATACAGTGCGCCTATCGATTCTCATGTCAGCGACTCTGTTATCTTTGGGTTTGAGCTCGAGCGTCCGATCACAGCAAGCCGACATGACTTCTTTTGTGACTAGCCCAACTTCCACAGTTCGGGGGTGTGAATCGTGGTAGATCAAGGACTTGAGGTCCGAAGTCGCCACTACATTTCGACGGCTTGAGGTACGCGCAG